>Ga0209633_10004341_pt1 | contig 12767 bp, 15 predicted proteins | sample Cruoilmetagenom1_FD_187290 | JGI IMG/M metagenome (GOLD analysis project Ga0209633, IMG submission 187290) | Oil polluted marine microbial communities from Coal Oil Point, Santa Barbara, California, USA - Sample 1 (SPAdes) (version 2) | ecosystem: Environmental > Aquatic > Marine > Oil seeps ... | reverse complement strand
TTCACATTTCCTTTTTTAGCTTTAACTTCTAAAAGGTCAACTTTTTTTGCATATCCGACATCAATCATACTCTTTGTCATGTCTTCTAATACGCTAATATTGTCTAAAATAGTATTTAAATTTTTAATTGATGCCTGAAGAAGAGCCATATTGTAAAAGCTTTTTCTAAGTTCATAAATTTTTTCATTTATTACCTGATCTTTTTCTAAAGTTTTCATTTTAGTCATAGCATTTTTTATTTGAGAGTAGCTAGTGATTGCAAAACCTGTAAATAATGGAACTTCATACTTTAGTTTACTTTGGAAGAAGTTTCTGTCATCTGGGTAGTTTAAGTCATTAGGTTGCACTTTGAGAATATCAGTTGTACCTGGTGGTGGTGATAAAAAATCTGCAAAACCAAAATCACCAAAAGTAGCCTCACGTGAAGTGAGTTTGAACCCAAATACATTTCCTGCATCATTAGAGCGTGCTACATTCTGTTCAAAATCTAATTTACCCCAGTTCATTCCAGATACAGTGTCAGCTTCTGCTCTAGCAGAGCTTACTTCAAGGTTTGCAGCTTTTATCTCTAAGTTTTGTGTTTGTAAAATATCAATTGCTTCATTAAGTGTTATTGCATTAGCATCAACAGTAGAAGCATTTAGTAATAGTGCAAAAGAGAGCAAAGTTACTATTTTTTTCATCTAATAATCCTCATATAATTTTAAGTATATATTATAACATATATTTCATTTTACTATATCACAATAAAATCAAATTATATAATTTATCTACTTGATGTATAATGGTTTCAAAGGTGTTTTGTATGCGAAAATTACTACTCATTTTAGTTCTATTCTCTTTAAATTTTACCCAGGCAAAAGAGTTTAAAAATGCACTTCAGTTTGAGAGTTCTCCATATCTTAAACAGCATGAGTCAAATCCTGTTGAGTGGATGCCATGGGGTGAGGCTGCGTTTAGTAAAGCTAAAAGAGAAAATAAGGCGATATTTCTCTCCATAGGCTACTCAACATGTCACTGGTGTCACGTGATGGCTAAAGAGTCGTTTGAAAATGAAAAAATTGCACAAGAGTTCAATAAGTATTTTGTACCTATTAAAGTAGATAAAGAGGAGATGCCTCATCTGGATTCTTACTATCAAGAACTACATCAAAAAGTGAAAAATAGACCGGGAGGATGGCCACTTAGTATCTTTATGAGCTCAGATAAGAGACCATTTTATGTTACAACATATATCCCACCACACAGAGAGTCCTACTCAGAGGGTTTAGATACTCTTTTAATCAGACTTGGAGAAAAGTATCAGAGGAATTTTAAAGCAGTTCAAGCAGATATCAAAGAGATTGAAGAGCTTGTAAAAAAACCTCAAAAAGAGAGTAAACAGAAGGCTCAGGATATATCTGCAATAACACTGAGTAACTCAATTTCTAAAAGTTATGACTCAATATTTGGAGGCTTTGGCAGACGTAAAAAATTTCCAGAAGCAGCGAAGCTTTCACTTATGATGGACTTAGCACTTATAAATGACGATGAAAAGTTACTTAAAAATAGTTATCAGATGCTTGACAGTATGGCTTTAAAAGGACTTTATGATCATGTGGGTGGTGGATTTTATCGTTACAGCATAGATCCTGCATGGGAGATTCCACATTTTGAGAAGATGTTATACAATCAAGCTGAATTAATACCCCTCTACCTCAGAGGATATATTTTGAGGGGCAAAGAGCTTTATAAAACAGTAGTTAAAGAGAGCATCGATATGCTTGATAAGAGATTTTTACAAAACAGTCTCTACTTTAGTGCGAGTGATGCTGATTCAGATCATCAAGAGGGAGAGTTTTTTCTTTTTACTCCTAAACAGGCTAAAGACGCTCTCAAAAGTAATCCTCACGCAAAGGAAATAGAGGAGTCTTTAGAGTTTACGATAGAAGGAAACTTTGAGGGTAAAGTTCATATGAATTTTTATACAAACGATAGACCAAAAGGTTTTAAAGAGTTCAAATCAGAGTTACTTAAAGTGAGAAAAACTAAAGAGTATCCGTTTATTGATAAGAAGATAAATACTGCTTGGAATGCTTTAATGATTGAAGCTCTTTATAAAGCATCATCAATAGATAAAAAGTATAAAGACAAGGCAGATAAACACTTAAGTGCACTCAAAGAGTTGATGTTTAATAAAGGAGAGTTGTATCACCAAACAATAGGTGATATAAAGCCCACACAACTCGGGCTTTTAGAGGATTACAGTTTTTTAATCTCAGCACTAATAGCTGGATATGAGGTTGATTATAAAAATGAAAAACTGGATTTCGCAGAGTATCTTTTAAATAAAGCAAAAAGTAAATTTTATAAGAATGGTACTTGGTATCTATCTGATGATGAGATGAAAATAAAGGCTCATCTAAAAGATAAGTACTACACATCACCTCTATCAAAGATGGCTCAAAATATTGTGAAAATGGCAACTCTAAAAGAGTCCTTTAGGTATGAAAAATTGGCTATCAGTACACTTAGCAGTATAAAAGAAGAGTTGCATTTAAAACAAGCTGATGCTCCAGCGGCAGCAACTGCATATTTAATGCAGGAGTTAAAGATAGTTAGCCTAAAAAGTAAAAAAGAAAATCTTTTAAAAAATAGAGATGCAATAAGTAAAATAAAATATCCCTATCTTCTAACTAAAAAAAGTAAAGATAATGACTACTTGGCATGTACGATGAGACAATGTTTTTCTAAAGAGACAAAATTAGAAAAAGTAATAGATGTGATACAAGAGAATATAAGAAAATCTCACTAGAATTCTATTAATAATAAAGAAGGGTAGTTGTAATGCCAAATTCGTGTCCTCTCAATTTTGAGAGAGTAGATTCAAATGTATCAAGAGTAAGTGCTTTATTTGTTGCATCTTTAGTGACACTCTACCTATTGAGTTCAAATATCTATATCTTGATATTTTTACTGCTGGATTTTATAATCAAACTATTTATAAATAAAAAGCTATCCCCTATAGTAATGCTTTCATACTCTATCAAAGTTATGTTTAGAATGAAAGATAAGTTCAGTGATGGTGGAGCAAAAAGATTAGCTGGTATGTTTGGTCTTCTGTTTGTCTTTTTACTGATAGTGACTCATTTTTTAAATGTATGGATAGGCTCACTGGCAGTAGCATCTATATTTTTATTATGCTCACTTCTGGATGTTTTTTTTGATTATTGCATAGGTTGTAAAATATACTTCATTATCAAAAGGATATATCCGAATTTTATGATAAAGTAGAGTAGAAAAAATATTCTTTAAGAAAAGTTGGAGTAAACTTGATTAAAAGGATTTAATTATGGATGTAGTGACAAAAGAACTTGTTAGCCGTAAAGGGGAAATACAAGCCGCGGTGGATTTATTTTTTAAAGCAAATATGAAAGTAACTGATTGGGATGTTCCTGAAGCAGATGATAAAGAAGCGGCAGTAATACTTTTAGATATTATTCAAGAAGAGTTAAATAGGATAAAAGATGATGTAAATGCAGGAGAGTATGACTACTATTAAGAAGTAGTCAGAATCCATTCTTTAAGAGTTTTTAACTCGTCATTACTTATATTCTTAAATGCAGGCATTACCGCACCATTTGAGCTTTTCCACTGCTCCTTGGAACCTCTCTGTATACTCTGTATTATTTTTTCATTTGAGTCTCTGTATTTATTTGCAATGTCAACAAATGATGGACCTACAATTTTTTTATCTACTTTATGACATCCTAGACATTTGTATTTTAAAGCTATCTTTTCTCCATCAGACAAGGCATTAAACGCAGCTATCTCTTTTTGTACCTTAGATAGATTTTCCTGAGTGTAGTGCTGAAACATATATGTAGCAATGGCTCTGACTTCATCTTCACTTACATTCTTTTTTTGAGATTTCATAACACCATACCGTTTGATACTCTCCTTGTCGCAAAATGATTTTTCTAAGGCGGGGTTACGTACATAATCAGTGACAAACTCTATAGCCATTGGTATTCTTTGACTTTCATCTTTAGGTTTCATAAAATCAGGCATATGAAATGCAACAGCCATTATAGGAGGTGCAAGCTCATCATCTGAGATAACTGGAGGCATAGCTAAGTTGTGACAAGAGGCACACTTTAGTTTTATAAGTTTTTCTCCATCAAGGTTTTTTACGGGTTTTTTATCATTACATGCAGTGAAAATTAAAAAAATTGAAATGAATAGAAGTAGTTTAATCATAAGTTTTCCTTTTAAAAATTATAAGTAAATAATCTGAAATTACTATTAAAAAAATAACTTATACTAATAAAGCGTAAACACATTTAAGATAAACTTTTACTACATACTATTTAAAAGGATATCTATGATGTTACCAGATTTTATGATGATTGTTCAATCATCCGAGGGCCTATCTATACTACTATGGATTATTATATCAGTTATACTATTATATATGGCAAGAAAGCCGGCTCATGAGGTTTTACTCTCAAGTTCAAAGATACTGTTTCATGCTTTAAGACTTCTATCATCTTCTATATTATTGGCAGAAAAAAAACTCAAAGAGAGAAATAAAGAAGTTTTGTTGGCTTCTGGAAAGGAGGCTACAGAACGTATAATTGATAGAGAGTTTGAGCGTATCGATGGCTTTATCAAAAAAGATTTAGCACGTTTTCCGAGTCTTCAAAGGGAGATAACTGACAATGTTGTTAAAATTGATGAAGATTATCGAAAGAGTGCAGAGATTCCACCAGCACCTCCAGGCTGGACAAAGGCTATAGAGCCTATTGCAGCTATTCCTCCATCTGAAGACTCTATGGTTGTCGATATTTTAAAAAGCATTAAAGAGACACTTGACAAAGGTCAGGAAAAAGCTCTTGAAGCTTATAGAAAAAGTTCAAAAGAGAGACACGAATACCTTACAAATATGGTTCCTAATTTACGTCATATTAATCAATCAGTAGTTGAATTAGATAAAAATGTACAAGTTCTACTTGATAGATCAGCTACAGTTGATAGACATATGGATGAGTACTATGAGATAAACAACAAAACTGATAAAGCAGCTCAAATGCTTTCATCTTCATCTATGACACAGTTTTTTATAGCCGGTTTTGTTTTGGCAATTGCTATTGGCGGTGCATTTATTAACTTTAATCTTATTGCGAGACCTATGCAAGAGATGGTTGGCGGTTCTGTCTATATGATGGGCTTTAAAGTGGCAGATATTGCCGCATTGGTAATTATCTTAGTTGAAGTTTCAATGGGTCTGTTTTTAATGGAATCTATGAGAATCACTAGACTTTTTCCTATAATTGGTGCATTGGATGACAAGATACGTATACGTATGTTTATTGTCTCTTTTGGATTTTTGTTTCTACTTGCTGGTGTTGAAGCAGGGCTTGCTTATATGCGCGAGCTGCTCTCTGCTGATGATGCAGCTTTGGTTGCGGGTCTTCTAGGTGGTGTAGCTGTTGAGGGTGCTGATGAGTCTGGTAGATGGATTACTACTGCAGCACAGATGGGAATGGGCTTTATTTTACCATTTGCACTGGCTTTTATTGCAATTCCATTAGAGTCATTTATTCATTCAACTCGTACTGTTATAGGTGTATTAATGGTAGGCTTTTTACGATTTCTAGCTGTATCTCTTCGTTTTCTTGGAAACGCAAGTCGCTATATTGGTAAAAGTTTAGTAAATCTATATGATCTGTTGATTTTCTTTCCTTTATGGATTGAAGGTTTTTTTATGGCTAAAGAGAGTGCGCCGGAAGTAGAAGTGGCGGAAGTAAAAAAAGTGACTCCTAAAAAAAGCACTGTAAAAAAAGCAACTGCCAAAGCAGAAGTTACACCAAAGAGTGAGGAGCAGTTATGAGAGCATTGATTTTTAGTTTTATTGCAGTTATTGGATTTAGTTTGAGCGGATGTTCAAACGGTGATGCTCCAAATAAACATCAAAGAGGTATTTATATGTTGATTGATACCTCTGGAACATATACAAAAGAGTTGAAAAAAGCTCAACAAATCATCAACTATACTCTCTCGCAGTTAGAGTCTGGGGATAGCTTTGTTGTTGCAAGTATTGATACTGCAAGTTTTAGTGAAAAAGATATTATTGCAAAAATTACTTTTGATGACAGACCGAGTAAAGCAAATCAGCAAAAGCGAGCTTTTCAGCAAAAAATAGCGACTTATGTTAAAGGTGTTAAATCTAGTAAATATACTGATATTACAGGGGGAATTCTTCAAGCTACTGAGTACCTAAATGAGAAGAACTCCGGCATGAAAACTATTATGATTTTCTCAGACTTAAAAGAGGAGATTAAAAAAGGTTATGTGAGAGATATTCCTTTCTCTTTAGACCGATATAACGTAGTTGCATTAAATGTTACAAAACTTCGTAGTGATAATGTTGACCCTAGAAAATATATGGATAGACTTAAAGATTGGAAACAAAAAGTTGAAGTTGGTGGTGGAACTTGGGATGTAATAAACGACCTTGAGCGTTTAGATAAGCTTATTAAAGAGTAATATATGAGTTATAGGGTAGAATTAGACAATTAAAAATATACCCTTAAAGGCTCAATAATAGATATGCAAATGGTAGTAGACTCCCTCAGACAAAAAGGGAAAATATATAAAAAAATGCAAGAAGTTTCTCCCAAGGAACTTGGCATTAGAAACAAAATAAAAATCTATAAAGCGACAGATACAAACGGTTACTTTTGGGCAATCTTTGCAGTGAGCCAGAAAAGCCGTCTTCTTATGAAGGATGTACATAAATTTGAAGAGATTTATGCAAAACTGACACTCTACTGTGGACATAACTTTAAGCATAAAATTCTCTTCATTGATGCTCCACTCTGCTCAAAAGCCAAAGAAGCATTTAAAACACAAGGCTGGAAGATTCAGTAATGCTTCTTTGTGATATAGGCAATACCTCTTACCACTTTTTGGATGCTGATAATGACTACAAAGAAGATGGTGCTACGTTTGAGCCTTCCCTGGTTAAAGAAAAAGTCTACTATATCTGTGTGAACTCCTCAGTGCAAAAAACTTTAGAAACTCTTGATAACTGGATAGACTTAAAATCTTATGTAGATATGAGTAATTACTATGAAACCATGGGTGTTGACAGAATTTTTGCTTGCGAGGCAGTAGCGAACGGGGTTATTGTAGATGCTGGAAGTGCAATAACTGTAGATGTTGTAAACAATAGAGTTTTTGAAGGTGGTTTTATCTACCCAGGTGTAAACGCAATGGCAAAAACTTATGAAAATATCTCACCAGCTTTGGCTTACTCATTTAACTTTGAGCTAGATTTAGATAAAATGCCAAAAAATTCTGTGGATGCCATAAGTTATGGCTACTTGAAAACACTTTATTCTGAAGTTACAGCTAAGAGTAAAGATATATTTTTGACAGGTGGAGATGCAGATAAATTTGCAATTATATTTCCAAATGCAAAAATAGATAAATTATTAATATTTAACGGAATGAAAAAGATTATAAAAAAGGCTGATTTATGTTAACAGTAGCACTACCAAAAGGGCGCATCGCAAAAGATACACTGGAGATATTTGGTAAAATATTTGGTGATGAGTTTAAATTTGATGATAGAAAACTTATTTTAGAGACTCCTGATTTTACTTTTTTGCTTGTTAGAAACCAAGATGTAGCAACTTACGTTTACCATCAAGCAGCAGATATTGGTGTTGTTGGACTTGATACTTTAGAGGAGCAGGGACTTGATGTTATCCGTCTTCTTGACCTTCAAAAAGGTGTTTGTAAAGTATCTATCGGGATGAAAAAGGGTGAGAAACTTGACCTTACTAAGCCTGAGTTGAAAGTTGCTTCAAAAATGGTAAATATCACTAAGCGCTACTTCGAAGAGAGAGCGGTAAGTGTTGAGATTATTAAACTTTACGGTTCTATTGAGCTTGCACCTTTAATCGGTTTAGCTGATATGATAGTAGATGTTGTAGAGACTGGTGCTACTATGAAGCAAAATGGTTTAGAAGTTGTTCAAGATATTATGACATCGTCAACTTACCTGATTGCAAATAAAAACAGCTACATCGCTAAAAAAGATGAAGTTTTAGATATCTATGAGAAGATAAATGCAGTTATAAAAGAAGAACAAGCGTAGTAATGACGAACTTAGACCTCTACGCAAAAGCGGAACATCTCTTAGGTATAGAAGAGGCGACAGAAGCTCTTTATGACCTTTACCGTTCAGAACTCGATGATTATGATGTAAAAACTCTTTTAGACGTTGGTTGCGGTCGCGGTGGCTTCATGCAACGTATGATAAGTGACGGTGTAAAGTGCAAGGGTGTTGATTTAAGTTCAGTAATGGTTGATGAGTGTAAAGCTCAAGGTCTTGATGCTGAGTGCATAGATGTTGCAGATGTAGATGGTAAGTATGATGCCATTGTAAGCATCTTTGATGTTTTAAACTTCTTGGACAATGATGCTCTTGTAAAGTTTTTAAACGCAGTAGCTGATAAGTTAAATGATGATGGAATATTTATAGCAGATATAAACACTCGTTACGGCTTTAGTGATGTTGCCGAGGGTACAATGAGTAGCGAGAATGAGAAAGAGTTTTTAAGCGTAGATGCCCAGTTTGAAAACGATGAACTTGCTACAAAATTTACTCTCTTTTCAAAAAATGAAGATGAAACATATACAAAATATCAAGACACTATAATTCAACACTTTCATAAAATGAAAACTTTCCAAAAGTTAGATGGGTTGAAGTTGATAGAGAAACAGACTTTTTCACTCTATGACACAGAAGATAAGACACTTTTAATCTTTAAAAGACGATAATAAAATATATAGATATAAGGATTAAAGATGAGTAAACACAAAGAAAAAATAGCAAAAATATTTGAGCATCCATTGTCGGGTAATATTGACACAACAAAATTAATTCATGCATTAGAGCATTATGGGGCTGAAGTAGATATGAATAAGAAGCATCGTGCAATGATTCACTTAAAGGGAAAGGAGCATTCAATGGTACTTTCTCATAGAAATGAGTTATCCAAAGATGCAGTGGTTAAACTTCGTCATTACCTTGAAGAAGTAGGTCTGACGCCAGATAAACTGTCGTAGTTCTTGAAATATATAATCTGTAGTCTGTTACTACTCTCTGCTTTTAGCGGATGTAGTGACCGTGCTATAGTGAAAATCTTCGATAAAAATATAACACAAAATAGAATCCCCTGTATGAGATTAGTAGTTTTCCCTTTAGATAAAGTGCTAGAGAAGAGACTCAATAGTTTATATACGTTTACCCCCGGTTGTAAGTATAGATTAGAAGTTTCTCAAAAAAGTGGTATAGTTTGTAACTCTAATCAAAACGCCCCAAAGAAGACACTTAGTAACTTTCCCTCAACTTATCTTCGTATGGATGTTTCCAAAGAGAATAGGGTTGTCTATAGTTATTATATAGACCTTTTAGAGAGTGTGAGTGAGGATGATATTAAAAATGCATTCTCACGAGTGAAAAAAGATATTTTAAAAGATTAAAAAACTATGCTATGTTTTTAGCATAAAGTAAGCTCACGTCATCATCAAATTTACACTTTTTTATCTTATCCATCACTTGTTCAATAAGAGATTCTTGGTGAATTAACTCTTCTGGTAAAAATTTCTTAATTTCACTGTTTTCATGCTCTACAAGACCATCACTATAAATTAGCAAAGAGTCCCATTTTCCAACTTCAACGGTAGTTATATTAGGAGTTTCAGAGAAGTTCATAAAAGGGGTGTTGTTAGCTTTTATTTTTATAGTTTCAGTGTCTGATTTAATTAAAAATGGGTACATACCAGCAGAGGCATATGATATTTTTTTCTTATCAGTAGAAATCATAATCATAGTATAAGAGAGCTGTTCTATCTCTCCTAGAAAGTGTTTTATAGTAGGTGCTAGTTGTTCTATCAGCTCATCAAAGTTATGTATATTATAGATAACTTTATTCATCATAGATGAGATAGCAAATACGGTTAAAGCAGGAGATATACCATGCCCTTGTCCATCCATCATATAGATAAATATCGAACCATCCTCACGTTTATAGATAGAGTAAAAATCACCACTGAGTATGTCTGATGGATGGTATAGAATTTTACATTCATCTTTTGACATATCATTGACTATGCCAGCTTCTAGTTTTTCACGAGCAATATATTCTTGTTCAACATTATAATTATGAAGATCTTTAACTTTAGTGTTTAGCTCTAGTATTTCAGTGATATCGTGACGTATAGCAATGTACTCTATAATCTCTTGATCTTCATTTAGAATTGGAAATATTGAGGCTTTTACGGTATATTTTTCACCATCTTTTTTGAGGTTAGTAATAATACCATGCCATATATTTTTAGATTTTATAGTTAACCACATATCTTTAAATAAGGCAGTGTCAATTTCTGGATCTCGTAAGATATTATGATGGTTACCAAGAAGCTCTGATAATGTATATCCGGATATCTCAAGAAACTTCTTATTGGCATAGGTGATTACCCCATGAACATCTGTTTTTGATACAATATTTGTAGCATCGATAATATTAAAGTATTGGTATAAAATCGAATCACTAGGCACTATTACTCTGTTTTCTGAAGTCATTTTAACTACCTTAGATATTTTTGGTGTGTTATTTTACCTTTTTTTCGTCAAAAACAATAGCCTCATAGGTATATATTTCAGCATTTATACAATCATCAGGATTTATTCCAGCTTTCTCTTCGCAGCAACTTCTAACAAACTCTTCTACACTCCAGTTCATATCAGTAGCAACTTGTGGAAGATAGGTTCCATTTTTATCTCCATAAACTATGTAAATACCATCTCTACCTATTTTAATCTCATCGATTGAATCTATCTTTTTTCTCGGGGTTAAGACTGATATTTCTATCTCTATATTTTTGAGTTCATCTGTATTAACAGGATTAAATCTGTTATCAAACCTACCTGCTGAAATGGCCATTTCTGTTACAACTTTATAAAGCGGTTGATTTGGCTCAAACTGACCAATGCAACCTCTGAGTTGTTTCTCTTTTTTTAGAGTTACAAAGGCTCCAAGATGCTGTTTTAACTTTGGTTCAATGGTGCTTTCGTCAATATCAATTCGTTTATTATTTATAGTAGATTCATAAAGAGATAGTTTTGCAAGTTTCAGAAGTTCCTCTTTTTCCTCATCAGTTAAGAAAAAGTCAGCACTATCTTGATAAACACGAACAGCTCCATAACCAACAACTCTATTTTTCTCGCCATATTGGGTATCCCCTGAGTTTTTATACTCTACTACTTCATAATGGTAGTTTTCATCTTTTGTCATGTTTAAAAGCACTAAAAGTGAACTCCATCCACAAGCAGAAGTTACAAGACCTTGGGTGTGTGAGCCTTCATTTTTTACAATCGCCTCTATAAACTCTTGAGGATTATTTTGGATTAATGCATCTAAAGTTCTTTTGTCAACTATATTTGCATCCTCATAGTCTGGATAGTGTGAAAGGTCTGAACTTATAACAAAGAGATTATCCTTGTCATCAAAATAGGGTTTGAGTATTTTAGATATCTCTATAATACTTTCCATATTTTGTGTAGCCATGATTATAGGAACAATGTTTAGCTCATCTCCATAAATAGTTTGTAAAAATGGAAGCTGCACTTCTAGTGTATGCTCTTTTGTGTGAGCGTCTCTATTGTAAGTAAAGAGATGGTTTTGCATAAGCTTAGAGACTATTGCATGGTTCGTTTTTATCTCACCAAGTGGCGTTTTATAGTTACCTATATTGTAAATAGAAGCACCATCAAAACTTACATGATGACTTGAGCCTATAACAAAGATGTTTTTATATTTTTTACCCAGTGTTGCGTAAGCTGCAGCGGCTGTTTGGGCTGAAAAAACATAACCTGCATGAGGAACTATAATAGCTTGGATATCTTTCTTCTCAAAAGTTTTTACATCTCTAAGTAGTGATTGTAATTGAGTTGAGAGTTCCGTTTTATCGTCAGAGTAAAATGTACCTGCAACGGCGCAGGCTCTCTGTGCATGTAAATTTTCCATATTTATCACCATTAGAAATAGTAGTACTATTTTAATTTTTGAACACATCTGAAATGTCTATCGTAGTATTTTGCTTTTACACTGCGAGAGCCTTTTTCAAAATCTACTGTCCAAAATTCATTTTCATCATCTGCAAAAGTTGTTGTAGTCCAGTAAGTAGTACTCTCAATATGCTTAAAACCATTGAGTATGGCTGGATTATAGTTTTTATAGTCTACCAAGGTTTGTAACTCTTTCATAGTAGGTAGACGGAAATCTTTATACTTCTCTATTGTGAGAAATTTACAGTAATTTTGAGCTTCTTTATATGTAACAAGTGCATCTTTATTGATGGGGGCATCTTGCCAAAGAAGAGAAGTCGTCGTATCTAGTACAACATCTTTTGCATTTAAACTTGAAATTAGAAGAAGAGGTATAGTTAAAAGTAATGCTTTCATTTGTTTACCTTATAGTGGGCTATAACAAATTATACATCTTTTAATCTAATAGGTTTCTTGCATAGCAACCAGGTGGTTGCTATAGTTTTAGTTCATGTCCGGTTTTGGAGTTGTAGCAGTTGAAGCTGGAAGCATTGGATATGTAACAGTAGGTTTTCTACCCTCTAGTGCTTTCATAAATTCATTTATAGAGTTTACTTCTTTATCAGAGAGTTTAGCTCCAAGTTGAATTCTAGCCATTTCTTTG
>Ga0209633_10004340_pt1 | contig 12768 bp, 9 predicted proteins | sample Cruoilmetagenom1_FD_187290 | JGI IMG/M metagenome (GOLD analysis project Ga0209633, IMG submission 187290) | Oil polluted marine microbial communities from Coal Oil Point, Santa Barbara, California, USA - Sample 1 (SPAdes) (version 2) | ecosystem: Environmental > Aquatic > Marine > Oil seeps ... | reverse complement strand
GATGATCTTTAGAAGAATAGCTGGATCATAGGCCGGTCTACCCCCAGCGTCGTTTTGATAACGCGGATGAAAGATCGTTAAATCCAGTTGCCTGTCAATAATATGGTTGATTGCAAACTCAAACGTCCCGGCTTGCAATTGATCCGAATAGTTAATCTCCACCATTTTGCTTTGGTTGGGATCATAAGGAATAAATTTAGGCATGATAGTCGACTCCCTGTGACGATGAGTCATTTTAGCAAAGTTTTAGCGCTTTTTTTAGGTTTTTCTACAGCCTCAACGTCTTGGTAAGGCGCGCGACGCTTTTTCGCGTCGCACTTGACCCGCTTGTTAGGCATTTTTTTGCAATAGCTCGACACCATATGAATTATCAATTGCACATAGCCATTTTCCGTTGTCGTCTTTGACATATACATAGATGGCATCACGCTCTGTTGAATATTCTGAATCATGTTTCTCGGGAGATTTTACAAATGTTTTAGCAAGAACCAAAGCAGTATTGCCAGCTTCGATTATAACCATTTCCCCTTGTGACACTTCTAAGCTGCCATTGAAATACTCAGATATTCTTTTATGCGCCTCTTTAATGTCACTACGACCATATGCTAAGAGGTCAGGTCTTACAACTAAGGCAGCCTCATTTGTGTAAAACTTTGCCACTGCATCAAAGTCTTTATTATTGATGGCTTGGTCAGCTGCATGTATTTCTTGTTTTAATGCTTGATGGTTCATATTGCCTCCTTTGGCTTTGGTTAAATACCCCGGAGGCAGAAACAAAAAACCCGCCTCTAGGGCGGGTTTTAGATACTAATCAGACACTAGCAAACCCACCACTCTCTTCGAATGATGATAATAATTTGCTGTAAGGTGGCTGCTTGTCTTTTCATAGTTTAAATACTGGATCATTGATGAAGATGTGTCAATGCTTAATTTGCCTAACGTTTACTTAAGCTGACCACGGCAAATTGCAGGGTAAGCCAAAAGATTTAGTACTGTTACTGTACCCTTAATTTTAAAAGGCGCTACGTCCCAGTGGGTCAGCTTGAAGTGTTTGTTAGAAGTGACTTCCATGAAACTATAATACCCAATAATGGTGTGAAAACGAATGACTTTTTGCTTTTGATTTTATGCTTTTAAACAGACACTTATGTTTTATTATTGAATAATGATATTGCCATTGTCGTTATTGTCTGATGCCAGACATTGATCTAAAGGGTTAAAGAAAGAATAAACCTGACATCTCATACCTTTAACTATAGCCTTTGTTTATTACTGACTGGTAAGAAAATAGATCTTTAAATATTTTGACTTCTAACAGTGTATTAGACAGAAGTCCGTGTTTTAGGTAATAGGCAGACGTCTGCCTATTACCTGTGAATAACTTTTTATTTTGTCATACAATCGTATCAAGACTGTTTATATAAATCACTCACTTTAATCGCTAAGGATGGCAATATGGAGAAGGATAGGATCGCCCGTTTCTGGGATAAATATATTGAAAAAACAATTTCTTACGGCATAAAATATGAAGTCTGTCGCTGGTATGTGAAGTGTTGCGAGCGATACATTAAACAGCATGAACCATTACGCCTGGTGGAGCATACTCCTGAAGTTATCCACAGATATCTGGAAAAAATAGGCAGAAATACTCAACTTGAAGAGTGGCAGATGACTCAGGTGGTAGAGGCGCTTCGTATATTATTTATTGATATTGTTAAAACTAATTGGGCTAAAGATTTTCCATGGGAGGGTAGTAAAGATTCATTTATGACGTTGCCTGAGTCACATGCCACTGTGGCAAGAAGTAATGATATTTTCCCAGTCGCTACTGTTCCTTCAACAAAAATGCCAGAACGTACTAAATGCAGTAATAAGAATGATAGTTTGCTGGACAAAATAAAATGGTTGTTTCCGGATCATGTGAAGAACTTATTAATCAAGATCCGAGTTAAACAGTATTCGATCAGGACAGAACAGTCGTACTTGTCATGGTTGGCCCGGTTTATTGCTTTTAACGATATGCGTGATCCGGCCACATTAAATAAAGAGTCTATTGCCAGGTATTTGGAGCATCTCGTGTTTAAGCGAGATGTCGCAGCCAGTACTCAAAATCAAGCACTGAACGCCCTGGTATTTTTTTATACGCATGTCCTGGAGGTGGATGTTAAGTCATTTGGTGATTTTACACATGCCAAAAAGCCGAAACATTTACCCGTCGTTTTGACCAGAAAGGAAATATTGAGATTGCTGGGTAATATAGAGCATGGCATGCAGAAGCTGATGGCTAATTTGTTATATGGTTGTGGGATGCGATTAATGGAATGTATTCGATTAAGAGTACAGGATGTTGATTTTGGTTATGGGCATATTGTTGTTCGCAAGGCCAAGGGCAATAAAGATCGTGTGGTTCCATTGCCGCAAATACTGGTTGCAGATCTTAAAGCACAGATAGAAATAGTGAAGCGATTACATCGTGATGATTGCGAGAATGGTTTTGGTGAGGTGTATCTACCATCGGCATTGTCGAGAAAATACCCGAGTGCAGCAAAAGAAGTGGGATGGCAGTATGTGTTCCCGTCTTCAATCATCTCGAAAGACCCGCGTTCAAATAAATACAGAAGGCACCACGTCCACGAAAATGGTTTACAAAAGAAGATAAAAAAAGCCGCGTTGCTTGCGCGTATTCATAAAAAAGTCAATTGTCATTCTCTCAGGCATTCATTTGCCACGCATTTACTGGAGTCGGGTTCGGATATTCGCACGGTCCAGGAATTGCTGGGCCATGCCGATGTGTCGACCACCATGATTTATACCCATGTACTGAATACGCCAGGTGTTATCGTGAAAAGCCCATTGGATAGCTTGATGCAGGAGTAGCCACAAGTTCTAAAGAGTAAATTAAGGCCAAATAGCGGATGAGATCTGGTAAAATCACCAGATGGACGTTTCCAATATTCTAGATGATCTGAACGAGGCCCAGCGCGAGGCCGTGACTGCGAATAATCGCTCTCTGCTGGTGCTGGCCGGTGCCGGTAGCGGCAAGACCCGTGTGCTGGTGCATCGTATTGCCTGGTTGCTGGCCGTGGAAGGGGTGTCACCCCATGCGATTTTAGCGGTCACGTTTACCAACAAGGCGGCGGCGGAGATGCGCGGGCGTATTGAAAATATGATGGACAGGCCGATGGGCGGTATGTGGGTGGGCACCTTCCATGGCCTGGCGCATCGTTTGTTGCGCGCACACTGGATGGATGCGGATCTACCGCAGGGCTTTCAGATCCTGGATTCCGATGATCAGTACCGCTTGATTCGGCGTACGCTGAAATCCCTGGATATCGACGAGCAGCGTTTTCCACCGCGTCAGGTGCAGTGGTTTATCAATGCCAAGAAGGATGAGGGTTTGCGTCCACAGCATCTTGATACTGAGCATGACCCATTCCAGTCGACGATGATCGAGTTGTATCGGGTTTATGAAGAAACCTGTAGACGATCCGGGTTGCTGGATTTCGCCGAGTTGTTGTTGCGTGCCCATGAGGTGTTACGCGACAAGCCGGAGGTGTTAAAGCACTACCAGACACGTTTTAGTCATATCCTGGTTGATGAGTTTCAGGATACTAATACCATTCAATACGCCTGGGTGCGTCTATTAGCTGGGCAGAAGGGTAATGTATTTATTGTTGGTGATGATGATCAGTCCATTTATGGTTGGCGTGGCGCCAAGATCGAGAATATTCACCAGTTTTCACATGATTTTCCCGGCACACATACCATTAAGCTGGAGCAGAACTACCGCTCCAGTGGCAATATCCTCGCGGGTGCTAATGCACTGATCAGTCATAACAGCGATCGCCTCGGTAAAGAATTGTGGACAGCGGATGATGAGGGCGAGCCGATCCGTTTGTATGCCGCCTTTAATGAGACCGATGAAGCGCGTTATGTCATCGATCGTATTCGCGACTGGATAGAGCAGGGAAATGTGCGGCGTGAAACGGCGATCCTGTATCGCTCCAATGCGCAGTCACGTGTGTTCGAAGAAAACCTGATGATGTTCGGTATTCCCTATCGGGTCTATGGCGGCCTGCGCTTTTTCGAGCGCGCCGAGATCAAGGATGCGTTGGCGTATCTGCGTTTGATCGCGAACCGTCATGACGATGCGGCGATCGAGCGCGTGATTAATACACCGACCCGTGGTATTGGTGACCGCAGTATTGCAGCGCTACGCGATATGGCGCGTGTGCGTTCCATGTCGATCTGGGATGCGGTCTCGACGGTGATTGATGAGAAAACCCTGGCGGCACGTGCACTGGGTGCCTTGGCCAAGTTTCAGGAGCTGATTAATATCATGGCGGATGATTGTCAGTCCATGGTGTTATTCGAACAGGTGCAGTTGGTGATCGAACATTGTGGTTTGGTTGAGTATTACCGCAATAAGGAGAAAGGCGAAAAGGGCGAGGCGCGTGTAGAAAATCTGGAAGAGCTGGTGAGTGCGGCACGCAATTACGAACGTCCGGAAGACGAGGAAGAGATGACACCATTGGCCGCCTTCCTGTCGCATGCAGCACTTGAGGCAGGCGAAGGTCAGGCCGATCCATGGGAAGATTGTGTGCAGTTAATGACGCTGCACTCGGCCAAGGGTCTGGAGTTCCCGATGGTGTTCCTGTGCGGTATGGAGGAAGGGTTGTTTCCTCATCAACGATCTGTAGAAGAACCGGGCCGCTTAGAAGAAGAACGTCGTCTGTGTTATGTGGGTATGACTCGCGCCGAGCAGCAACTGGTCATCAGCTATGCTGAGCAACGTCGTATCTATGGGAATGATATGTATCCCACGCCTTCGCGTTTTGTTAGCGAGATGCCGAGCGAGTTAATTGAGGAAGTACGTCCCAAGGCGGCTAGTACCCAGATGAGTGCGAGCCATAGTTCTCTCGATGAAACACCAGAAGGTTTACAATTGGGGCAGCGTGTTAATCACCCGAAGTTTGGTGAAGGGGTGGTCCTTAATTATGAAGGCCAGGGTAGTAGTGCGCGTGTGCAGGTGAATTTTGATTATGAAGGCAGCAAGTGGCTGGTGTTGGCTTATGCTAATTTACAGATGCTTTGAATGAGTTGTTTGTTTGATAAGTATGTTTGGGTTAGTGGTTACTTTAAAGAGATTGCCGCGCTTTGCTCGCAATGACGCGGTATCTCGATAAATAGTGTCATCGCGAGTCGCGTTTTTTGCGACGCGGCGATCTTATTGAAATTTAATTAACAAGGATGTTAGCTATGGATAAAAAATACTGTGTTTATATTCTTACCAATAAAAATAATACTACTTTATATACTGGTGTAACTAGTAATCTAGTACAGCGAATATATCAGCATAAAGAGAAGTTGGTTGAAGGATTTTCGAAAAAATATAATTTAATGAAATTGGTTTATTATGAATGTGCAGTTGAAGTTATATCGGCAATTGAGCGAGAGAAGCAGATAAAGGCAGGGTCGCGTAAGAAAAAAATTCAGTTAGTGAATGCGATGAATCCTGAGTGGAAGGATCTGTATTTTGATTTGATTTGATTTGATTTGATTTGATTTGATTTGATAAGTGTATTTTGTTGTATGGGTTTCTTTTGAGAGATTGCTGCGCTTTGCTCGCAATGACAGGGTGTTTAGATAAAAAGTAGTGTCATCGCGAGTCGTGGTTTTTGCGGCGTGGCGATCTGTTTGAGTTACTTGGTAATGTTTGAGTGGATAAGGGCTTTTGAGAGATTGCCGCGCTTTGCTCGCAATGGCAGGGTGTTTAGATAAAAAAATAGTGTCATCGCGAGTCGCGGTTTTGCGGCGTGGCGATCTGTTTGAGTTACTTGGTAATGTTTGAGTGGATAAGGGCTTTTGAGAGATTGCCGCGCTTTGCTCGCAATGACAGGGTGTTTAGATAAAAAAATAATGTCATCGCGAGTCGCGTTTTTTGCGACGTGGCGATCTGTTTAAAATTTATATGAATTCGAGTGTTTGTGATGAATTATGCCATCAGACGTTAAAAAGTTATTAAAGAAACATCAAAAGCTGGTGCAGTCGGATGGCATGAAGGTCAACTCGCATGTGCAAACAGAGAAGGAAGGTTGGTACATCAATACACTAATGTTGGAAGGTTGCCTGGTGCCATTTAAATACAAACGTCAACAGTTATATAAAAACCTCAAGGGCGCGAGTGTGAATCTGACTTATTACCCGACTGTCGAGTTAGTGGCGGGTATTGAAATGGAAGTCATGAATGTGGTCAGGATTAAAGTGTCCTGAGACACGCCGAGTGCATCTAAAAAATTACTATTTAAATCAGTAGTGTAGTTATCGGGGTAGAGAGAAGATAGTGAAGAGCCTCATTGTATTGGTGCGTTTGTATTGATATGGCGCTAATGAGTGCATGCATAAAGACCTAATGCCATGCTATTGAGGTTGTCCAGGTGTCGCCTCAGGTGTATTCGGTGTTGTTGTCATGATCAATCCGGGCTCATGCATCGGCCGACCGAGGTGGTGCCCCTGTACATAATCGACACCTAGTTCCTTAAGCACGTCAAGAGTCGCCTCATCTTCGACGCACTCGGCAATGGTGACCATGCCCATAACATGGGCAACCTGGTTCATGGACTGTACCAATGCACGATCAACTGCATTGTTGGCGATATCACTAATGACAGAGCCATCGATTTTAATGCGATCAACCGGCAGGTCCTTGAGGTAGCCGAAGGAGCAAAACCCAGAACCAAAGTCATCCAGCGTGCACAGGCAGCCCAGTTTTTTCAGTTTTGCAAGAAAGGCCGAGGCCGCAGTCAGGTGGGTAATGATGGCTGACTCGGATATTTCAAAACTCAGGTACTGTGGTGGCAAGCCGGTTTCATCAAATTGCTCCTGAATCAAGCCGATCAGATTTTTATCTTCAATGGCGCGGTCGGACAAATTAATGCTGAAGTGGGCCTTGATACCTTGTTCATGTATGTTGGCCAGTTCCGCGAAGGCATGTTTAATCATCCAGTTGTCGAGGTTGTGGATCAAGCCAAAACGTTCGGCTGCCGGCATAAATCCACCGGGCATGATAATCTGGCCATCATCTGCGGGCATGCGTAGTAGGAGTTCGTAATCGACAATCCTGTTTGTGCGGGTTTCCAGAATGGGTTGATAGGCAAGGATAAATCGGTCGTTGTCTATCATATCTTTGACACGCGCAGCCCAACCCATATCGTCTGCCATGCCTTCTTCGTCACGATCTTCAGGCCTGTAGATATTCACACAGTTACGACCACGTGACTTGGCCAGGTTGCAGGCGAGGTCGGCATGCGACATGGCTTGCTCGGCTGTGCGTGTGTTTTCATTAATGAGTGTCGCACCAATACTACAGGAAATACTGAAGCCTTTACCTTCATGGTAAAAAATAAACTCATCAAACAAACGACGAAAATTTTCGGCTACCTTTTCCAGGTTCGCAGGGTCGATGTTATACAGTAGGAGTGTAAATTCATCGCCGCCAAAGCGCGCAAACAGGTCGCCTTCACGTGCATGTGCGGAGATCATATTGCTGATCTCAATCAATAACTCATCACCGGCATGATGGCCAAGGGTGTCATTGATATATTTGAATTGATCCAGGTCGATATAGAGCAGGCCTGACGTTTCCGAGCTACGCGCGACCCGGGCCATCAGCCTGTCGAGTTCCTGCTGAAAGAAACGGCGGTTATAGAGTCCAGTCAGGGCATCGTGCTCCGCCTGATAACTGAGTTGACGTTGGTATAATTTTGTCGCTGTGATGTCACGGGCTGTGCCGGTAATCTGGATGATTTTTCCATTGTGATCGGTTTGCGCACGCGCATTAAAACTCAGGCAGAGTTCCTTGCCCTGTTTGTCACGGTGTACCGTTTCAAATTGATACAGATCCTGTCCCTCTCTGATCTCACTGAAAGCAACCTGTTCCTGTTCGCTATAATCCGGATGCTGAAAATCACTGACCGGCAGGCCGATCATGGCCTCAGGCTTGATGCCATAAATATTCATCGAAGCATTGTTCAGGTAGGTCCAGTGACCTTGTGTGTCCATACTCCACACCAGGTCATGTGCCGTCTCGACCAGGTCACGGTAGACCGCTTCCGCTGCCTGTGCCTTTTCCAGCGCCGCTTCGGTTTCCGATATATCATCGACAAGATAGATCAAGACCGGTTTGCCACTGAGAATAACGCCACTGACACACACTGAAACGGAAACCTGGCTATTGTCCCGGCGGATACCTTTTACTTTAAAACGACCAGTGAGATGCCTGGGAGAACCATCTGCCTCTAACATGTCTTCAATTAACCATGATAAAGGTTTGCCCCGTACTTCCTGGCTGTTGTAGTGAAACAGGTTTTGGGCGGCAATGTTAAAGGTGTCAATCATGCCCGTGTCATCCGTAACAATAATACCTTCGGCGGCATTATCGATAATGGCATGAATATGAGCCTCCTGATCAGTCAGGCGTTGAAAGACCTTGCCCAGTGCCTGTGTCAGGTAACCTACTTCATCGTTGGAGTGTGCCTTGAGTTCAGCCAGTGATTGGTTGGTGGTGGCCCCCGAACCCTGTAAGGCGTGTTGCACCGGTGCCAAAGATTGACGCAAACTGCGTGTAGTCAGAAAGCAGAGCAAGCAGGTCACTGTGCACAGGACCGCCCAAATGAATAAGGTCGAGGTTTCCAGGCTGTCACTGTTTAACCAGTGATATTCGAGTAGTAGCGAGTAAGCCAGAATAGGCAGCAGACCACCCAGTAATAATAGTTTGGAATGCACGCTGTTTTGTACTTTGAGAACACCTGTGAATCGTGACAGTTGGCTGAGTTTGTCCAGTGCCAGTAAATAGGCAGGCATGCCTATAATGATGGAGATGCTGAGTGTCAGCATGAGAAAGTTCCATACAAAGCCTTTGCTGTAGGCCAGCCCGGTCCGGTCCATACTATATATATAAATCGCTGAAAGGCTGATTGTATAGAAAACAAACAAGCCCCAGTAGGCCAGGTTATAGCGGTGAATCCGGCGATGCAGGGTCGCGGCCAGATCCGGGTGGTCGGGGCGGGAATTGATCAATTTTGCTAACGGCCCGAGGAAACGCCAAAAATATGTCACTACCCCGGCGAGCATACCTGTCAAGAATGTCGGCACTAAACCAAACCGCAGAACCTGCAAAACATCGTCCCAGACGATCAGGCCAAAGAACACCGCACCCCACAGGCTAAATACCGGAGTCAGAAAAAAAGTTAGGCTAATCAAAGCCATAATAGTCTTTCTATCGCGTGCTAATGGTTGTTTCATAAGCCTGTGGCTAGTGTTATTGTTTGTTAGTTGCTTGTTAAATTATATCTACGTAAGGTTATTTCATGTATGACAAGCAATTTTATTGCCAACTTTGCAAATTTCTGGTTTTTTATGTCATTATTTTATTTGGGTCGTTCTGTCAGGCAGAATGTTAGGCTCTTGGATCATCCCTGTTAATGTTATTATTGGGTCATTTATACATTAAAATAACCCGTGCATCTGTCATTACGGACGCGTGTCTTTATTATATCTTATGCACGCTAGCGTATATCAATGCGAAGTAAAGGAGCATTTTACATAGAAGTCACAGGGTTTGCAGTGTTTTGATCATAAAAAGGTAGGCAATAATGAAACGTCGAGATTTCGTAAGCAAAATGAGTATAGGTGCCCTGGCCGGAACGGGTTTGCTAAGTGCCTGTAGTAAAAAGGAAGAAAAGGGGCAAGAAGTCACAACTGCCAATAAAACCGAATACAAATGGGACATGGTGACCACCTGGCCAAAGGACTTTCCCGGGCTGGGGACAGGGGCCAATACCCTCGCGCGAATGATTAATGAATTGAGTGGCGGACGTATGCAGGTGACTGTTTATGGCGCCAAGGAAATCGTCCCTGCGTTCGAAGTCTTTGATGCTGTTTCTAATGGTACTGCGCAAATTGGTCATGGTGCCGCGTATTACTGGAAAGGCAAGAATGAGGCCTTCCAGTTCTTTTCGACTGTGCCTTTTGGCATGAATACCCAGGAGATGAATGGCTGGTTGTTTCATGGCGGTGGACTTGAGTTATGGAAGGAAGCGTATGAACCGTTTAATTTGATCCCGGCACCCGCCGGTAATACCACCGTACAGATGGCGGGTTGGTTTAATAAAGAGATCAATAGCATCGAAGATCTCAAAGGTCTGAAAATGCGTATACCGGGTCTGGGTGGTGAGGTGTTGGGTCGCGCCGGTGGCACCCCGGTTAATATGCCGGGTGGCGAATTGTTTACCGCACTGCAAACCGGTGTGCTCGACGCGACCGAATGGGTTGGTCCCTATAATGATCTGGCATTTGGTTTTCACAAAGTCGCCAAATATTATTACTATCCAGGCTGGCATGAGCCCGGTACCACGCTCGAAGCGATTATCAATAAGCAGGCGTATGAGGCCCTACCCGCTGATCTGCAGGCGGTTGTCACAGCGGCCTGCCGTATCGCCAATTCGGATATGGTCGATGAATACACGGCGAACAATAATGCGGCGTTACATGAATTGGTCAATAAGCATAAGGTCGAGTTGAGACGACTGCCGGATGATGTATTGATAAAATTAAAACAGATTTCTGACGAAGTCGTACATGAAGTGGCCAAAAAAAGCGACCTTGGTCAGAAGGTATTTGCATCTTACAGCAAGTTCCGCGATCAGGCGCATGACTGGCATAATATTTCCGAGCGTGCGTATTTGAATGCAAGGGCGTAGTTGGGCCTGAATTGATGGTGGTTGTCTGGTCATATTGAAATCTTATCACCACCCCCTGGCCCCCTCCTTGAAGGAGGGGGGATGATATGCGGTTCGAGTTGAGATGGGCAGGTTGTATTGATGGGGCGCGACAGTTGTTTGGTCTCGTTGATGGTTTATCACCACCCCTTAGCCTCCTCTTCGGAGGAGGCGATAAGTTTTTTGTATCGGGTTTATTGGTGTGTTGTTTATGCGGTAATAGTTATGAGGAAATATTATATTGTCATATGGATTATAGATTTATAGCAATATATAAATAGACAATCATCCCCCCTCCTCCAAGGAGGGGGTTAGGGGGTGGTGATAAACATTAAGGGATTCGAATGTTAAAGCACTACGCAAGGGAGCTGCGTAATAATCCAACTGATGCCGAACGATTCTTGTGGCGACACCTTAGAAAAAGTCAGATGAATGCCTGTAAATTCAGACGCCAGGAAATTCTGGGTAGTTATATCGTAGATTTTGTTTGTATTGACCCTAAGGTGATTATTGAGTTGGATGGTGGCCAGCACCAGCAGCAAATCATATATGATGAGGAGCGCACACGTTATCTAGAAGGATTGGGCTATCACGTGCTGAGATACTGGAATCATGAGGTATTGAGTAGCGTGGATGTCGTGCTGGACGATATTTTTCAAATTCTGAGTCAGTATCAATCAATCGAATAAATGTTGTTGGAAATTCGTATTATGGTTTGTCGGTTGGGTGTAAATATTCTGTCCGTACAGTTTGATTTTTCGACGGATATTTTCGAAATCGTTTTGTCTGATGGATGAGGTTGTTTGAGTAGATGATAGCGTGCGATATTTTATGACGCTTTGTTGGCGGGGCAAGCCTGGGTGCGAAGAATTGATCGAAATCTAATCAATGTTCAGTGACATAATTGCTATCATGGTTCAGTTGAAAATTTTTTATTGTTGTAATGATGCATGGATATTATCTACTCGTTTTACTTTATCCAAATATCCTCTCAGGTAGCCAGGTGGCCAGTTCAGGCCAGAAGGCGAGCATGAGCATGGCGATGATCTGTATGCCGATAAAAGGAAGAACACCTTTGTACATTTGTTCAGTACGTACTCCCTTGGGCGCAACCCCCCTGAGATAGAACAGGGAAAAACCGAACGGTGGTGTCAGAAATGAAGTTTGCAGGTTAATCGCGATCATAATGCCGAGCCAGGTCGGGTGCACGCCCATCATCAATAATACCGGTGCAACAATAGGGACAACAACAAAAGTGATCTCGATAAAGTCGAGTACGAAGCCAAGCAGAAACATCAGCAGCATGACCAGGAATACGGCGGTGTATTGACTGCCAGGCAAATCCCTTAATAAATCGGTGACGAGTTCTTCTCCACCGAAGCCGCGGAATACCAATGAGAATATTGTCGCCCCAATCAAAATCATGAACACCATACTGGTGATCGCGACTGTGCGGCGCATGGCATAGCGCAGGATCTCCATGTTCATTTGTCGTTGCAGTACGGCCAACAAGATAGCGCCCATGGCGCCGACCGCGGCGGCTTCTGTCGGTGCGGCCAGTCCGCCGATGATCGAACCCAGTACCGATACGATCAGTATCAATGGTGGCAGCAATGCGACCAGGACGCGTTTGAAAAGTTGTAGTCGTGAACGCAGTTGGCGTTCTTCCTGCGGTATGGCCGGCATGGCCTCGGGGTTGCGGAAGGCAACATATGCCAGATAGATCAGGTACAGGCTGACCAGGCCAATGCCGGGAATGAGTGCGCCCGCAAACAATTCACCCACCGAAGTTTGTGTCGAGCCCGCCTTGTTGGCGGCGTTAGTCAGAACGTCGCCCAGGAGGATGAGGACTATGGAGGGTGGAATGATTTGTCCCAGTGTGCCCGAGGCGCAGATGGTGCCACTGGCCAGGGCAGGATCATAACCTCTACGTAACATTGTCGGCAGTGACAACAGGCCCATGGTCACAACAGTAGCACCCACAATGTAA
>Ga0209633_10004339_pt1 | contig 12769 bp, 13 predicted proteins | sample Cruoilmetagenom1_FD_187290 | JGI IMG/M metagenome (GOLD analysis project Ga0209633, IMG submission 187290) | Oil polluted marine microbial communities from Coal Oil Point, Santa Barbara, California, USA - Sample 1 (SPAdes) (version 2) | ecosystem: Environmental > Aquatic > Marine > Oil seeps ... | reverse complement strand
AGGGCATCGAAGGTGCCAGTATGTCCGTCTTCCGCAATCTGCTTGCTAGGCCGTGGCCCTCAACCGACCCGCCCTCTCCCGCAAGCGGGAGAGGCAAGCCTATCCCGGCCGTTTGCTTTCCGGCCCGTTCGAGCCGGACACCGTCCCGTCGATCAGCGCCCGCAGATCGGCGCTCAAGGCCTCGCGCATCGCAGCGTCGTTCGAGGCGATCAAATCGTCGAGACGCCGCGCCCAGGCCGGCGCTTCGCCGCCGGCGCCGCCGCCCGGCGCCACGTTGAAACCGAGGGCTGCGACGAGGTCGTAGACCGTAGTCGAGCCGAGATCGCGCGCGACCAGCAGCTTCTCATCCTTGGCGCGTACCAGGAACCGAGCGGCCGACAGCTTCTCGATCAGGGGAGCGGCCCGGTCGAGATCGGTCCCCGCCGCCTCGGCCAGCTCCTCCTCCACGCATGCCGTGCCGCCCGCCTGAGCCGCGCGCGCCGCCGCCAGCAGCCCCAGCGCCAGGGCCAGGGCGTCGGCGGGTTTGAGCGTGATGCGGCTGGCGCGCTCGCGATGCAGCCGCCATTCCGGGATGGCGGCGGCAAGCTCAGCGCCGACCAACACAGCTACCCAGGTCACATACATCCAGACCAGGAAAAGCGGCATCGCCGCAACGGCGCCATAGATCGTCTCGAAGGATGGAAAATTGGTGACGTAGAGCACGAAGACCAGCTTCAGGAGCTGGAAGAGCACCGCCGCGGTCAGCGCGCCGGCCAACGCATGGCGCCAATCGACGCGCCGGTTTGGCATGACGATGTAGATCAGCGCGAAGGCGATCACCGAGAGCAGGAAGGGCAACAGACGCAGAAGGAAGCCCAAAGGCCCCTTCAAGATCTCAAGGTTCATCACCTCGGTGGCCGCGAAGATGTAGCTGGAGACCGCGAGGCTGCCGCCGATGAGCAGCGGCGTGAGCGTCAGGATGGCCCAGTAAGTGAGGAAGCGCACACCGAAGCTGCGCGATTCCGATTGGCGCCAGATCACATTGAAGGCTTCCTCGATCGTGCTCAGCAGCATCAACGCCGTAATGACGAGAATGATGATGCCGATCGCGGTGAGCCGGCCGGTATTGGCGACGAACTTGGTGATCTGCTCGCGCACCACCTCCGATGCGGCGGGCACGAAATTCTGGAAGAGGAATTTCTGCAGCGTCTCCTGCGCGCCCTCGAAAACCGGGAAAACAGCGAAGGCGGCAAGGCCGACCGCGACCAGCGGCACGATCGACAAAAGCGTCGTGTAGCTGAGCGATGCCGCCACCGAAAGGCACCGGTCGGCGACCAGTCGCCGCCAAGTGTAAAGCGCGATGCTGCCGATATTCCGCACTGTCGTGGCAGGGCCGCCGCCATCGACGATCGCCCGTGCGGATGCGCTGTCCGTGTCTTGTTGCTCTTCGGTCATGGCATGCAATCATAGAGGTTCGTGCGGGCGGGGCGAATCGAGATCGGTCCGCTCATTTGATCGGCCGGGGGCTTGGTGTAGGATGCCGCGCGCTTTCAAACGAAAAGGGTTCGGGATCGAAGATGGCGGCAAACGGCGGCCTCATGGACGGAAAATGCGGGCTGGTGATGGGCGTCGCCAACGACCGCTCGATTGCCTGGGGCATTGCAAAGACGCTGGCGGATAACGGCGCCAAGCTGGCTTTTACCTATCAGGGCGAGCCGCTGGAGCGCCGGGTACGGCCGCTCGCCGAGCAGGTTGGCGCCGACCTCCTGCTGCCCTGCGACGTGACCGACGAGAAGAGCCTCGACGAGACCTTCGCGGCGATTGAAAAAACCTGGGGGAAGCTCGATTTCCTGGTCCACGCGATCGCCTTTTCCGACCGCGAACAGCTCAAGGGCAAGTACGTCGCGACGACGAAGGACAACTTCGTCCAGACGATGCTGATTTCCTGCTACTCCTTCACCGATCTTTGCCGGCGCGCGGCACCGTTGATGAGCGAGGGCGGCAGCGCGGTGACGCTGACCTATTTCGGCGCCGAGCGGGTGATGCCGCACTACAACGTCATGGGCGTCGCCAAGGCGGCGCTCGAGGCGAGCGTGCGCTATCTGGCGATGGATCTGGGCGCCGACGGCGTTCGCGTGAACGCGATCTCGGCCGGGCCGATCCGCACGCTGGCGGCGGCGGGCATCGGCGATTTCCGCTACATCCTCAAATGGAACGAGTACAACGCGCCGCTGCGCCGCAACGTCACCATCGAGGATGTCGGCGGCGCCGGGCTCTATCTCCTCTCCGATCTCTCGAACGGCGTCACAGGCGAGGTCCACCACGTCGATTCCGGCTATCACATCGTCGGCATGAAGGCGGTCGACGCGCCGGACCTGACCCCGGCTTGAGCCGGACCCGTCGGCGGGTGGCAGGCCCCCATGCCCGGTAACAGCTTCGGACAGCTCTTCCGTTTCACCACCTGGGGCGAGAGCCACGGGCCGGCGATCGGCTGCGTGGTCGACGGGGTGCCCCCGAAGATCGCGCTCGCCGAGGCCGATATCCAGCACTGGCTCGACCGGCGGCGGCCGGGCGCCTCCAAATACACCTCGCAGCGCAAGGAGCCCGACAGGGTCCGCATCCTCTCCGGCGTATTCGAGGGCAAGACGACAGGTACGCCGATCGGGCTCATGATCGAGAATGTCGATCAGCGCAGCCGCGACTACTCGGAAATCAAGAACCGCTACCGCCCGGGCCACGCCGACTACGCATATGAGGCCAAATACGGCATCCGCGACTATCGCGGCGGTGGCCGCTCCTCGGCGCGCGAAACGGCGATGCGGGTGGCCGCGGGCGCCATCGCGCGCAAGGTGCTGGCGGCGGCGCTCGGCAAGCGGCTTCAGATCCGCGGCGCCATGGTGCGCGTCGGCAGCCATGAGATCGACCGCAAACGCTGGAAATGGAAAGCGATCGAGGAGAACCCCTTCTGGTGCCCCGACCCCAGGATGGCGACGGAGTGGGAGGGCGTGATCGAGGCGGCGCGCAAAGCCGGCTCGTCGTTGGGCGCTTTGGTCGAGGTCACGGCGTCAGGCGTGCCAGCGGGGCTCGGCGAGCCGGTCTACGACAAGCTCGACGCCGACCTGGCGAAAGCGCTGATGTCGATAAACGCCGTAAAGGGCGTGGAGATCGGCGACGGCTTCGCGGGCTCGATGCTGCCGGGCGAGGAGGCGCATGACGAGATGGCGATCAAGCGCGGCAAGGTGGCCTTCACGTCGAACCGCGCCGGCGGCACGCTGGGCGGCATCTCTACGGGGCAAGACATCGTCGCGCGCATCGCGGTCAAACCGACCAGCTCGCTGCTGATCCCGCGCCAGGGCGTGACCACGGGCGGCAAGGAAGTTTCCGTCGTCACCAAGGGCCGCCACGATCCCTGCATCGGCATCCGCGCTGTGCCTGTGGCCGAAGCCATGGTCGCCGCCGTGCTCGCCGATCACTGGCTGCGCTTCAAGGCGCAGTGCGGGTAGTCCAACGCATCCAACACGTCATTCCCGCGAAAGCGGGAATCCAAAGATCACTGTGCAAGAGCCATTCCGGCTTCCCTAGTCTCCCGCTCCTGAGCTTGTCGATAGGCGCGGGAGTGACGAGTGCAATGACACGAAGCACGTAACCGTCGTCAACCGCTCATCCCTCACGCAGGCGCAACAGGCGGGGCCTCGGGCGGCGGGGCGCCTGAACGCGCGCGGCGGCCGCCGAAGAAAGTCCCGGCGAACGCCTCGGCGCGGGCCAGGCGCTTGTCGAGCGCGGCCATGGTGCGCGAGAGGTCCTCGGTGTCGTCGCGCAGCCAGACGCGCAAGGTCCCAAGATAAACCGCGAGCAGGCCCTTGGCCTTGATCGCGCCGGCCGGCCCGCTGGCGCTGACACCGACCGATTCGAGGGTCCAGGCCATAGAGCGCAAAAGCCGCGCGGCGCCGCAGAGCATGGATACGGGCCCTTCCGCCCCGTCGCGCAGGATCGCGGCGATGCCGTCGCGCTCGGGTTTCATCGCATCGAAGCGGCGCATCAGGGCATCGAACAACCGATCCTTGACGCTCTCGTCCTCCGAAGGGGCTTCCGCGCCGGCCAGCACCTGGGCGTCGATCGCCTTGGTATGCGCCGCAAGGATGGCGTCCTTGGATGAATAAGCCGCGTAGAGCTCGGCGAGGCTCAGCTTCGCCTCCCCGGCGATATCGGCGAGCGTGACGTGGCGCCAGCCAAGCCGCGCGGCAAGGGTGAACGCCGCCTGGACGATCTTGTCGGGGCCCTCGAATTTGGCCCCGCTTGCTGCTTTCGCCATGACTGGCCTCCGATTTGGCTGTTGCAAGACTGTATCACAACGCGCGCCTGCCCGCACGGGCAGCAGGGATCGCATCGCAATGTGTCATTCCTGTGGTTCCCCGCCCTGTGGTTCCCCGCCCTGTGGTTCCCCGCCCTGTGGTTCCCTGCCCTGTGTTTCGCAGCATTTGGCGGTCACCACCCCCGCCCAGGAGACCGGAAATGCGTTTCCTTTCGGCCCCGCCTTGTGCGATTGTGCGGGCGGGGCAAGGACAGGGCCAATGACCAAATACCCCAAACAGCGCAGCGCAATTGCACGCCCGGCAGCGGACAGCGGAACCGGGCGAACCGGCTTTCCGGCGTTGCTGAGCCGCGAGGAAGAAGCCGAGCTCGCGATGCGCTCGGCCGCCGGCGACAACGACGCCTTGGCCCGGCTCATTACCAGTCACCGCCAGTTCGTCATCAAGATTGCGCGCAAGTACCGCAACTACGGACTGCCGATGCAGGATCTCGTCCAGGAGGGCATGGTCGGCTTCATCCAGGCGGTGCGGCGTTTTGATCCGGCCCACGAAGCGCGGCTGTCAACCTACGCAATGTGGTGGATCCGGGCCTCGATCCAGGATCACGTCGTGCGCTCGTGGTCGCTGGTGCGGGTCGGCACCACGGCGGCGCAGAAAGCGCTGTTTTTCCGTGTGCGCCGGATGATGGCTGACCTGAAACTCGGCGCCGATGCCTTCACCGAGGAAGCCTGCCAAGCCCTCGCCCAGCGTTTCGGCGTGCCGCTGAAGGACGTGTTGGCGACGGTGCGCCGCGCCTCGGGCCTCGACCAGTCGCTCAACCGGCCGGCGAGGCGTGGCGCTGGCGGCAGCGCGACCGAAAGCCGCGAGAGCTGGCTCGACCAGATCGCCGACGACGCGCCCGACCCCGAGGCGCGCGTCGCCGAGGCGAGCGAGCGCACGTTCTGGCAGGGCCTGCTCGAACGCGCGCTGGGGGGCCTGCCGCCGCGTGAAGCATTCATCATCCGCAGCCGCTACCTGAAGGACCGTGTGCCGACGCGCGAGGCACTCGGCCGGGAGCTTGGGATTTCCAAGGAGCGCGTGCGTCAACTCGAAGCACGCGCGATGGAAAAACTACGCGGCCTGCTCGGACCGATGCGCCAAGGTGCCGGGCTTTAGCGCGAGCAACCTGCCCGCCGAGATCATCACGCCACTTCGATCACCATGCCACCGGTCATGCGCTCAAGCTCGTCGGGCGTCAGCGGAAAGACCGCACGCGGGGTGCCAGCGGCGGCCCAGATATCATCGAACGCGACGAGATCACGGTCGATGAAGATGACCGGCGGCTCGACATGGCCAATCGGCGCCACGCCGCCGATCGCAAAGCCGGTACGGGCGCGCACGAAATCGGCGTCGGCCTTGGCGAGCGTCTCGCCGAGCGCGGCGGCGACCTTGGCCTCGTCGACCCGGTTGGCGCCGCTGGTGATGACGAGGACCGCGCGGTCGCTGGCGGCGGCGCGGAAGACGATCGACTTGGCGATCTGAGCGACCGTGCAGCCGCAGGCCTTGGCGGCGTCGGCGGCACTGCGGGTCGTGTCGGGCATCTCCTGGACCTGATTGTCGAAGCCGAGCGCATCGAGACGGTCCTGAACCCGCTGGGCGCTGGCGGGGAGCTTCGAAGACGGTTCCATCGGCGGCGCTCCTGTTCGCGGCACAAGATCGACCGAATACTAGACGACCGGCCAACTAGTGACCGTCGGTCGGCACCGCATGGCGGCCGCGAATCAGCCGGCGAGTTCGCGCGAGCGCTTGGTCGCGGCGTCAACGGCGCGGGTCATCAACGCCGTCAGACCATCGCCCTCGGTCATCAGCACATCCAGCGCCGCCTGGGTTGTGCCGCTGGGGCTGGTCACGTTGACGCGGAGCTGGCTGGCATCCTCGCCGGATTGGCGCATCAGCTCGCCGGCGCCGGCCACGGTGGCGCGCGCCAGCTGCTCGGCAAGCGCCTGCGGCAGGCCGGCTGCAACGCCGGCCGCGGCCATCGCCTCGGTCAACAGGAATACATATGCCGGGCCCGAACCGGAAACCGCCGTCACCGGATCGAGCAGCGCCTCATCCTCGACCCAGGCGACCTCGCCGACCGCTTGCAAGAGCTCGCCGCAGAGCGCGCGCTGGTCGGCGGAAACATGGCTGTTGGCGCAGGCCACCGAGATGCCGCGGCCGATCGCGGCGGGCGTGTTGGGCATCGAGCGCACGATCGCGGCCGCCTCGCCGAGCGCGGCCTGAAAATATCCAATCGTCTTGCCCGCGGCGATCGACAGGAAAACCGTCCCCGCGCCGGCATACCGCGCATAAAGCGGCGCGGTCTCGTCCATGGTCTGGGGCTTGACCGCGAAGATCACCACGGTCGGTGCAAAATCCCGGCCGATCGCTGCGGGCTCGGCAACGAAGCGCGGCGACGGCTCGGCCAGGGCGCCGCCAGCCGCGGGCTCGACCACCACCACATTAGCCGCCGCGATACCGCCCGCCAGCCAGCCGTCGAGCAGCGCGCTGCCCATCCGCCCGCAGCCGACCAGCAGTAGCCGGCACTCTGCTTTGTTAGCGCCCGTGGCGCCCATTCGATTAGGCCTCGCCGACGGTGTCGAGCAGCGAGGCGGTGATCGCGTCGGACGGGTCCTTGCCGCCCCAGACGACGAAGTGGAAGGCGGTGTAGAAGCGCTCGCACTCGGCCAGCGCGATATCGACCAGATCCTCCAACTGCTCCACGCTGGCCCCATGGGCGCCGCGCAACAGCACTGTGTGGCGGAAGGTCGGCGAGTCGTCGCCCGAGGCAAGATCGAAGTGCCCCAGCCACATACGGCCGTTGCAGATCGCCAGCAGCTCATAGATCGGACCCCGGCGCGCCTGGCCCACCTTCAAATCGGTGAAGCAGGAGAAATGCATGGCGCTGAGATCGGCGCTCCAGGAGAAATGCAGCTGGTAGGTGCCCATCGAGCCCTTGCAGTCGACCAGCAGCTCGTCATTGCTCGAGCGGTCGAACGGCCATTCATTGGCGGACAGGATCTCTTCCAGCAGGTCGAGCGGGTTGTTTGCGTTTTGGCTCTCAACGAATTCCATCGCCATACTCAGCCCCTCCTCGGATGCGCCGCGGCCGGCTTGGCCGGCCACAGCCTCTGCATGACGGCCAGCGTCCTCTTCATGACCCACAATCACCACAACCGCCTGGGACAGGTCCGGTAGGTCGTCACGCCGCTAACAACCGATATGTTGTGGTAAGAGGACGCCTATACGCTACCCAAAGTAGGATAGCCGGTGTCGTGACTCGGCTGCAAGGGGATTTTGGGGGTAGGCCGGGGTTATCCCCAAGATTTTGGGGTAACCGCAATATATTGACCATCTTAATCTACGCCGCACCACCAGTGGGAGGGTGTGGCGGCGATCGCGCTCTAGACGCCGATGGCTGCCAGGCGTCGAAGCCAAAGCGCCGGCGCGACAGAGCACGATCGCGTCCCGGATCGTTACGATCTGAGACGATCTTGATCTAGTCTTTCTTGCGGCTGGCCGGCTTGCGCGAAGCCGGGGACTTGGCGCCGGCGCCTTTGAGCGCGGCGAGCTCGGCCTGAAGCGCTGCGATTGTCGTGACCATTTTCTCTTGCTCGGTGCGCGCCTTGGCGGCCATCGCCTTGACCGCCTCGAACTCCTCGCGATCGACCAGCTCCATGTCGCCGAGTACGCGCTTCAGACGCTCGCGGATCAACGCATCGACCTCGCCGCGCAAGCCTGTCGCGGTCCCGAGCGCGCCGCTGGCGACACGCGCCATGTCGTCGAGGATGCGGTTTCGCGTTTGCATGGGTCGGCACTCCGGTTGGCGGCGGAACGGCCCGGATTATGGACGCGCGGGCGCGACGCGCGCAAGCGGGTGTGCCTTGCGGCCTTTCCGCGCGGCTCTTATAAGGGCCGGGTCATCGTCGTCCGGATCATCATGGTCCGGACATCTGGAGCTTGGGCCCGCGCGGCAACGCCAATTCCGCGACCGGGCCGATCAACCACCAATATCGGGGCGGGCAAGGCAGTGTCTCTAATCGTCGTGACCGGCGGAGCCGGGTTCATCGGATCGAACCTGGTCGCCGGACTGGAAGCGAAGGGGGAGCACGACATCGTGCTCTGCGACCGACTGGGCGCGGACGACAAATGGCGCAACATCGCCAAGCGCGAGCTCGCCGATATCGTGGCGCCGGAGGATTTGCTGGCCTATCTGCGCGCCAGTCAGCGCCCGGTGTCGACCGTCTTCCACATGGGCGCCATTTCCTCGACCACCGAGCGCGACGCCGACCTGATCGTCACAAACAACATCGCGCTGCCGCTCGCCTTGTGGAACTGGTGCACCGACAACGGCGCCCGCTTCATCTATGCCTCTTCGGCGGCAACCTATGGCGATGGGGTGGCCGGCTTCGACGATGACGGCTCGATCGAGGGCCTTGCCAAGCTGAAGCCGATGAACGCCTATGGCTGGTCGAAGCACGTCTTCGACCGCCGGGTCGCGCGGATGGCGGCCGGCGGCGGCCTCGCGCCGCCGCAATGGGCGGGTCTCAAATTCTTCAACGTCTATGGGCCCAACGAGTATCACAAGGGGCCGATGCGCAGCCTGGTGGCCCAGCTCCATCCCCGCGCCGCCGCCGGCGAGCCGGCGCGGCTCTTCAAGTCGCACAATCCCGATTATCCCGACGGCTGGCAGCAGCGCGATTTCGTCTGGGTCGGCGATTGCGTCGACGTAATGCTGTGGCTCTACGACAACCCCGACGTCTCCGGCCTTTTCAACCTCGGCACCGGCAAGGCGCGCAGCTTCGCCGATCTCGCCGCCGCGACCTACCGCGCGGCCGGCCGCGAGCCGGCGATCGAATTCATCGACACACCGGAGGACATCCGCGCCAAGTATCAGTACTTTACGCAAGCGCGCATGGAGCGGTTGCGCGCCGCCGGCTACGATGCGCCCTTCACCGAGCTTGAGGACGGCGTGGCGCGCTATGTGAACGAGCATTTGTCGCAGGCGGACCCATATCTTTGATGTCCGACAACTGATCGCCGGCCCCGCGCATGTTTGAGGTTCTCGCTGTCATCCCCTTCCCCGCGATCGATCCGGTGGCTGTCCGGCTCGGCCCGATCGCGATACGCTGGTACGCGCTCGCATACGTGGTCGGGCTGCTCTGCGCCTGGTGGCTGGTGCGGCGCGTCGGCGGCGGCGCTGCAATCCTGAGCAAGCGCGACGCGGACGATCTGCTGATGTGGGCGACGCTCGGCGTCGTCTTCGGCGGGCGGCTCGGCTATGTGCTGTTCTACAAACCCGGCTACTACATCGCCCATCTGGACGAGGTGCTGAGCCTGTGGCGCGGCGGCATGTCGTTTCACGGCGGCATGCTGGGCGTTGCCCTGGCGGCGATCCTGTTCGCGCGGGCGCGCAAGCTCAACATCTTCTCGGTCGGCGATCTGGCGGCGCTGGCGGCGCCGATCGGGCTCTTCTTCGGCCGCATCGCCAACTTCATCAATGGCGAGCTGTGGGGCCGAGCGAGCACCGTGTCATGGGCGATGATCTTTCCTGATCCGCGCGCCGGCAACCTCCCCCGCCACCCGAGCCAGCTCTACGAGGCGGCGCTTGAAGGGATCGTGCTGTTCGCGCTGCTGCTGCTGGCCATGCGGTTCCTGGGCTCGCTCAAGCGGCCGGGCGAGATCGGCGGGCTCTTCCTGATCGGCTACGGCATCGCGCGCATCGTCTCGGAGTTCTTCCGCGAGCCCGACGCGCATCTGGGTTTCCTGTTCGCCGGCGCCACCATGGGCCAGCTCCTATCGCTGCCGATGATCGCGGTCGGGCTCTGGTTGATCTTTCGCGCCCGCCACAAGGCGGCGGCCCCGGCCACATAAGGCGTTGGGGCGCAGCGCGGGGGGCGCTTCGCGGCATGCCGGGCAAGCTTGAGGCACATCTGAAAGCGTTGATCGCTGGCGAAGGCCCGATCTCCGTCGCGCGCTTCATGGCCGAGGCGCTGGGCCATCCCGAGCATGGCTACTACCGCCACCGCGATCCGCTGGGCGCGGCCGGCGATTTCATCACCGCGCCGGAGATTTCCCAGGTTTTCGGCGAGCTGATCGGCGCCTGGTGCGCGGCGGTGTGGGCGCAGGCCGGGCGCCCCGATCCCGTCGCCCTCGTCGAGCTTGGTCCCGGGCGCGGCACGCTGATGGCCGATGCCTTGCGCGCGGTCGGCATGGTGGCGCCGGAATTCGACGCGGCGTTGTCGGTTCATCTGGTCGAGACCAGCCCCGTCCTGCGTGCCGCGCAAGCGACGGCGCTCGGCGCGCGGCCCGATTGGCACGAGGCGATCGAGGAGGTGCCCCAGGGCCCGACAATCGTAATCGCCAACGAGTTCTTTGACGCTCTGCCCATCCACCAATTCGTCCGCCGCGGCGCGGCCTGGCATGAGCGGCTGATCGGCTGCGATCCCGCCGGCGCGGCGCTGCGATTCGAGGTATCCGCGATCCCTTCACAGTTTGCTCCCGAGGGCCCGCCCATCGCCGCCGAGGGCGATATTGTCGAGACGAGCCCCGCGAGCGCGGCGGTCATGCGCACGATCGCGGGCCGCATCACAGCCCATGGCGGCGCCGCACTGATCATCGACTACGGCCACGCCGCCAGCGCGGTCGGCGAAACCCTGCAGGCGGTGCGCGGCCACGACTACGCGCCGGTCCTGGAGGCGCCGGGCGAGGCCGATCTGACGGCCCATGTCGATTTCGCGGCGCTGGCGCGGGTGGCCGATGGCGTTGCCGTCTTCGGGCCAGCGAGCCAGGGTGTATTTCTGAAGGCATTGGGGATCGACGCCCGGACCCAAGCCCTTGCCGCCAACGCGTCAAGCACAGAGACGCGCGATGCGATCGTCAGCGGCACCGCGCGGTTGACCGACCCCCGGCAAATGGGGTCCTTGTTCAAGGCGCTGGCGCTCATAAATCCTCAACCAGTGCATCCTCAAGATGCGTATCCTCAAGATGCGCCCCCACCGGGATTTAAGGCAAGCGACCGCCATGACCGATAAGCCCGAACCGATCGAAGCCAGCGCCCTCGCCGCGATGCCCAACCTGCGCCACGGCTTTTTCACCCGGCATGGCGGGGTCAGCGAGGGGCTCTACGCCTCGCTCAACTGCGCGCTGCGCTCCAAGGACGAGCCGGGTCACGTCCGCGAGAACCGCCTGCGTGTGGCGAATTTCGTCGGCGTCGAGCCTGATCACTTCGTCTCCGGCTTTCAGGTCCACGGCTGCGCGGTGGCGACGGTCTACCGGCCGTGGAGCCCGGCCTCGCGGCCCGAGGTCGACGCCCTGGTCACCGCAAAAAGGGGCGTGGCGCTCGGCGTCACCATCGCCGACTGCGCGCCGCTGCTGTTCGCCGACGAGGACGCCGGGGTGATCGGCGTCGCCCATGCCGGTTGGAAGGGCGCGCTCGCCGGCATCGCCGAGGCGGCGGTCGAGGGAATGGAAAATCTGGGCGCCGAGCGCGGGCGTATCGTGGCCGCCATAGGCCCCTGCATCGGGCCGGACTCTTACGAGGTCGGCTCGGAGTTCCGCGACAAGTTCCTCGCCGCCGATCCGCGAAATGCCCGTTTTTTCCGCGAGGGCACGCGCGACGATCATCCGTTGTTCGATCTGCCCGGTTTTGTCGAAGCCCGCCTGAAAGCGTTAAACCTCGGCGCGGTCGAGGTCTCGGGCCTGGATACGCGTCCCGACGGTTCGGACTTCTTCAGCTACCGGCGCGCCTGCCTCAACGACGAGCCCGGCTTCGGCCACAACATCGCCGCCATCGCGCTCAAGGACTGAGCGTGGCGATCCACTTCGCCAAAAGCGAACTTGCCGAGCGCCGGGCCCTCGCCTGCGCGGCGATGGCGGCGCGCGGGCTCGATGGCCTCCTGATCTTCCGGCAGGAGAGCATGTTCTACCTGACCGGCTACGACACCTTCGGCTACGTCTACTTCCAGTGCCTCTATCTGGGCGCGGACGGCGCCATGACGCTGCTGACGCGCGCGCCGGACCTGCGCCAGGCCCAGCACACGAGCGTGATCGAGGACATCCGCATCTGGGTCGATGCGGAAGGGGCGAGCCCGGCGGATGCACTCCGCGACATGCTCGAAAGCCAAGGCTGTCGCGGCAAGACGCTGGGCGTCGAGTGGGAAGCCTATGGGCTCACGGCGCGCTCGGGCCAGATGGTCTCGGCAGCGCTCGACGGTGTCGCCACGCTGGAAGACGCCTCCGATCTGGTCTCGCGCCTGCGTGTGGTTAAGAGCGAAGCGGAGCTCAAATACGTTCGCCGCGCGGCCGAGCTGGCCGATGACGCACTCGCCGAAGCCGAACGCCTGGCCGGCCCCAACGCCTTCGAGGGCGACATCCTGGCGGCGATGCAGGGCGCCGTCTTCCGCGGTGGCGGCGATGATCCGGCGAACGAATTCATCATCGGCTCGGGGCGCGACGCGCTG
>Ga0209633_10004338_pt1 | contig 12770 bp, 7 predicted proteins | sample Cruoilmetagenom1_FD_187290 | JGI IMG/M metagenome (GOLD analysis project Ga0209633, IMG submission 187290) | Oil polluted marine microbial communities from Coal Oil Point, Santa Barbara, California, USA - Sample 1 (SPAdes) (version 2) | ecosystem: Environmental > Aquatic > Marine > Oil seeps ... | reverse complement strand
CTGCGAAGAAGTTCCCCCACAACTGCTTCCATGGAAGTATCATTCACTGAAAAAACTTTTTTACCAAATTTTTCAAGGACATAAGCTTCAACCTCCTTAATTCGCAGATTTAATTTTTCTTGATCCTTACCATACACATAGATTTTTATCTGGATTACAGGAAATTTGGAGCGAAAGCCCAGTTTAATATCAGGAAACAGGTCTGTTAATTCTAAAAGCCTTTCACCTGCAGCAGATTCGGTTATACCAAAGGTTGAAATTGTTTTAACAATACAGATTTGCCTGTTATCTCCAAGGATTTCATTAATTTTGAGGAGAACGGTATTTTTTAACATGGTTTTCATTTCAAAGGGAACACCGGGCAAAAAAAAGAATAAACATCTATTTATTTTTACATAAAACCCCGGCGCCGTTCCAACAGGATTGTGTATAATCCGGCTTCCAACAGGCAGGTATGCCTGTTTTTTGTTTGAAACGCCCATGGGTAGATTCCGTTTTATAAAAAAAGCTTCCATCGACTTTAAGGCTTCTTCATCAAGAGCAAGTTCAACTCCCATTGCAATTGCTGCTGCCTGGGCGGAAAGGTCATCCGAAGTGGGTCCGAGCCCGCCTGTGACAACAGCAATCTGGGCACGATTACTTATTTCTTTAAAAGTTGAAGCAAGAATATCTAAATCATCCCCAACGCTGATATGCCTTGATACTTCTACTCCAATTTCTTCAATCCTTTGGGAAATATAAGCAGAGTTGCTGTCAACAAGGGATCCTGAACGAATTTCATCTCCAGTTGCTAAGATTTCAGCTATCATTATTCTATTCTCCTATGCCTTTTGTTCATTCAGGCTGCTATTATTTTGGTGTTGGTTTTAATTTCGGCCCTTTCGGGATAAAACCAAAGTCATTATTTTCGATTTAACAATTCATCAGCAAGATCTATATAGTCGCATGCCCCATAGCTGCTTTTTTTGTAAAACACCACCGGTTTTCCAACACCTGTGCTCTCTGCTATGGTTGTGTTCACCCTGATTGCCGTATTAAAAATCAGCTCTTTATACCTTTCATCTGTTTTAAGAGTGTTTAATATTTTATTACTAATCTTTGTTCGTTTGTCAAAAAAAGTAGGTATAATTCCTGTAACATTAAGATCCGGATTGATCTCTTCATTAACCGCACCAACTGTATCAAAAAGTTCGGCAAGGGCATCATAAGCATAAGGATGGGTCTGACAGGGAACCAGAACTTCCTTTGCAAAAGTAAAAACATTTACAGTGAGCAATGAAAGGCTGGGGGGTGTATCTATTAATATAAAATCGTATTTTCCGACTATCTCTTCCAGCCCCTCTTTTAATTTATTTTCCCGGCCTTCTTCATCTATCAGATCAATCTCGATTCCTGCCAGGTCAACATGGGAAGGTATAAGGTCGAGTCCCTTCCATGCTGTTTGAACAATTGCATCATGCCCTGAGTTAGATTCAGGATCATTAATAATATCACATACAGTTATCATTCCATCTTTCACATCCACCCCAAGCCCTTTTGTAGCATTAGCCTGGGGATCTGTATCAACAACCAGAACCGATTTTTCCCGGCGAGAGAGAGCTGCTCCAAGATTTATCACAGTGGTTGATTTGCCGACACCTCCTTTTTCATTTGCTATGGCAATATTTCTGGTTTTTACTAGTCCCATTTTACTTTCTCCTTATACGAAATCACTGATTGCAAATCTAATATTTGCCATAGATTTTTATTCAGCCAATTCAATTTTTTTCATTTCTTTCTTAATAATATCTATTCTTTTACTGATTTCAAAATAGACTTCCTCCATATTCTTTAAAGCTTCAGATGCCTGTTTTTTATCAATCTGTTTTGTTTCAATGAGCTTGGTCATGGTTGAAAAACTTGCTGAATTATGGGAAAAACGATTTTGAAGATCCTCGTAAAGTGAGTTTGAAACAGCATCTATCAATTTAAAAAGGTATTGAAATTTTAAATTTTCCCGGTAATTTTTAAAATGGAAAAAAATCGCTCTTTCAGTCTCACGTTTTATACGTGTTAAAGAATCTTTTAAAGCGAAAATTTCTTCTTCTTTTTCATTTTCAAGGGGTCTTTTAAATATTTGTTTAATAAATCTGACAACAGTATAAAATCCAAACCTGATTACCGCTTCGGTCTTGATTTTAGCAGAGTAATTAATGGTGGCGGCCACAGGGGGAATAGCCAGGCCTGTTATTCTTTTTATAAAATCGATGTCAAAAAAATCATAGCTCTGCTCAATTTCCAGAGCTCCGGGTATTCCTGAGGCGGCTATAACAGCATTGTACTCTTCAAGGGCACCTTGCACCATATCTTCAAAAGGCTCTGCTATGGAGTTAAATTTTTTTTTAATACTCTCTTCCCGATTTCTTATGAGCATAATCACTTCAGGATTAATCTTCTCAGCGATAAAAGTGTCGAGCCGCTGCTTGAACTCCTGAAACACAAGATATATTGTACTGGAAAAACCGGATGATCGAAAACTATCCTCATAATTACCATAAGAGGTATTATACTCTCTGATAAATTCAACCACACTTTCTGGAGCTTCTCCGTATCGGGAAGCAAAAAATTTATCAACCTCCTTTTTTTGCTCCTGTTTCATTTTTTGCACAGCACCATCAAGGGTATTTTTGATCATATCCATGATTCTGTTCATTCTTTCCTGATGGCGAACGATTTTTTTAATAATTTTTCTGGCACCATGGACGTCCTTATTGAGTATTTCATGATTTACAGCTATCCAGTTACCAATACCGGATGACATAATATTTATCCGTTCAAGGTGATTTTTTAAAAGGAGACGGTAACGGCCCTTTGATATTTTGTTGTTAAAAGACAGCCTGAAAGCATCAGTCTCCTGCTCTGAAAAATTACAAAGCTCTGTTTCATTCTTCCATTGAGAAAATTTTATCTGATCTTTTTTATTTAAGCGACTCCCATTTTCATCCCCGGAAGAAGCACTTTTAAATAGATTGAAAAGTGCTGAAAAAGAATAAACTTCAGGCTCTGTTTTTAATAAAGAGAGATCCTGTTGCACAGAACCTATCAGAGCATTAAGATCATTCCTTGATTCATGCTCATTAAAATCGCAGTTCACCACAAAAATGATATTTTCCATAATCCCCATTTTCTTTATCATCGACAGGAACTTTATGTCGGCCTGCCTTACCCCTGTACGGCTGCTGATAACATAAATAATAAAATGGGTCACAAGAAGATAATCCTGAATCATGGCAAGATGAAGTGGATTGGGTGAATCGCTCCCCTGGCAGTCTGCTATTTCAATATTTTTATCGAATATACTGGAATTTATTTCCAGCTGGATATCTTTTAAATAAACTGATAAAGTATCATCACTTACAAAAATTTTATGTTCAGGGAAAAAGTTTTCATCATAACAGGCTGTGGCAATATCGTCAGAGATTATATCCTTAACTCTGTCATAACCTTTAAGGTATGATGATAAAAGAATAGAATGGATATTCCGGATACCGTCTGTAAAAATCATATCTGTATCCAGATCATTTAATGCCGGCTCAAGTTCAGCCCTGTCCTGCCTGTTTCTGATGTCAAAATTTTCAGCCTTGGCTTGCAGGTTTAAGTGGGGAAACATGATTAAGGCCTGTCTTATCTCTGAGTTTATTTCCCCATATGATTTAAAGGTCAGCTCCGCTTTTAACATATCCCCTGCACGAATTTTTGTTACAAAAGAAGTAACAATACCTGCGCCTCTTTTTAAAAAATCACCTTTAAATATCGAATTTACGAATGTGCTTTTCCCCGATTTTATGGAGCCGACTACTGCCACACGGATCAGATCATCAGACATCTGCTTATTAATTTTGGCACATGTCGTCTCCCACCCTGAAAAGGTGCCGGCATCCTGTTCTTTGAGTATCTTGACTTTTGAAAATAATGATAATATATCGTTGTTGATTTTAAGGAGCTCTTTTTTAAATTTTTTATATATTTCCATGCCTGATCCAATGCCGTTCATATATTTTTTTGAAATTAACACCCTATAAGATATTCTTTTAAATACAAAATGTTAGAACAATTGTCAAAATGATTTAACAAACCAGGGTTCTGATAAGGTCTGGTTATCTATTTATATACCTGATTCAAATTTTTTATCAGATTTATTTTTTTGAGACCATCTGTGGAAAATGTTGAGGGAGGAGAACTATACCCAATGACCGGTAACGCAGTAAATTTATTGATACGAGCATTTATTAATGGCAAAGAATTTAAGAAAAAAAATAAATAAAATTATTACAGCTCAAGAAATTTCAAGTGCAATAAATAAAAAAAGATTATGATAGTTGTTGATGTAAATTTGAACTGGGTGCAATACAAAAAAGTAATTAATAAATCAAATAGTAAAGAGCATTTTTTGAATGTTAAATATTGAAGGAATGTGACAAATATCTAAAAAATGTTACTTTTTTGTATTGTACCCGTCGGCAGGATCAATACCGTTTATTACATTTTTTTAAAATTTGGTTTTCTTTTCTCCCGAAACGCTGTAATCCCTTCTTTGGCATCATCTGTTTTAAAGAGCAGGCCAACGCTTTCATAAGCATACTCCAGCTCTTCTCCGTGCATTTTTCTATTGATTGATGATTTTATAAGCTCCACAGCAAAAGGGGCTTTTGAAATGATTTTTTGCGCCATTTCCATGGCAGAGCTAAAGAGCTGATCATGGGGAACCACCTTGCTCACCAGGCCGAGCCTCAGAGCTTCCTCGGCAGAGATCGGTTCACAGGTCATTGCCATCTCTTTTGCTTTTGCTCTTCCTATTATTTCCGGGAGCCTAAGGATTGCAAATCCTGGAACCAGACCTATGTTTGCTTCAGGCACACCGAATTTTGCTTTTTCAGAGGCAATAATAATGTCGCAGGAAATAGCAAGCTCCAGCCCCCCGCCAAGGGCCAGGCCGTTAACTGCGGCAATAACAGGTTTAGAAATTTTTTCCATCATTCCCAAAAAATCAATAATATCCCGTACAAATTTTTTAACGCTGGTTGTATCAAAGTTAAACCCGCTGATATCAGCGCCGGCACAAAACGCCTTATCTTTACCCGTTAAGATAAGCGCCTTTACTTCATCATCATTACATGCTTCAGCGCAAGCCGTCCTTAAGTCGGCACATATTTGATCACTTAAGGCATTAAACCTTTCAAGATAATTCATTGTCAAAATTGCAACACCATCTTTTTTTTCATACTCAACAACCTTTAAATCCATTTTAATCTCCTTGTGGTAATTATTGATTGTAACTTTGTAACAAACTATATTGTTATATTATAACATGCTTAAAAAAATTGACGGATTCCCACAATACGTTCCCTGATTTATTAAAAAAGGGTAAATATGCTGATTTTAGGGTAACATATCAACTAATATATTACCCTAAAATTTACTCTTTTGTTAAAATAATACGCGCATCCACAATACTTGCACCCTGATTATATACTATTACGGGATTTAAATCCATCTCATAAATTTCAGGATAAGATTCAATCAATTCCGAGCAGAGGAGCAGAATATTTCTAATGGCCTTTTCGTCATAAGGGGCTTCGCCTCTTATACCTTTTAAAATGAGATAAGATTTTGTTTCACAAATCATTTTTTTAGCTGAATTGGGTGAAATGGGAAGAACACGGAATGTCACATCTTTAATAACCTCAACAAGAATCCCCCCGAGTCCATACATGATGATCGGCCCAAATTGGGCATCAAACTTTGTACCGATTATAACCTCCACCCCTTTTGATGCCATGGGTGAAACCAGCACACCCCTTATGTCGGCATCCTGGTTGAATTCCTTTGCATGTTTTATGATGCTTTCATAGGCATCCCTTATTTCATCGGGAGATTTAAGATTAAGACGTACTCCTTTTGCATCGCTCTTATGGAGAATATCCGGTGAAACAATTTTTAAAACAACCTTTGAACCCATATCGCCTGCTGCAGCCACTGCTTCATCTGCTGATGTAACAAGCTGATCTTCAAAGGCCTGGGCTCCGTGTAAAGAAAGGAGTTGCTTGGCTTCATGCTCCAGTAAAACATTCCGTCCTTCAGAGCGTGCTTTTGCTATAATTTTATCCCCATCTGATTTTGCATTGGCCCGCATATTAAAAATAAAATTACTTTTAGCATGGTAACTTTGAAGATAAAGCCCCCGTTCTGATAAAACACCAATACATTTACATGCCACATCAAGGGAGTCGTAAACCGTAATTCCATAATACCGTAAAAGATGCAAAGAGTGGGGTTTTGCAGAATTATAAAGGCTATGCACAACAATAGGTTTTTTTCGTTTAACAACCATTTTACCCATCTGATGGGCAGCATCCTCTTCTTTAAGGGACAATTCTTCTGAAAATCTTATTCCATAACCGCCAAAAAGACCAACAATCAATAACCCGCCAACATTGTGGTCTTTAAGGATTATATTTGCACAATCTGCAAATAATGACGGGTTCGCATCTGTACCTCCGGCCACATCAACAGGGTTGCTTATTGATGCGGAAGGCGGAAGGATGGCTTTTAATTTGGCCTGGGTTTTTTCATGCAGTTCAGGAAGCTCTATGTCCAGACCTGTAAGAATATCGGCAGCTACGGTGGCATGACCGCCACCATCTGCAAGTATACATACTTTATTATTGCGTATCGGCGGGAGGCTTGAAAGTGTCTCCGCTGCCGGAAAAAGCTTGTCTGAATCTTCAATAACTATTATGCCGGCACGTTCAAAAGCTGACTTTGCAACTTCATGCATCCCTGCCAGAGCCCCTGTGTGTGAACCTGCCGACTTTATCCCCTTGGCTGAACGCCCGCTCTTTAAAAGTATAATAGGTTTTGTCCTGCAGGTTTTATATGCCTGCTGGAGAAATTCCCGGCCATTACGCATCCCCTCCACGTACATAAGAATAGCTTTAGTGCCGGCATTGTGCTGAAAAAAATTAAGATACTCGCCAAAACTGATATCCGCTTCATTGCCAATACCAATATAATAGGAAAACCCCTTTAAGCTCCTCAGTTTTGCCTCGGTTAATAAAGCCAGAGCCATATTTCCGCTTTGAGAGAGCAATGCTATCTCCCCTTTTGGGATATCCTTTATCCCAACAAGATTCATATCTGATTTGAAATTTATTATTCCCGATGTGTTCGGTCCAATAAGCCGGATATTATTCTCCCGGGCAACCTCAAGAACAGTCTGCTCCAGATTTTCTCCTTGATCACCTGCCTCCTTAAACCCGCCAGCTACTATTACCGCCCCCTTAATCCTTTTATGGCCGCATTCCTTTAAAACATCAGGGATTGTCTCGGCAGGGGTTGTGATTAACGCCAGATCCACACGGCCGTTAATGTCGGCAATAGTGTTAAAACATTTAAGCCCCATAATATTCTTCTCTTTGGGATTAACCGGATATATTTTTCCTTTATATCTTTCTTCCAGGAGTATTTTGACAGCCTGATACCCACGTTTGGTCTCAACCTGTGAAGCTCCTATAATAGCAACAGATTCCGCATTTAAAATTTTTTCGATCGACATACGTCCTTTTCCCTTTATCCTTTTTTTCTTTTTTTAAACTCTTCCAGGGATTTTTCCCGCTCCTTTGTTGAAACGCAGGCTAAACAGGCCTCGATTTCATATTCCATTAAAGCGTCCATGCTGACTTCGCCCCTTGCCATATTAAGCCCTTTTTTTATCAATTTTATGGAAAAAGCTGAATTGGCAGCAATTTTTTCTGCAATTTCCATGGCTGTCTCAATGAGCTGACCAGCAGGGACTACCCTGTTCACCAGCCCGATATGTTCGGCCTCTTTGGCACTTATAAAATCTCCAGTAAAAAGAAGCTCTTTTGCCCTGCCGGGGCCTATGAGATCTTGTACCAGCCGCATGGCTCCGCCTGTTACAGAGGAAGCAACCTTGGCTTCGGGTGATCCAATAATTGCGTTATCAGATGCAATACGGATATCACAGGCTAAAGCCAGTTCATATCCTGAGCCAAGGGCATATCCATTAATAGCAGCGATAATGGGCTTCTCAAATTTAATGAGTCTGCGGGAAACAGCTTGAAGTTCCTCCAGATATTCACGGTATTTTTCAAGGCTTCTCCCTTTTGAGTCTTTTAAATCCGCACCCGAAGAAAAAGCCCTTCCTTCACCAGTTATAATAAGAACTTTAATTTCAGGATCTTTAAAGGTGTCATTCAAAGCTGTTTGAAGGTCAAGCCACATCTGTTTATTCATAGCGTTCATAACCTTTGGACGGTTCAATTTAATACAGGCAACAGATTGAAACTTATCATAAATAATAGACTCAAAATTCATAAATCGCTCCTTGACGGGCTCATAAAAAATTCTCGAATGGTCACATTTTTTGAAAATAATTAATACCTGAATAAAAATATATATTTTTTATTCGGGCATCAAGTATAATAATAAGGAAATAGGAGGCTGTCCGAAAATGTCCTTTTTCCCAAACTTTGCGTTATGCTCAAAAAATTATCCTTGAAATATCAACTATATGTCTGCGGTAATTTTTTGAGCAGGCCTTGATTTTGAAAAAAATTGCTATTCTCGGACAGCCTCCTAATATTGTGCACATACTATTTTATAAGTATCATTACAACAATATTAAAATTAGCTCCCTGAAGACAATATTCTTGCGTTTGCCAAGCAGATAGGGGAATATCATGTTACATATTTAACCCACTACCATATAATACAAGGCTCCCGCAGCATTGATTCATAATTTTTTCAGGATACAATAAAAAAACATATCTCAAGACAAGAAGCAATATTAATAGTAGGGGCGGATTCCATATCCGCCAAAGATACAGGGCAGAAATGGATTCTGCCCCTACTCATTGTATTTACAGATATCAAGTTGATCATCTACAAAATTTGTAGCTGAATTTTCATTATAATTTTCTTGTTTTTTATGACAGGGTTTCAGGAGTAAGGTACTAATGTGGTGCTGACCGGCACCGTGGGCTGTTTATTAAATCATAAAACCTGAAGAAAAGGAGGAGCACCCATGAAACTGGAAAATAGCGTACCTGAAGTCGTTGATATTTTCAAGGAAATTCAAGAACAACCCGAGCCCTGTGTGTCAGGATAGATGTCGCCTCAATTGAACTAAAAAACTTATAAGTGATAGGGCAATCGAGAGGTCATATGATCAGGGAATATTCACAGTAATTTAAAGAATCAATGCTGCAAAATTTTTTTTAACTCCAGATCGATCTGTAGTAAGCTTTGCAAAAAAAGCAAATATTCCAAGTTCACCGCCATGATTTACAGAAAAAGAATAAAAAATTAACAAATTTAACGCAAATTTAATCCAAACCAGGTTAATGTTTTACATGGCAAAACGCCCAAACAATATGAAATACCTTTTCAAGTTTACAAATTATATCCAGTCCGTTATATAATCCCCATAGATAATCAACGGGTAAGCAAAAATCCAGCGGCTCAGTTCAACAACATTTTATCAATCGCTTTTTTATGTTAAACAACGGAAATATTGTTTTAGTTTTACAACTTGGCAATCTTTTTTACACCGGGACGATTGATAGAATGGGGAGCAACAAGGATTCATAAATGCATGGTAAAAGGCTTCCCTTTAACCCGTTTTTTGAATGATGCTGCTATAAAATGGACACCCGGTTAAGTCATTAATAAATATGTTTACAAGCAAATTAAAAATATATTTTATAATCAATATTGCCTTTCTCCTCCTTGCAGGGATGATATTGACCGATCTTATATTAATTAATATAAATCACAAGGCCCTTTGTGACCTGGAAATTTCCAGGGGACATCTGTTTATCTCCTTTGTTGAAGAAAAATTGAAAAACAGTTCCAGGGATGGAAAGTTTTTGATGACAGATGATTGTAAATACCTGTTACGCAAAATAACGCATAAAACCGGATTTTCCTGCGCCCTTTTTCTTGAAAAAAAATATATGTTCGGGATGACCGACCTGCCGGAGACGAAACTTTTTATGCTTGCTAAAAAGGCTATGAGATCCGGCACTTCCTTAACATCTTTTGAAGGTTTGCGTAAAAGCTTCTTTTGGCCTCAAAAAAAATATCTTGTTATATCCTCACCATTAAGAGACGGAAAACAGATCCTTGCCGGAATAAGTATTCTTTTTCCCCTTAAGAAAACATACCAATCAACCATACAATCCCAAAAAATCCTTTTTTCCTATATTCTGATCAATACATTTGTCCTTACGTTTATAGGAGTCAGGCGGTTTTCCAAAATAACCATAAAACCTTTACACCGGCTTTTAAAAAGAGCGGAAGAGTTTGATGGAACTGATGACCCTTTTTCTCTTTATGAAAAAGATACTAATGAATTTAATAATTTATCGGTTTCTTTAAACAGAATGCTGAAGCGGATATCAAAAGACAAAAAAGATCTTAAAAAAACAGTGGATGCACTTAAAGAGGCCAATACAGACTTAAAAAATGCCCAGAAAAAAATTGTTCAGATGGAAAAGCTGGCCTCCATAGGACGCTTGTCAGCAGGGCTTGCCCATGAAATAGGGAATCCGGTCAGTATTGTACTTGGTTATTTTGATCTGCTGAAAAGAGAGGATGTTTCAGATGGTGAAAAAAAAGACTATATCCAAAGATCTGAAAATGAAATAAACAGAATAAATAATATTATACGTCAGCTCCTCGATTTTTCAAGGGAAGGGGATAGTCAGGTAACTGCTGTTTCAGTGCATGATCTGATACGGGAACTTGTTGATGGAATCAAATCTCATCCTTTGGTGAAGAATATGACCGTTGAGGTTTCCCTGTGCGCTGAAAATGATATAATTTTTGCCGATTCAGAGCAACTGCGTCAGGTGTTTATGAATCTGATAATGAATGCAGCCGATGCCATAAATGATTTAAAAAATATTTCCCAGGGGAAAATAAGTATTACCACTAAAACAGCCCAGTACTCAAAACCAGGTTCAAAAAAAAGGTCCCCTGCTATTAAAATAGAGCTTGCGGATAATGGCCCGGGAATTTTAAAAGAAAATATGGACAATATTTTTGATCCTTTTTTTACCACAAAAGAACCTGGCAAGGGGACAGGCCTGGGTCTCTTTGTGTGCTTTATGATAATCGAAAAATATGGCGGAACCATCAAGGCTTCAGGCAAAAAGGAAAATGGGAGCAGGATAACAATTCACCTCCCTGTTAATATGGACAGAATAAGCAATGAAAAATAAGATAAATGAAAAAGTACTCATCATTGATGATGAAAAAAATATGCTCCATATGCTATGCGCCCTGTTAAAAAAATCGGGGTACCGCGTGGATACAGCATTAAACGGTGAAGAGGGTCTCCAAAAGGTGCTGGATGCAAAAAACAATAATGATCAATATGATTTTATACTCTGCGATTTAAAAATGCCTGTTATGGATGGCATGGCTTTTTTATCGTCCGCAAAAGAACTGTTAACCAGGACACCTGTGATAATGATGTCTGCATACGGTTCCCTTGATACCGCAGTTGAGGCAATGAAGCAGGGAGCCTACAACTATATATCCAAACCATTTAAGATGGATGAAGTCCTTCTCACCCTGAAAAAGGCCATGGAAAGGGAGACATTAAAAAAAGAAAACCTGTTTTTAAAAAAACAGATTCAGCAGATCAAGGGAAAGTATAAAGTAGAGGGGATGATTGCCCAGGCCAAAGCAATGCAGCCTGTTATCAGGCTGATAGAAAAAGCTTCGCAATATAATACCACAGTCCTGATTTTAGGCGAAACAGGAACTGGAAAAGAGCTGATAGCAAACAGCATTCATTTTAACGGAACAAGATCAAAATTTCCCTTTGTCCCTGTAAATTGCGGCGGTATACCTGAGAATCTGCTGGAAAGCGAGTTTTTTGGTCATAAAAAAGGGGCATTCACCGGCGCTGATTCGCACAAAAAAGGTTTTTTTGAAGAAGCGGACAAAGGAACGATTTTTCTTGATGAGATAGGGGAACTTTCCTTACAATTGCAGGTAAAACTTTTGCGTGTTTTCCAGGAAAACGAGATAAGGCGGGTGGGTGATTCAAAAACAAAAAAAATAGATATACGGATTATAGCCGCCACATCAAAAAATTTAAGTGCTGAAGTTGATAAAGGAACTTTTCGCAAAGATCTCTATTACAGGCTGAATGTTCTTCCCATCAATCTTCCCCCTTTAAGGGAGCGTGCAGAAGACATACCCCTACTCACCAGACATTTTGTTGACAAATTCAACAAAAAATTTAAGATGGATATAAAGGATTTATCCTCTGGAGCTGTTACCATGCTTTTGCAGCATGGGTGGCCTGGAAATATACGGGAATTGGAGAATGCCATTGAAAGGGGGGTTATTTTGGCTGAAAAAGGAATTCTCCTCCCTGAAAACCTTCCACCTGAATTAGGCGCACAACAGGGAAACGCAAGAATGGATGATGTTTTTGGAGGTTTTTCAATCAAAAAGGCCAGACAAATTATGGAAAAAAGACTTATCTCAAGGGCTCTTGAGGCAACCCGCGGAAATCGTACTAAAACGGCAAAACTTCTTGAAATAAGCCATCCTTCCCTTTTAAGCAAAATCAAAACATATGGAATTGAAGAGTAATCAGGAGATTATTTTTATGTAACTATTCAGCGTCGCTGACTTAAGATAGGCAGCAGGTTTAATCAGATTATACCTGTTGCCGTACATATTCGCTG
>Ga0209633_10004337_pt1 | contig 12772 bp, 12 predicted proteins | sample Cruoilmetagenom1_FD_187290 | JGI IMG/M metagenome (GOLD analysis project Ga0209633, IMG submission 187290) | Oil polluted marine microbial communities from Coal Oil Point, Santa Barbara, California, USA - Sample 1 (SPAdes) (version 2) | ecosystem: Environmental > Aquatic > Marine > Oil seeps ... | reverse complement strand
CAGTGCTCTTAATCCGCTTGATTTCATCGAGTGGTGGCGCACGCAATCGAATTGCTTCACCACGAATGTGATTGCCGGGAGACCATCACCGACGAGTAATCAATTTGAGTTGTTGTGCGGAACAAAGGCCGAGGTAGGCGGCAAGGCGTATGAGTTTCCAGCGGTGAAGAAAAGTAAGTATCTACGTCCGGAGTATCTGCCGGAGCTAGAGCGCCTGCAAATGGAACTCATGCAAGTGCGTCCGAATATCATCGTGGCGCTCGGCGGTGTCGCATCATGGGCACTCTTGCGCGCGAGTGCGATTACACAAATCCGTGGCGCAGTTGCTCCTTGTGCGCTTGTTCCGGGCGCAAAGGTGCTGCCGACTTTTCATCCGCAATACGTGCTGCGTGTGTGGAAAGATCGTCCAATTGTGTTGTGCGATCTGGCGAAAGTGAAACGTGAGAGTGAGTTTGTTGAATGGCGAAGGCCCAAGCGTAATGTGATTGTGAATCCGACTCTTGAGGAGCTTCGCAAGTGGGCACGCGAGACACTGGCTGCGCCGCCACCGATCATGGGCTGTGATATTGAAACGTTCAATGGCCAAATCGAGTCAATCGGTTTCGCGCGTTCTCGCAGCGAAGCTATTGTTTGCCCGTTCATCGCGAAACCGAATTGGCATTCGTATTGGCCCACACACGCGGAGGAATGTGAAGCACGGGTGCTTTGTCAGGAGCTTCTTGGCTCTGGGATTCCTATCGTTGGTCAGAACTTTTTGTACGACTTGCAATATCTGTTGCGCGAAGGGTTTCGACCACGCCGATGCACATACGACACGATGCTCTTGCACCATTCGATGTATCCAGAGTTGCAAAAGAGCTTGGGCTTCCTGGGCTCGTGTTACACCGATGAACCCGCGTGGAAGCTGATGCGTAAGCGCGCGAAAGAAGAGGAGCTTAAGCGGGATGACTGAGCATAGAAGGAGCTGAATGGATGAGTGGAAATCTTGCACTGACTTTTAGTGATTTGCGCACAGCTAATGTGATGCGACAGAAAGAGTGGGACCCTGGAAATAAAATAACTGCGTCTTATCGAGGTAATGAACTTGCCGGAGAACTAGGCGAGGCGTGTAATGTTATCAAGAAGCTTGAACGGGAGCGACTCGGCATCCTCGGTTCCCGCAGCACAGTGATAGCTCTTGCAGAAGAATTAGCGGACATTGTTATCTGTACAGACCTAATCGCGATGCATTACGATATTCTGCTTTTCAAAGCTGTGCGAAAAAAGTTCAACAAAACTAGTGTGGAGAACAAGCTGATTACGAGGTTGTGAGCCATGATCTACGCGCAGTCCACCATGGATTTCATCTGGGCCGAGGCGAAGGCCGCAGAGCTATGTGGTGACAACCAAATCGCCTCACACCTGCGCGCTGCTGCACTCGCTATGGAAATCAAGAACCACACACAGTGCGCAACACCAGGAGTCAAAGCCAAGTGGCGTGTTGATGCTCAACGCAAAAAGAGTGCTGATGAAGTCACACTAGAAGACTTGGGATTATGACATGACCTACATCTATTTAGCATCTCCGTACACGCATCATGACGAAGCTGTGCGAGAGAGCCGATACGAGGCTGTGCGGGATGCGACAGCGTGGTTGATGCGAAAACAGCAGTGGGTTTTCTCGCCGATCTTACACTGTCATGACTTGGCAAAAGCCCACGGCTTGCCGGTAGACCACATCTATTGGGACAAGTACGATTATCAGATGGTGAAATCGGCGAACGGCATTCTGGTGCTCACGATCATGGGGTGGACTCAATCGGAGGGAATCAAGAAAGAAATCAAATGGGCCGGTGAACTCGGGCTTCCGGTCAAATACATGCGGCCAGTGCGCACCCGTTATGTAGTTTCTTCGCGTGCGCCGAAAAACACACTTTGAGAGGCCCTTGCCATGTCGGCTGTCGAGACGCATTTGTTGCGCCACAACGAGAAGCACCCAGCGTTGGACCAGATATACAACGGTCTTGATGCATGTGTGACACTCGAAGTCTACGAGGAGCTGACGCGCTTACGGAACTATTCCCCTGAGATATACGATTTCGAACGAGCCTTGCAAGCGCCGATTCTCGAAATCATGATGCGCGGGTTTCGCATTGATGAGTATGAACGCCAGAAAGCAATCGCAGGGCTCAACAAGGACATCCTACGGGTTTATGAGACTCTTCAGCGAATGTCAATGGCTATATGGGATCGCTCGCTCAATCCACGGTCACACAAACAACTGAAAGATTTCTTCTACGGAAAAATGCGCTTGCCCGAGGTGTGGACCTCGAAAAAGGGCAAACGCTCGCTCTCGATGGACCGCGAGGTGCTCGAAAAACTCGACGACTACTTCTACGCACGTCCAATCGTCGCGTGTGTTTTGTCATTCCGTGATCTCACGAAGCTACGTAATGTGCTCAAGACAGAGATCGACGCAGATGGACGATGGAGGTCGAGCTATAACATCGGAGGAACCGAGAGTGGCAGGTTGAGTTCCTCCAAGTCCGCGTTTGGCACAGGGTCGAACACACAGAACCTCAACCGTGATGATGACATTAGCTCGGGCTTGCCGAGCATCAGAAGGTGTTTCATTGCTGATGAGGGTTTCAAACTCTGCAACATTGATCTTGAACAAACTGAGAGCTTCGATGTTGGATGGTTACAAGGCACACTGATCGGGGATTGGGCATACTTGGATGCGTGTGAGCGTGGAGATTTGCATACCCAAGTGGCTCGTATGGTGTGGCCGGATTTGCCGTGGACCGGGGATTTGAAGGCTGATCGCAAAATTGCCGATCAGGTGTTTTATCGTCATTTCTCATACCGTGACATGGCAAAGCGTGGTGGGCATCTTACCAACTACAGCGGCACTGCATGGACTATGAGCCGTTCGTTGAAAATCCCGTTGAAGATCGCCGATAGATTTCAACACGCATATGCACTTGCTGATGATGCGGCTTTTCCGGCGTTTCCGAAATGGTGGCAGCGGGTGGCAGAGGAGCTGCAAACTACCCAGGTGCTCGTTACACCGTTTGGGCGCGAACGTCAATTCTTTGGTCGTGCTCGTGATGACACCACCATCCGCGAAGCCATTGCGTATGTGCCACAAAGCTCAACCGCAGACCGGATGAACCTTGGTATGTGGCGCATTTGGAAACACATGCCAAAAGAAGCACAGCTCCTTGCTCAAGTGCATGACTCAGTTTGCTTCCAATTCCCAGAGAATCTCGACGCACAAGAGATCATCACCCAGGCGCTTGAACACACCAGGGTCGTGCAACGCAGTGTGTGTGGCCGCTCGATGTGTGTTGGCGCAGAGGCAAAGGTTGGTTGGAATTGGGGAGCGTTTGACTCAAAGCTCAACCCTGATGGGATGATAAAGTGGCGTGCACATGAACGCGACAGTCGCACACGCTGCACGAAGAAGATTCTTTGAATGCGCATTCGCGGAGTCCTGTGTGGTTGACTTCATCGAAGAGTTCATGGAATGGACAGAGGGGATTCCGTCTCCGCAACCGTTTCGTTTGTGGAGCGCGATCACGTGTGTTGCTGGGGCGCTTGAACGCCGGGTGTGGATTGAGACAAGCAAAGGGATTTTGTTTCCGAATCTATTCGTAATGCTCATTGGCCCTCCGGGAGTCGGAAAAAGCCAAGCCATTTCACGAGTCGATGAGCTATGGAACGCGACGAAAGGAATCCGTGTTGCTCCGGACTCAATGACCTCGGCGAGTATGATTGATTGTCTTAAAGACGCAACACGAATTATCATTGGCCCTGACGGACAAGTTAAAACCGAATTCAACGGGTTGCTCATAGCTGCCGACGAGTTCATTGTTTTTTGCCCGGCGTATGATCTAGATTTTCTTGGTCGGCTTACCGCGATTTTCGACAACCGGCCCAGGTTACGTGTGAGTCGGAAGTATTACAAAGAAGAAGCGGTTGTGAAAAATCCGTACATGACGATGTTGACGGGCGCGCAGCCAGGGATTCTCAAATCGCTGTTTCCTGACGAAGCATGGTCTGGTGGGTTCACCTCTCGGCTTATCATGATTTATTGTGGAGAAGGACCGCAAACTGATTTGTTTGGCGAAGCCCCGAGCGCTGAATTGCCAAAAGAGCTGAGCGAACACCTCAAACTCCTAGTGAAACTCTATGGCCGGTTTTTTGTCGAAACCAACGCGGGCAATCGTTTGCAAGAATGGTGGCGTGCTGGAGGCCCGCCAAAGCCTATTCACTCAAAACTCTCATACTATTGCACGCGCCGTGGAATGCACGCACTCAAACTATCACTCATCGCATCTGCATCACGTGATGCTCGTGAAATGAAGATCACCCTTGCAGATGTTGAACGGGCGTTGGAGTGGTTGTTTGAGGCAGAGCGAAATATGCCTGACACGTTTCGTGCAATGGTTGGCAAATCTGACGGCGAGGTGCTACGTGAACTGCACTATTTCATGTGGCAGGTGTTCTCTCGCTCAAAAAAGCCTATTCATCAAAGCACACTGGTGAACTTTCTCGCTGATCGCGTGCCACAAGAGAAAGTGATTCGTATTATTGAACTTGCTGAGCTTGGAAAGAAGATCAAACAAGTCGGCCCAAGGCTATACGAACCAACACCTCTAAGTGCGGTTGTTTCTGACTAAGACTATCGATTGTCCTTTTGAAACATCATCAACATGCTAGCCAAAAAATGTGCTTCGGCTTGAGTCAAACTTGGGAAGTTAGAAACATAGTAATCCCTGACTGCTTGTGCAGTGGAATCGTTTAGCATTGATTCCAGATTTTTCTTTTCTGGGTCGTCCCAAAAACTTTGAAGACGGTCGGTTTCATTTTGTGCATTTGTCCTAGCGACATTATTTTCTACCCAATCGTTTTTAGTGCTGTCCCATTCACAAAATTTACATCCCACAGGTACTGATTTGAGGGTATAGCCTTCTGGAATCGCCCCCGCCTCTTCGACGTGTTTTGCACGCCCATTCGCCGTGGAATACATAAGTTTGTCTCTGTGATCCTCGATCAAACTCCATTGCTTATTCCTAGGATCGAACTTCGCGGTTTCGTCAATACCAGGCGTGGGAGGTTGAACAAGAGTCTCGTTAGCTCCTTGAATAATCTTACCCGGCTCTCGCTGACTCATATGTGCGCGCTTTTGTCCTTTGTAAACACCAGACCCATCATAGGTGTACACAATAGGTCGTTCTGTTTGTGCAGACAAAACAAAAAGCGAGATGATCGCAGTGATTGCAATGATTATCCTTAGCATCTTTGTATTCCTCAGTTAACTATACAAGCCAAGAAGGCCACTGTATTGGGGCGCGCTTCTGAACCACCAGATGAACCTGTATCAACGGTGTTTGCATTACGCGGGCGAGAAGAACTACCGTTTGTGAAAGCGGAAGAAAGTGTGTACTGAGTTTCAGTGTGCACGTGTGCAAGGTTTTGGTTTTGCTGATCATTACCTACTGTCAAAGTAGTCCCATCTGCCGCGCGAATAAAAGCGTTTTCATGGTTCGTGCACGTTTCTAGATTTGGTAGTGAAAATGTCGTTGAGCCGTCACCTTCGCCGTATTGACCACAAAGCGGTGATGCTTGTTCGTTGCCAGACACCACGGCCCACAGAGCCGCGTAAGTCACTCGGGAGACTGTGGCTCCATTTGCAGGTAGTGACCCAGTAGGGCACGAGTCATTGATTGTCCACCACAAGAGTTCTCCGGTTCGGTTATGCGACACTGTACACGTGCCACTCGTGGTGATTGTGCATGTTCCACTGACAGAGATTCCATTACCGGCAGCAATTGTTGCACTCGTAACAGTACCGGAACCGACACCAGCACTTACTCCAGAACCTCTTCGCCAACGAGACGATGTAGAGTCATAAAAGAACTGCTCACACACATCCACTGACATAGCGAAGTCGCCACCCAGCGCAAATCGATTAGCGGCGGTGCTACTAGCATTCTGTTCTTTCATGGTCAGTATGAATGAACCAACATTACAAATCCACTTGTTGATCCCATCAGCCCCACCAGCAATACCAGTGATGTCATAAGCGGCGTCACTGGAAATTCTCAACACCGTGTTGGTTGAGAAGCCAGTTGGTGCGTAGTTATTGGTGTTTGCTGTGAGTTGTGCAGGTGTAGTGTCTCCTGAAAACGCAATGGCCTCAGAAACATCGAGCGTACCACTCGCAACCGCGCTCGTTAGAGTCTTGTTCGTCAACGTATCAGTGGAGTCTCGATTGACCACAGTGCCGGTGGATTGAAAAGTAAGAGTCTGCGCATCCGTTCCAGCGAGAGTAAGTGAAGCACTCGCTGTTAATGTTTTGCCGTCCGCGATGGTAAGTGTTGCCCCGGTGCCGGGGTCAGTGATAGCGAGGTCATTGATACTGGTAGCTGTTGCAACACCAAGAGAAGGAGTGGTGAACGAGGGAGAACCGACTCTGGCGAAATCACCTGATCCATTTGTGCCGGTAAATGTTGGGGTGCCTGCGGCGAACAACGGAACACCACTTGATACACTTACATCTGCGCCGAAACCGCCACGAGCCCCAGCCAATGTACCAGACCATCCAAGAGTAAGAGACGTGGCAGACAACAAGGCACTCGCTGGTGTTCCACCAAGTGTAAGTGTCACATTCGTATCGTCATTCTTGGTAAGTGCACCAGCGCCAGACAAATCAGACACACTTGGCTGTGCACAAGAAGGCACACCACCGATGGAAATTTCGTTCATCCAATTAGATGCGGAGCATGTGACACTTTGTGTGCCGCCAAGTGAACTTGCGCTCGGGTTCGGCAAGTCTGCACCAACAAGCGCGCGGAATGCTGGCGTTGCATCACCACCACTCACAGGCCCTGCAAAAACTGTGTTTGCAGATTGATCAATGAAAGCTCCAGATAATGTACCGACAGTGGTAACAGGAGAACCACTGATTGAAAACACACTAACAGGAAGCGCGAGACCGACAGAGGAAACCGAGCCTGCTCCTGCTGTTTTCCATTCCGGAATAGTACCGTCAGAACCCAATACCTGTATACTCGTGCCTACGCCCAAACACTCCCAAACACTTGCGCCGCGATAAAGCAGATTCCCAGGAGTCGCACCACAAGTGGCATCAAACCATTCTGTGATTGTGGTAGGCGTCGGTTGCGCAACACCCCCAGATACATTCGATAGCATTGTATTGTCAGCTTGCGTAGCAAGGCCAATGGTATTCACACTACTTACTGGTTCACATTTGAATGTCGCATCGCATACGATATCACCAAACATTCCACCAACACTAATGACACCACCAGCGCCGCTCGAATTGGGCGCAACTTTGATGATGTAATTGACAGTCTTCGTCGGTTGAACGATTGTGAATGCTGTATCGGAGCCTGTGGAACCCGATGCACCAGTGACAGCAGTATTGCCTGAATTTCCAGTGTTGCCCGAGACTGAACCAGAGAACGAATGATCATGCGTATCGCCTCCGGTAGTCCCAGAAGACACACCGGCTGTATCACTGGGGCCTGATTGGCGAGTTACAGTATTACCTGCGTTACCGTATGAATGCGAATGTGTATCGTTGCCGGTGTTTCCACTAAAGTTGTCAGAGAATGAGTGATTATGAGAAGGGCCAAGATAAGTACCAGCGGGATGAGTATGCCCCGCGAGTTCGGCTGAAAGAAGGACATGACTCTCATTCCCACCTATGACACCTGGGGAGGAAGGATCAGCACCAAAATAAGTAGAGGTCAACACTCCAGCAGGAGTACCTCCCATCGCATCCGCACCAGCAGGCACATACCCCCGGAGATCAGGTACATTGAATGTAAGCGTCCCGTCACCATTGCCCCACGGAAACACCGTGCCTGTGATTGCCCCGGTTGAAGTGGCATTGTTACTGACTGTGATACTTGACGGTCCCAAGATCGAAACAACAGTGGTTCCGGTAGGAATACACGTCGCTTCTATTGGTGCACCAACACGCATTTGCGAAGTATCATCCCAACCACTAAGCGTCGGGCTTCCACTTGTGCATGACACACTCGTGTCGGAAATAGTAATCACCGTGAGCAAATCAATGAAGTCTGCACGTGTGAGAGATTGTCCGTAAGCGAGTTGCCAATTGGGCGGCAGGGAGAAGCCCGAGAATGACATAATGGAACCGACAGGTGCAGTATCAGTGCCACTAGAGCCAATTGGTTCGCTTGATCCATACGCAGATGTAAAATCGTCCCAGACAGTGTTACCCAGAGAATCCTGTAAAATCTGACGGTAGTTGCCTTGGCCAAAAATGATCGCCCGACCAGCAGCATCGAGCAACACCGGATTTGTATTCGGGTTAACTTGGGTATTATCGCTCCATGTGGTTTTCAGATTCGTGGTGTTCGGTACGTACATGAAAACCGAACCGCCAGCCAAAGGGATTCCGTTCTCGTCCACAAACGATTGCTTCGCGTTCGGCACAAGCGCAGCTTGCCCCCAAGCAACAACCGGAGCGTTCGCCAACAGGAGAGTCAGAGTCAGCGCTAGGAATTTCTTTATCATTCAAAACCGTCCTTTTGTTCAATCCGGCGCATCAACAACTGCTTGGTGTCGCTGATTAGTAAATTAAGATTCCCGATCTGTTCTGCGAATCTAACCGAATCCTCTCGCCCGCGCATAACTTGTTCTTGCAGTGCTTTGATGTCAGAAACACGCTCAGCTTGGTTTTTCTCAACCTTCTCTGCAAACTTATCGAACTGGTTTATAAAATGTGCCATATTCGCTTGCATGGTGTACCAAACACCTGCGATTGATACAATGAACGCCAAAGCAGCAAAAGCAGAAACCATAGTAGACAAGCGTAATGACCAACCGTTGATCTTCACATACGGTTCAGGCGGTGGCAATGAATGAGACAATTGAGACTGGTTTCTCATATCATATCTTTCTAGCCGCGCTAGCGATGTCCTGGTGAATCCAATGCTCACCAGGACATGCTTAGCATCAGGGCTTCTGCCATACTCCCATGACACATACCCCATTGACTTTTGGGCATGGAGCATCGCCGATGAGGGTATTGGGCCGACTCGTGACAACTCTACAGATGGCCTCTGCAATTGGTCTGACGCCTTGACTAACAATGATGCCTCCAGGTGCTACGCCGCTTGATGCAACAGCGAGCATTTCTGCTACTGTAATTGCTGTCGGCACAAAGTCACAAAGCTCCTGTGTTCTCGCTTGTACAACTTGAACATCATTGCTTCTCAGCGTTTCGCATCCCGCAAGAGCGAGACAAAAAACGCCGAAGAGTGAAAGCATTTTCATGGGCTCACTCTCACTCTCGTTGTTTGTTCGGAGCTGCCCAAGTGAACGCACCTGTGACAATCGACATGATTCCAGCAACGATCCAAGATTGAAAATCCATCGGGATGTCAAGACCGAACGTAGCCATGATGTATTGCGCAGCCAGCGCAACAGCAGCGGCCACAAAGGCTTTAACTTTATCAGCAAACATTCTACTCTCTCCTATTGTTGCGAAGCGGGCATGATGTATTCCGCTCCAGGCTTAGTGATAGTCAACGGCGGATATAGGAGGTTCGGCATAGCATTCAGCCCACGCCCTCCTGTGCGTGCAAGAAACGAGGCATATTTCGGGGATGACATCGCGAGACCGCCGCCAAGATAACCTGCGCCAAGAGTACCGAGACCAGCAGCGGCAATCGGATTTTGCGCCGCCAACATTGCAACACTCTCGGCACTATGCGCTCCACCAACACCCATTGCCCCGGCAACACCACCAGCAGCGAAAGGATGTCGTTTAAGAATACTCGCAGCGATACCCTTGTCGCCCATGTGCGGAACGAGAAAGTTCTTGCCGCCTTCTGCGAGCACGCCAAGATCGCCTGCGTTCGCGGTTGACCCCCGAAACTTCCGGCGCACTGAGTTGTAGAGCAAATTCGGCTTGAGACTCTCGGTGGTCTCGTCAATCGCGTTTTTGAGAGTCATGACGTTTTTGTATTGCTGCTTGAGCGTGCGCCATTCACCAGCGGAATCACTGGGCAGTGCCCGTTCCCAGGCGTCATCAAGTGCACCTTTGATTTCACCCGCGAAGAACGAACGATCAGGGTTGTTGCCCGCAAGGTCACGGTAAATAGGCGAGTTGAAATTAGTGAGCCTTTGATATTGCTCACCTGTGATTGCTCCTTTGTTCCACGCAACATCGAGTTCATCAAGATGCTTCGCAACACGCTTCAGATCATCCCCGCCAAGCTCACTCTCTGCTGCTTGACGGATGCGAGCTAAAGTGCGCGGGAATTCATCGTCGCCTTGTGAAATCGCGTAGCGCCCGGTGAGTTTCTCCATAGCAGAGCCTATACGGCCAGCAGCTCCACCGGCCCGCTCGCCAGGATTCCCGAACAGTGTTGTGTTCGAAATATTATCGGTGTCTGCGCCGATTGTGCGCGAAACAGCTCGATTGAATTTCGAGAGCTGCTTGTCGGTGGTGCTAGAGAAGAGTTTGGTCGAAAGAGGAGCGCCAGGGATTTGTCCGGTTTTAATTGGCACGCCGAGACCAATGAAACGCTTTGCCATATTCGCGACGGGCGCGACGATATGGGATTTGAGCGGAGAAGCCAGTGCTGCGCCGAACGGACCGGCGATGAGTCCAGCAGCAGTGCCGTAGCCGACATCCTGCGCAGTCGAATCCGGCGTGAGTCCACTTGTTAATGCGCCAGCAGCGGCTCCTTCCGCGCCCATGCCTGCCCACCGCGCAAGTCCGCCGAGCCCAGCACGTTGCAACAACGGACCATAACGTGCCATTACCGGAGCAACACCAAATTGCTTTCCGAGCGCAAGCGCCGCAACCGTGGGCAGAATCGATCCACCTATGTCAATTGCCAGGGCCTGCGCCGGTTTCTCGGTTCTATACCGCTGCTTCGCCGCACCAACACGCTCACGGGCTTCACCATATGTCGGTGCGTTTCCGTACAGCATATTTTCAAGAGCCGCGACAGGTTCACCGTGGCCGAGCATAAGCGCATTCGCTAGTTGTTCCGTCGGCCCCCACTTAATCGCATCGAGCCGGTCCTCTTTCGGGGTACTCATTTGCATCGGCGGCGCGAACTCTTGATTCAACTCCTCCTCATAGTTTCGCAGGACTTCATCGCGAAACGGACTGAGCCGCGCAGAGTCCACACCGGGTGCAACAGCAGGCGCAGCACCGGCCCCGTCGAACTGCCCGAGTTCATAATCCCGCAAGACCTGATCGCGAAAATCACCCATTATTTCTTTCTCCTGCGACTTTCGCGTGTCGCAATCAGATCACCGAGAATCTCTTGCCACTCGTTTTGCCAACGAGTCAAATCCCGGCCTTGGCCCTTGTATCGGTCGAACACCGAACTTTCCATCTTGGTGTAGTGCGCGAGTTCCCGCATTGATCCCATGATCTTTGAGATAGCTTTCGGGTCCAGATCAAGAGAAGGCGAACCACGTGAAAGTGTCTGTGCCCATTCTGTCTGCGTCATCCGACCACCACCAGCACTAATAAGCGTTGCCGCGATTTGTGAACCAATGCCGAACAGAATCTTACGAGCTGCTTGCGCATCAGCGAATCCACCCTCTTCTTGTGCACTAGCGATTCTGTCGAGCACACTCTGGGGTGCGCCAGCAGCCTGAGCAAGTTTACCAAGACCCAACAGAAACTCAGTGCCACCTCCAGGAGTGAAGTTCTTCAAATAATCCTGCGCTTGCGACATGATTGCCAAAAGCTGATTGGCCCCCTTTGCACGTTCGTTCAACTCCGGCTCGTATTCTGCGGCGATCTTGCCTAGAGCCTCTTTGCGATATGGATCAAGCCCTGTTTGGATCGCGCCAGGAGGCAACGACGCAGGGGGAGTTTCAGCAGCACCGAGTGATTCTGCGCCCGCACCAGTGCCCTCACCAGCGCTCGTTGCTGCGCCGGGCTGCTCCACGACTCCAGGGCGCTCCCCGGGCTTCGTATACGGCATCACTTGCCCGGTGATCTTGTTCACTTGCCCCTTAACCGTATACGGCGTGCCTTCCGGCGTGACACCCTCGAACTCTTTCGTTCCGAGCACCCCATCGATGCCACGTTCTGCGATCTGCGCGCTGTTGACCATGTTGAAAAGGGTCTTCGTTGCATTCGAACGATCCATGCCACGGAGTTGAATCAAGGTGTCCATCACCTGGTCTTTCATGGCGGGGTTTTGTCCGATGAGAATCGAAGCCTGATCAAGCACCCCGCTCAAGTCCGCCTTGCTGGGATCGTTTTTGTCCGGTGGCGCAATTCCGCCCGGCGCTTTCGACCACTCTCGTACAATCGGCGTGAGCGAATTCGAGATCATCCCCAAAGTGTTCTTCGCATTCGAGAGCTTCGCCCCGAACGTTTGCGCGTCAAGCAACCGGCGATTGGCGAGACCTTCGAGCACTTGACGGGCTTTGAAACTCGTGCGCGGATCAGTCGAGATCATCATCCCGTACTTGTCCCAATCCATCGCCCCAGTGCCAGGATCGACCGCTTGCTGCGCGAGTTCGCCAAGCGCCTTGTTCGCGGTGAACTCTTGCTGAAACAGGCGATTTTGATTCACTCTCGCCTGCAATTGTGTGGCTTGATTGAGAATCGCAAACGGATTGCCCGCACCGGGGCCACCAGGGCCACGACGAGAGCCGTACATGCTTGTGTCGATGTTGAGAGGGCTGACGCCGGGGATGCCATTAGCCATTACATATACCCTCCCCATGCCGAGTAGGGACTAGACAT
>Ga0209633_10004336_pt1 | contig 12773 bp, 14 predicted proteins | sample Cruoilmetagenom1_FD_187290 | JGI IMG/M metagenome (GOLD analysis project Ga0209633, IMG submission 187290) | Oil polluted marine microbial communities from Coal Oil Point, Santa Barbara, California, USA - Sample 1 (SPAdes) (version 2) | ecosystem: Environmental > Aquatic > Marine > Oil seeps ... | reverse complement strand
AACCCTTGTTGACCCTAAGTTCAATCATGGTCTTCCAGCTAATTTATCTGGTGTCACAGGTAGGCGCGCTAGTCTTAATCATGGGTTAAAAGCTGTGCAAATTGGAGCCTCTGCCTGGTGTGCCGAGGCCCTGAAAGGCACAATGCCTGCCAGCGTTTTCTCTCGTTCAACGGAAAGCCACAACCAAGATAAAGTTAGCATGGGGACCATTGCCGCCCGAGATGCTCTTCGTGTCCTCCAGCTAAGTGAGCAAGTCGCTGTGGCCCAACTTTTTGCAGCCTTTCAAGCCTTGCGTTTGCGAGAAAGAGCAGGCATTCTGTCGGAAAAACATTATGGGGATGATCTTAATTTTTTCCTTAATGATGCTGGAACTCACGTCCCCTTCATTGAAGAAGATGAACCCCTAGAAAACGCTCTGCGACAAGTTATAGCCCATATTCAAAAGCGTACTTGGTGTCTTTATAAGGAAACCGATACACATGACTAAGCTCTTATCAGCCTCTCTTAACATTGCCCCTCAATTCTATGATATTGATCCCATGAACGTTGTGTGGCATGGCAATTATGTGCGTTATTTTGAAGAGGTACGTTCCCTTTTGTTGGATAAAGTTGGCCATAACTATAAAGAAATGGTTGCCTCAAATTATGCGTGGCCCATTGTAGATATGCGCATTAAATACGTAAAACCTTTGTGCCTTCATCAAAAAGCAACCGTTGAAGCAACGCTCGTCGAATACGAAAATCGTTTAAAAATTGACTATCGCATTTATGATCACCACACAAAGGAAATACTCACGAAGGCGACAACGATTCAAGTCGCCGTTGAAATGACAACTCAGGAAATGCAGTTTGAAACCCCACAAACTTTCCAAGATTGCGTCAAAGGGGCGTTAACATGAGAGCTATTTTTGCGATTCTTTTTTCTGTATTGAGTATTTTTTCTGTCGATGCATCTCCTCAAGATACTCTCAAAACAGTCCCTAAGGATAGCGTCCTTATCACCTCCTTTACCCAAAACCGCCACTTGAGTTCTATCCCAACGCCTCTTATTTCTACGGGAACTTTAAAACTCTGGCCTCAAAAAGGCCTTATTTGGGCAACGGAGCACTCTTTTCCAAGCACTCTTATTATTTCAAAATCAGGCCTTTATCAAATAGAAAATGGTCAGCCTAAAGTTCTTGAAAAAGCAACCCAAAGTGATATGGTTTTCAAAATACTCTCAGCCATTCTGGCAGGCAATTTCCTTAAGGGATTAGAGGGGTTCGACATAACACTCGTCTCACAAGATAAATCTCAATGGCACGTAAAGTTAGCGCCTCAAAATTCTCAAATCAAAAATTTTATCACAGCTTTTAGTATTCAAGGCCACGAGCAAATTCAAAGAATAACAATCTGTCGAGCTAACGGTGATTATGACGATATCGTTTTTACAAACCATAAAATAGCCCCTCTTAAAAAAGCTCTCTCTTCCCAAGAACTGAGGTGGCTCAATGACTGAGGGCTTTTACCATTTTCTCCGTTTTTCTTGGCTTACTCTTTTGCTTGTTCTAACAGGCATAAGTTTAAAAGATCAATCTATTCAGTTTGATCTCTTGGCCTTGCTGCCTGATTCAAAAACGGAGAAAATGGTACATGTCCGCCAGTTCATGGATGATACTGATATTGCAAAACAAGTTACGATCTTGGTAGGTCATAAAGATAAAAAAATAGCCCAAAAAGCCCTTGAGACACTAAGACAAGGCCTTCAAACCTCTGGCCTCCGTTTAATAGAAAACGATACTAAGTCCCTTGAAAAAAGTTACAAAGCCCTTTTTACGGACCTCTATCCTTATAAAGCTGCTCTTCTTTCTCAACAAGATAGAGCCTTGCTTCAAAATAATAAAGGCAACGACATTGAAAATCGTGCTTTACAAGAACTAAACACTCCGTTTAGCACCCTAGGTCCAGCAAATTTAGCTGCTGATCCCTTTTTTCTCTTTCCGCGCTATGTGACATCTCTTCAAAATCAAAACACTTTTGAGAGAAACGCTGAAACAGGGGATATCTTTATCACAGATCAAGAGACAACATGGTTTATTTATCATGCTCATTTCACGACACCTCTTTTCTCCCTGCAAGCACAAAAAAATTTATTAGAGAAGTTGGATCCAATCTTGGAGGGCCTTAAGGTAGATGTCTTAAAAACAGGTGCAGTTTTTTATGGTGCTGCGGGCGCCACCCAAGCTCAAAAGGAAATTTCTTTCATTGGTGGCATTTCGGCTCTTTTGATTGTGTTGCTTTTGTTCTTTGTTTTTCGTTCCTTTGCCCCCCTTGGATTTGCTTTAACCGTCATTGCAAGCGGTCTTGCAGGGGGTATCTCCCTTGCCTTTCTGGTTTATGGGTCTCTTCATATTCTAGCTCTCGTTTTTGGGGGAAGCCTCATTGGTGTGTGCGTTGATTACGCCCTTCACTATTATTGCGCCAGCCTCCATACCAAAGATAAAAAAAGCTCTTTTGGCGTTTTAAAATCTTTGATGCCTGCTCTTCCTTTGGGTGTTCTATCCTCTTGTATTGGATACGGACTTTTAACCCTTGTGCCTTTTCCAGGCATTCAACAAATGGCTGTTCTTGCAGCAGGCGGTCTTTTGAGTGCCTTTATCACTGTTACCTTGTGGGGGCCTGCTTTTCTTAAAACAGGAAGTCAGCCTGCTCCCCCTATAGCCTATAAGATTCAGCAAACCTTAAGTGCCTTTTTAGAAAAAAGAAAGCCCACTTCAAAGCCTCTTCTTGCTGTTCTCTTTAGCTCTTTCTTCGTCATCTTTTTTATAAACTTTGATGATAATGTGCGCCACTTTCAATCTCTTGACCCCGTTTTGAAAGCCCAAGAAAGCGCTATTAAATCTAAAATTCACCTGAGTACTGTGCCAACTTTTTTTGCCCTTTCGGCCTCTTCCCTAGAAGAGTTATTGCAGCAAGAAGAGAAAATAACTGATCAGTTAGAGACGCTAAATATTTCTTATAAAAGCCTCTCTCAAATTGTACCATCGCAAAAGAGACAATTGGAAAATCAACGTCTTATCCAAGAAAATCTTATAGCACCTTATGTCCACTCTCTATTCCAAAAACTAGGCGTTTTCCGTCCTGTTCTCCAGCAAGAAACGGTCGGGCTTCTTAAATCTATCCCGCCTCTTCCCGCCCCCCTTAAGCCTCTGTTTCATCAATCTAAGGGAACATACACAGGCCGTATCCTTATCCCAAACCCAGAAAATTCTGAGGCTTTAAACGACATTGTAAATCCCCTTGAAAATGCTTACTATATTGATCCGCCTCAAGAGTACTCTTCACTCTTTAAAACCTACCGCCTTTTAATGATGAAAGTAATTGGTGCTGTTTTAGGTATTATCATTCTCTTGCTAGCCTTTCTCAAAGGTCCCAAATCAGCTCTTAAGATTACAGCGCCTGCTATGTATTCCATGATCCTTACTTTGGTTTGCTTAACAGCACTTGGTGTTCCGATCACTCTCTTTCACCTCATGGGTCTTTTGCTGGTTTTGTGTATTGGCATTGATTACGCTCTCTTTTTGTTTTGGCGTAAAGACAGCAATGAGAAAAGCTTTTTCCTCTTAGCCAATACCATGGCAGCCCTTACCACACTTTTCTCTTTTGGCGTCCTTGCCTTTAGCAAAACCGCTGCTGTTGAAGCTTTTGGACTATCTGTCTTTTTAGGGATTACCTTTAACTTTATCTTCACAACTCTATATCTTGGGAGAAAATAAAATGTCTTCTCTTTTTAATACCCTTAAAGCAGATGTCTTAATTATTGGGGCAGGTCCCTCAGGTGCCCTTGCTGCAAGCTTTTTACGTCAAGCAGGTCATAGCGTTTGTATTTTTGAACGTTCAACTTTTCCGCGCTTTAGCATTGGTGAAAGCCTTTTGCCGCAATCCATGACCTTCTTTAAAAAAGCAGGGGTTTTGCCTAAAATCCACGCGGCTCAATTTCAAAGAAAAAATGGGGCGGCCTTTCAATACGGGAATAAGCATAGCCACATTGATTTCAGCAATAAATTCACCGAAGGCCCTGCAGAAACCTATGAGGTGCAACGGGCTGATTTTGATATGATCTTAGCTGATCATGCCAAAAGTCTTGGGGCAAAAATATGCTATGAACACACCGTCACCGCCTATGAAGAAGGCACCAACGGCGTCACCTTAAAAGGAACGAATGCTCAAGACATTCCTTATGAAGCCCATGGAAAATTCGTCCTTGATGCCAGTGGGTATGGTCGCGTTTTACCTCGCCTTTTAAACCTTGAAAAACCTTCTGATTTTCCTGTCCGAAAGGCTATTTTCTCTCATATCAAAGATAATATTTCTCATCCTGCCTTTGACCGTGAGAAAATTTTAATCACCATTCATGCCGATAACCCAAATATTTGGTACTGGCTCATTCCCTTCTCAAATGGTACGTCTTCCATTGGTGTTGTTGGAGAAGAATCTACAATTGATGCTGCGAGCTTGACGGACGAAGAGCGTTTAACGAACCTCATCCGACAAGATCAACATTACCAAACCATCATGCCTGATTTTTCATTTACGCGTCCTATTGCTTCCATGGTTGGGTATTCCTGTAACGTAGAGCGCCTTCATGGAAAGCATTTTGCCCTCCTTGGCAACGCTGGTGAGTTTTTAGATCCTGTCTTTTCATCGGGTTTAACCATTGCAGCAAAATCAGCTGATTTGGCCGTTGATGTTCTTTTAAAGCAACTAGCTGGTCAAACCGTTGATTGGGAGAAAGAATTCTCAGAGCCTTTGATGATCGGTGTCGACGCCTTTCGAGGGTTTGTTGAAAGCTGGTATGAAGGCCCCCTTCAAAAAGTTATTTTAGAACAACCCAAAGACAGCAGCGAAGTTAAAAAAATGATTATTTCTATGCTGGCTGGGTATGCTTGGGATGAAGATAATGCCTTCGTCAAAAAGGGCAAATACCTTCTCAACATTGTTGCAAAGAGTCTTTAATATGCGCTTGATCTCTGCCTTTTTTCTCAGTTTTTTAATCTTAGTATCGGGGTGCACGTCTTTGCCAAAGGCACCTCAAAACACCCAAAAGCTTGACCGCCTTTATATAGAGGAAGATATCTTTTTAGAAACGCCTTCTCTTTTCCCCCTTCCTTTTCAAGGTGTGTTTTTACAAAACCTCACGGCCCGCTTTCAAGCGCGTTCACACTCTTTTTCTATACACCTAGCATTGTCACCACAAAATTTTAAGGCCGTTGCCTTTAATGATATTGCTGGACAGCTTTATGATTTAAATTGGAATTCTAATGCCCTTACATGGTCTGCCTCAAATTATCTCCCTAAACAACTTAAGCCAGAAAAGATTTTAAGTGATTTTCTCTTGGTTGCCCTTCCTTTGGATACCTTAAAAAAGCACCTCCATGGCGCAATAGTGTCAGAAAAAAATGGCCTGAGAGTCATTAGTATCGGTAACAAAACCATACGAGAGATTAGACGCACAGAGCCTTCGGGTCTTTTTTGGAAGCATATTGTGCTTAAAAATACAAAACGAGGTTACGAACTCACCATCCAAACGGTGGAGCTCCCATGACGAAGAACACGCCTTTTTATTTATCTCATATGGGTATCGCTTGCTCTCTTGGGCAAGGACAAAAAGAGGTCACCAAAAATCTCTTTGCGCCAACTCGCTTCCCTTTTACAAAAACAATACCTCTTTTCTCAGGCAAACAAGCCCCCGTTGGGGCGCTTCCCTTTGAATTTCCCAACCTTCCTCAAAACGACGCCTCTTTTGAGTCTCGAAATAATCGTCTGTTGAAAGTGGTTCTTGACGAAATAGCAGAAGCTACTCAAAAAGCAAAAGAAAAATATGGTCCAAAGCGCGTGGCCCTTGTGCTCGCGACAAGCACTTCTGGCATGTTTGAAGGTGAAAAGGCTTTCGCTGAAAAAATCAAAACTAATAAATGGCCCAAAGACTTTGAGTATCAACAGCAAGAAACAGCCAGCCCCTCCCTTTTTGCAGCACATTATTTAGGGATTGAAGGACCAGCTTACACGGTTTCAACGGCCTGTTCTGCGGGATCAAAGGCTCTTCTTTCCGCTAAGCGCCTCCTTGAATCAAACATTTGTGATGTGGTTATTTGCGGCGGTGTTGATACGTTGTGTGATTTAACTCTTAACGGGTTCGATAGCCTAGAACTTGTCTCAGAGATGCCTTGTAAACCCTTTGATCAAAATCGAAGTGGCATTACGATCGGAGAGGGGGCTGCCGTTTTTCTCCTTTCCAAAGATTCTGATTTTGTAACAGAAAGCAACAATGAAAGCCCTGTTACTCTTTTGGGAGGTGGTGAATCCTGCGATGCGTATCATATTAGTTCGCCCGACCCAAAAGGCATCGGTGCCGAAAAAGCCATTACCCAAGCCCTTGATGAAGCAAACCTCACGCCAAAAGATATTACTTATATCAACCTTCATGGCACAGGAACGCCCCTAAACGATGCTATGGAAAGCACCTGTATCAATCGCCTTTTTGGCTCTGAAACACCCTGCAGCTCAACAAAAGCACTTACAGGTCATACTCTTGGTGCTTCTGGTGCTCTTGAAGCAGGTTTTTTGTGGCTTTGCTTAACTCACCAAAAAGATCGCCGCCTCCCTTTGCTGCCTCACCATGGCATTGAAACCCCTGATTCTAACCTTGATAAAATTCACCTTGTTAGGCCAAACGAGTTCGCTGATCTCTCTTCTAAAGCTTTTAAGAAAATAGCCTTAATGAGTAACTCTTTTGCCTTTGGCGGCAATAATGTCAGTTTGATCCTTGGAACCCATTCCCCTTTAAAGGAGACGCACTAAACATGTCTACCATTGGAAAATTCCTCCCCCATGACGAGCCCATGGTTTTATTAGATGACCTCCTTGAGTGTTTAGAAGAGAGCGTTCATGCAACCGTAACACCACATAAAGAATCACCTTTTTGCGAGCAAGGGGCCATACCTTCCTACGTTGCTCTTGAATATATGGCCCAAAGCGTTGCGGCTTGGAATGGGTACCACGCCCATCAACGTCAAGAACAACCCAAAGTCGGTTTTTTATTAGGAAGTCGCCGTTTAACACTCCATGTCCCTTCTTTTTTGGTGGGGGAAACGTTGAATGTTTATGGAAAATGCCAATATAACGACGGCGAAATGGCCTCCTTTGAATGCTGGATTGAAAAAAATAAAGAACGCCTAGCAGAAGCGACCCTTAATGTTTATCAACCAAAAGATATAACTCAATTTAACAACGAGACATAAGATCATGACCACAGAAAACTCATCCTCTCCTCTTGTTCTTGTAACAGGTGCCAGCAAAGGTATTGGGCGTGCCATTGCCCTTGATGCAGCAAAAGCTGGCTACGACATTGCCATTCACTATGGCCGAGATCAAAAAGGTGCCCAAGAAACCTTAAAGGCTGTTCAAGACTTAGGCCAAAAAGGTCATCTCATTTCCTTTGATATAGCTGATAGAGAGGCTTGTCGCCTTGTCCTTGAGGCTGACATCAGAGAACATGGTGTTTATTATGGTATTGTTTTAAATGCTGGTATCGCGCGGGACAATGCCTTCCCAGCCCTTGAAGATGAAGATTGGGATCAAGTTATTCACACAAACTTGGACGGATTTTATAATATTCTAAAACCTCTTGTAATGCCTTTGGTACGCACGCGTAAGCCTGGCCGTATTATAACTTTATCTTCCCTTTCAGGCGTTGCTGGCAATCGAGGACAAGTAAATTATAGCGCCTCAAAAGCAGGTCTCATTGGCGCAACAAAAGCCCTCGCCCTTGAGCTTGCAAAGCGTCAAATTACAGTAAACTGCGTTGCACCTGGCGTCATTGAAACACAAATGATTGAAGATATTTCCCAAGAAGAAATCAAAAAGATGGTACCTCTACGCCGTTTTGGCCACCCCGAAGAAGTTGCGGCAACGGTTACTTTTTTACTCTCAAAGGGTGCTGGGTATATCACACGCCAAGTTATTTCAGTTAATGGGGGAATGATCTAATGCGTCGCGTTGTTGTAACTGGCATGTCTGGAGTAAGCGCTCTAGGACACACTTGGGATGAAATTAAGAAAAACATGCAAGCGGGTAAAACAGGTACTCGACATATGCCCGAATGGGTTGATATTGACGGCATGAATACAGAACTTGGTGCTCCCATTGCGCCTCTCGACTTAGCAGGACGGTGGCCTCGAAAAAAAACCCGCAGCATGGGTCCTGTTGCCCTTTATTCCGTTTATGCAACAGAAAAAGCCCTTGAAATGGCTGGGTTGACAGGAGACCCTGTATTACAAGGTGGCCGCACAGGTGTTGCCTATGGCTCAAGTTTTGGCAGTCCTGAGCCCATGAAAGAATTTGCAGACCTCCTGTTTAAAAGAAGCCTTCGCAAAATTACAGCCACCAGTTATATCCGCATGATGAGCCACACCACAGCTGTCAACATTGGCCTATTCCTAGGCATCACAGGGCGCATTATCCCAAGCTCAACAGCCTGCACATCAGGAAGCCTCGCTATTGGCTATGCCACAGAAAGCATTCGTGCTGGCATTCAAGATGTGATGGTTGCAGGAGGTGCCGAAGAAATATGTCCATCCATGGCCTCTGTGTTTGATGCGCTCTATGCAACAAGCACCAAAAACAAAGAACCCAGCAGAACCCCTCGCCCCTTTGATGCAAACAGAGACGGTCTTGTGATTGGTGAAGGGGCTGCAACTCTCATTTTAGAGGAGTACGAACACGCTAAAAAAAGAGGCGCCCCCATTTTTGCAGAAGTTATTGGGTTCGGCACAAATACTGATGGCAATCATGTCACCCAGCCTTCAGCTCCAACCATGGAAATGGCCCTTCAGCTTGCTCTCAAGGATGCTAATCTCAGCCCTGAAGACATTGGCTTCATTAGCGGTCATGGAACCGCAACAGAGTTTGGTGATATTGCTGAATCCATTGCAACAAACGCTGTCTTTAAAGATAAAACGCCTTTTCACTCTCTCAAAAGCTACTTTGGGCACACTCTTGGGGCTTGTGGTTCTCTGGAGGCTTGGCTTGGTATTGAAATGATGCGTGATCAATGGTTTGCCCCGACCATAAATTTAGAAAAGGTTGATGAACGGTGCGCTCCTCTGGATCATATCATGACAGAACCTCGGTCTCTTGAGGTAAATACAATTATGAGTAATAACTTTGCTTTTGGAGGTATTAACACAAGCCTTATCTTTAAGAAAGCCTAACTGTATTCAAAAACAATTTTGTAAAATGTAAAATTTGATATATAATGAAAATGTATGCTAAATTTTATACAGTTTTATAAGGGAGTTTTTGAACAATGCGTCCACAAGAAGAAACAGGCCTTGCTCATTTTCTGACAAGGTACATTTCCCCCCTCGTAGATTTAGTCATCCGTCTTTATATGGCTAATATCTTTTTCAAATCAGGATGGTTAAAATTCCAAAACTACATGAATAATGACTGGGACAGCACTGTCTTTCTCTTTACAGAAGTACACCCCGTCCCCTATTTATCGCCAGACGTTGCTGCCATTTTGGGGACAGCGGGTGAGCTTGGCCTCTCGACGCTCCTAGCTCTTGGTTTATTTACACGTTTTGGCGCTTTTGGTTTGTTGGTTATGACTGCTGTTATTCAAATTGTTATGCCAACTCCTCACGTTCATATCATTTGGGCTATCATGCTTGGGACAATTTTTGCGCGCGGCGGCGGCTCCCTTTCCATCGATGCTTTCCTAAAGCGACTTTTATATATGCGTTAAACAAAGAGTTCTCTGAAAAAGAATGCCTAAGATCAATCACTATAAGGGTAAATGAACACTAGGTAATCATAGGAACACTACACTAAGCAGTTTTTTCTATATTTTTGTTCTTAAATATGCTATACCTTGAAGTCTACAATAAAGAAAATAATATTTTTACCTCATAACCCTTTGAAATATTTGTACTAAATCAACAAGAGACTCAAAAGGAGAGCTTTTATGGAAAATACGACAGCCTTTTCTACCGGAGATACCGTAGTGTATCCAAATCATGGCGTTGGTAAGCTCGAAAAAATAGAGAGTCAAACCATTGCGGGCCAAGAGCTTAAAGTTCTCGTCATTAATTTTGAGAAAAAACGTATGACATTGCGCCTCCCTTTGGTCAAAGCAAAAAATACAGGTCTTCGCACTCTAACAACGAAAGAGGAAATGACCAAAACTCTTTCTCTTTTGACAAAGAAGATCAAAACAACTAAGGGTATTTGGGCAAGGCGCGCTCAAGAATATGAAACAAAAATTAACTCGGGCAATATTACTTCTCTTTCTGAAGTGTTGCGCGAATTACATCGTGATGAGAACCAAGGTGATCAATCATACAGCGAGCGCCAAATTTATCAAAATGCTCTTGAACGTTTTGCAGATGAGGTTGCTATTGTTGAAGCCATCCAATTTGAAGACGCTTGTGAGAAGCTTAAAACGATGCTTCGCGTTGCTTAATAACGAAAATAATTTAAGAATTTTTTCCACATAAAATTCTTTATACACCTTTAAACTACTAAAAAACGGCGCCCTGATAGCGCCGTTTTTCCTTTTGGTGCAAAATCATCTCATTAAAAAAAATAGCAAAAACAATAATTTATAAGTAAAACTCATAAAAAATTAATAAAAAGAAAGTATAATAGAGGTATTATTTTTTAAAAATGGTGGTGTTTACAATGGAAAAGGAGCTTATTATTTTCTTACATGCTTTAGCAGCTGTTTCTGGTATGGGGACCGCAGTTTTTCTACAAATACATGCCACCTTAGATCTGGTTCATGAAGTGCGCATCCGAGATCAAAAGATATATGCCATTGGCCACAAAATTCAAAAACCACCACCAAAGGTGGTGGTATGATAATGTGAAGCGCTCAAAGCGCTTATTATCTTTACTTCGTTAAGTTCAGTGCAAACTGATCAGAAACCTTATCTCTCTGTTCTTGTTCCTGAATATATTTTTTCACAGCATCTTCATTATGGCCAACTGTTGTCACAAAGTAACCTCGCGCCCAAAAATGACAGCCTGTGAAATTTCTCTCTCGATTCATAAATTGACGCGCTATCTGAATAGCGCTCTTACCTTTTAAAAAACCCACTGCTTCTGATACTTTGAGTTTCGGTGGAATTGATATCAACATGTGAACATGGTCCGGCATAATATGATCTTCCTCTATCACACATTCTTTTTGACGTGAAAGGTCATGAAATATAACACCTAAATGCATCTTGATCCCTCCATAAAGGATCTTACGACGATACTTCGGGATGAAGACAATATGATATTTACATTCCCATTTTGTATGAGATAAGCTACGGTAATCATTCATTAGAGTTTTTCCTTATTTGTGGCTTCAAACGCTTCACAAATAAGGAAATTCTAGCTTTTTATGGAATTGTCAAACTTTAAGAGTCCACCACCAGAGGTGGTGGTTTACCCTAACGGGTTTTAATTATCATGATATCCTTGGGAGGCCTCATTCTCTCTGGTGTTGGTTTCTTAATATATTATGCAGCTAACTCTCCTGAAATATTAACAAACGAAAAGATATATGGAAAAAGCTTTTTATATATACTTCACAAGAAAAAACCCAGCAATAATCGCTGCTAGAACAATAAGGGTCACAAGACCAAGATGCTTTTCAACAATATCTCTAATTTGCGGTCCACAAAATCTCAGTAAAGCTGCCACAAGGTAGAAACGAAAACCTCTTGCAATCAAAGAGGCAATAAGAAATGTTGACACATCGAGCTTAGCCACACCACTAAAAATCGTCACAACTTTATAGGGGATAGGTGTTAAACCCTTAAGAGCCACAATCCAAAATCCCCATTTATCAAAGCCTGCTTGAAATTTCTGAAAGGATTCTTGTAGGCCATAGGTGTTAATAATCCACTCCCCTGCCGTCTCATAAAGAGCAAAGCCTATGTAATACCCAAGAATACCACCAACAACAGAGCTAAAAGTGCAGATAAAAGCCAACTTCCAAGCGTCTTGAACACGCGCCAGAATCATAGCCATATAAAGGGGATCTGGCGGAAGGGGGAAAAAAGAGCTCTCCGCAAAAGAAATCGCAATAAGCATCCAGCGAGCTTTGGGCGTACCTGCGTGGGCTAGAACCCAATCATAACTTTTGCGAAGCATAAAAAACCTTTAAAACAGATAAAGCATATGATTTTCTAGCACGTTTTAGCTAAGAAATTCAATAAAACTTTGAGTGTCCCCGACATACTATTGATTTTTAGGAGATGTATAGGTAAAGTAAGTGCCACAGAGAACTCTATTATAGAATGAGGAACAACGCCATGTCCGATGATTTAATCGAAGAAATTAAGGAAGATATCCGAAATGACCAGCTCGTCGCGTTTTGGAATGAGTATGGCAACATTATCATTGGCGCTATTATTGGTATTGTTTTAATGACCGTTGGTTATCTCTTTTGGCATAGCCACCAAGAACAAAAACTTTTGGATCAAACGCTCGTCTATGAAAAAAACCTAGAACTCGACCCGTCAAAAGCTGATTACTTATCCCTTATTAAAGACGGCTCAATGGGTTATCAAATTTTAGGGTCTTTTGAGCAAGCGCGCCTTTCGTCCAGCACAAAAGAAGCCGAAGATTTATTAAAGTCCATGGCTAACAACACCTCCTATGATTCTTTTTACCGTGAAACAGCTGCTCTTCAAGCTATCATGAGAAAATTTGATTCAACTAACGGGGCTGTACTTTTA
>Ga0209633_10004335_pt1 | contig 12774 bp, 12 predicted proteins | sample Cruoilmetagenom1_FD_187290 | JGI IMG/M metagenome (GOLD analysis project Ga0209633, IMG submission 187290) | Oil polluted marine microbial communities from Coal Oil Point, Santa Barbara, California, USA - Sample 1 (SPAdes) (version 2) | ecosystem: Environmental > Aquatic > Marine > Oil seeps ... | reverse complement strand
CAAACGGTATTAAAATAGGGGTGGTGACTGATATTGGCTCAGTCACATCATTGGTAAAAGAAAGGCTCAGAGGATCAAACATTTTGTTGTTAGAGTACAATCATGATAGCGATATCCTTCTTTATAGCCATTATCCCTGGGATTTAAAGCAGAGAATTAAAGGACGCCTCGGACATTTGTCCAATACACAAGCTTCTGAGCTTTTACATGAGTTATGTCATGATGGGTTGAAACATGTAATATTGGGTCATTTGAGTCAGGTCAATAATAAACCTGAGGTAGCTTTCCAATCAGCCTCAAAAGTATTGAGAAAAAATGGCGCGGAATCTGATGTCAGTATATCAGTTGCGCCCAGGAAAACAGTAGGGGAGGTACTACAAATTTGATTACAAGATACTCGAGACCTGAAATGTCTTCTATTTGGTCTGATGAATCGAAATACAAAAACTGGCTCCGTGTAGAAATCGCTGTATGCGAGGCATGGGCAGAATATGGAAGAATACCTAAAGAAGTTGTAGAGGATATTAAAGCTAAAGCCGGGTTTGATGTGGACCGCATTAATGAGCTTGAGAAAGAGTTAAAGCATGATGTTATAGCTTTTCTTACTTCTGTCTCTGAGCATGTAGGGGAAAATTCCAGATTTATACACTTGGGGCTTACATCTTCAGATGTTTTGGATACCGCTTTTGCGCTTCAGCTAAAAGATGCATCAAAAATAATCATAAAAGACCTGGGTGCTGTTTTGGATGTACTAAAAAGACAGGCATTTGAACATAAAGATACAGTTATGATTGGAAGAACTCATGGCATTCATGCAGAGCCCAAGACCTTGGGGCTTGTTTTTGCTTTGTGGTATGACGAGATGAAGAGAAATTTAGAGCGTATGACTAGGGCAAAAGAAGTTATTAGTGTGGGCAAAATATCTGGTGCTGTCGGCACGTTTGCCAATGTCCCGCCACATGTCGAAGAATTAGCATGTGAGAGATTGGGGCTTAATGCTGCAACTATTTCCACCCAAGTTGTGCAACGGGATGTTCATGCTGAATTTTTCCTCACACTTTCTATCGTTGCCTCTACAATTGAAAAAATTGCAATGGAGATTAGACACTTTCAACGAACAGAGGTTCTTGAGCTAGAAGAGCCCTTTGGTAAAGGACAAAAAGGATCTTCAGCAATGCCTCACAAAAGAAATCCGATAATTTCGGAGAATCTGTGCGGTCTTTCAAGACTTGTCCGCTCATATGCCATTTCAGCATTGGAGAACATCCCGCTTTGGCATGAGCGTGATATAAGCCATTCATCTGTAGAGAGGGTTATTGGTCCCGATGGAACGATACTTCTTGATTACATGCTCGAGAGACTGCATTACCTCTTGGACGGTCTTCAGGTATATCCTGATAATATGGAGAAGAACATTTGGTTAACACGTGGGCTAGTCTTTTCACAAAAAGTCCTCTTAAAACTGATAGAAAAGGGATTTTCTCGGGAAGATGCATACAAAATAGTGCAGAATAACGCAATGGACACCTGGAAAGGAGATAATGATTTCAAGGATCTACTCCTGAAAGATGAGAGCATAAAGAACTCTTTGTCCCCTGAGGAAATTGAAGAATGCTTTGATGTTAAGGCAGATCTTAAAAACATCGACACCATCTTTGAGAGGGTCTTTAATTAACTGAAATTCAACAATTTTTGTTTAATTCCAAACGTTTGTATCACTCTTTATTTTTGTTGCTTTCTAAACATTCAGTGGTATAGTTTTAGCTAATCAAAACAGCTTTTAAGAAATAGGAGGCAATTAATGAGAGTTAAATTTTTAGGAGCGGCAATACTAGCGCTATGCTTTTTTATAGTTGGGAGTTCTTCTTTTGCAGAACCAATGTCAAAAGATGAGGCTGCCAGATTACAGTCTTTCTTTAAAAATAGGTTTGGAACTCAAGTTCCCCCAGATGCAGAAGTTACAGTATCAGGGTTTGAGGCGAGCCCAATCAAAGGATTTAAAGAAGGTGTTTTTTCGATCATAACTGATCGCGGAGATCAAGAACTCCCATTTATTATCAGTGACGACGGCAAATATGTCCTAGTAGGTAAGCCCACAAGCACAGAAAGTTTTGAAGCAACGGATGTAAAGGGTTTAAAACAGGGCACTATTCCATACGGTCCAAATAATGTTCCGGTTCTTGTAAGTGAAGATGGTCAGTCTCTAATGTTAGGTGCAAGTCTGGTAAGCACAAAGGATTTTAAAGATTCCGGTTTTGCGGGATTTAAAAAAGGTACGATCCAGGCAGGAAGAAATCAAGTGCCACTTTTTATAATGGGCGATGCTCAGTATGTAATTTTAGGCACAGATGTCATAAGCACCAAAGAGATCCAGGCAGGAAGAAATCAAGTGCCACTTTTTATAATGGGCGATGCTCAGTATGTAATTTTAGGCACAGATGTCATAAGCACCAAAGATTTTAAAGATACTGGTGTAGCCGGTTTAAAAAAGGGATCTATCGGCGGCGGACGTCAGCAAGTACCTCTTTTTGTTAGCACAGACGGAAAATATATGATTTTAGGCACACCTGGTCTAGGCACAGATATCCTAGATTCAACTATTGACCCGCACAAAGAAGCTATGGACATAATATCTCTTGATAATGTTCCAACCAAAGGGACTGAAGGCGCCCAGGTTACTGTAGTTGAATACTCAGATTTTCAGTGTCCATTTTGTCAAAAAGGAAAAGAAATGCTGCCTGAAATCTTAAAAGAATATGATGGCAAAGTTTCAATTTCTTATAAACAGTATCCACTACCAAACCACAATTGGGCTATGAAAGCGTCCATTGCATCACTTTGCGCATATGAGCAAGGAAATGATAAGTTCTGGGCTTTCCACGATAAAGTGTTTGATAATCAGAAGAAAATCAAGTTAGAAAGCGCTGATGAAACCTTTAATGGTTATGCTAAAGAAATAGGATTGAACACTACAAAATTTGATAAATGTGTAGCATCAGATGAGATGGCGGCAAGAGTAAAAGCCGAAATGGCTGAAGCACAAGCTATTGGTGTGAACTCAACTCCGACTTTTGTTGTCAACGGTATGAAAGTGCCGGGAGCCAACCCTGAGGGTGTTAAGTCCGCAATTGATTTGAAATTGTCTGAAGGTTCCTAAATAAATTTAAATTAAGAAAATTCACTGCACCTGTACCTAAACTATATAAGTTTATGGGCAGGTGCAGTTCTTTTAATCAAATCTCTTTCCCTTATTTAACTTGCTTTTGATTCGAATTATAAAGTAACATACTACTAGGAACTGCAGACATCTTAGATGTTAGATTTAAATAGTCTAAAAATAAGAAGCATCTTTTCTAACAGTTTGAGCATCAAATAAAATGTCATATAACGATATAGATAACTCTGATCTCGTTGAAAATTCTCTAAGTGATTTACCTCAATCCATAATGCAAACAGAAAACCATAATGACGACTTTATATCATTTAATTTGGCAGGATTAAATTCAAGGGCTCTGGCATTCTTTATAGATCTAATTATAGTTGCAATTATCTCTTTACTGGCATTTGGAGTCGGTATCTATTTTTTGCAAGATACGAACATAGATTCTTTTAGCTTAAGAAGAGTTTTCGTGCCAATATATCTCCTTCTATTTTTTCTAGGGTCATCTTATTTTGTTATTCTCAATGGTTACGCTGGCAAGACCATTGGCAAGATGTTAATGGGAATTAAAATTATATCTGACGAAGGTAATTCAATTGGATTTTGGCAGTCATTTGTAAGGTGGATCGGCTATTATATATCAGCCTCATTCATATTTCTTGGTTTCATCTGGTCTATATTTGATAGAAACTCTCAATCTTGGCATGATAAAGTTGCAGGAACTTACGTTGTAAAGGAATAATATATAAATGAAACATCTTCAAGAATTAAATAGAAAGATAGCAGAAAATAAGGATAAACTGGATTTATGGATTAAGGGCCGGGTTGAAAAAGCATTTATTCCACTTTATACCTCTGTTGATTTAAGAATATCTGACCATAAGATCGTGACAGTGGATACTAATATTTTCCCAGCAGGTTTTAATAATCTTTCGGACATATTTAGAAATCAGGCATCGTCGCTATTTAAAGAGTACTTCAATAGGGAATATCCTAGCATTAGTAATATTCTTATTATTCCAGAGCTCCATACTAGAAATACTTTTTACTGGGAAAATATATCGGTACTCAAATCGATAATTGAAAAAATAGGCTATAGGGTGGAAGTGGGAATAATATCTGAGGATGACTTACCAAATGAAATGGAATTTGATGCAGCGTCAGGCAACAGAGTAAAAGCTTATAGAGCTTTAAAACAAGATAACAGAGTAACCATTCCAAATTTTAACCCCGATCTATTGCTAATAAATAATGACTTTTCCGAGCGGTGCCCACAAGCCCTAAGAGACATAACCCAACCTGTGGAACCTCCTGTGGAAATAGGGTGGCACACAAGAAAAAAAAGTATACATTTTGAGTTTTACAATAAACTTGCAGGAGAAGTGGCCGATATCCTAGGACTAGACCCCTGGATAATATCTATCGATACAATAGAAGATTATGGAGTTGATTTCGATAATCGAGAGGATAGAGAAAGAGTGGCTCAAGTAGTTGATAACATGATTGCAAGGCTAAAATCAGAATATGAGCAAAGAGGCGTTTCTCAAGAGCCGTATTTGTTTATCAAGAGCAACTCCGGCACATATGGCATGGCAGTTGTGAATGTGTCAAGCGGAGATGACGTGAGGGGTTTAAATTCAGAGAAAAGAAAACGAATGAGAGTTAGCAAAGGTGGAAATGCCGTGAGAGACGTAGTTATACAGGAAGGTATTCCAACATCTTTTAAATACGATTCTGACATCTCAGCCGAGCCGGTATTTTATCTTATTGATTCTAAGGTCGCTGGAGGTTTTCTTAGACTTAACAAGAGCCGCAGTACTTTGGAAAACCTAAATTCACGAGGAATGGAATTTGTTCATATAGACCCCTGTGACGAGACTAAACATTTGGATGAAGTAGATACTCTGTGCTCTCCTGCTCTCGAGCTAGTTGCCCGTATTGCAACTATAGCTGCAGGATATGAAATAGAAAAGATTCTGGATGAAGGTGGTTGTAAGGAAGAAGTAGCCTAAATGATAATTCTCTTAACGTTTCTCCGGCATAAGCATCTGACCTGATTTCTTAGCCAAATCTAAAGTCCTTTTTAAAAGCACAGTATAAATAGGCTGCCCGCCTAAACCTTGAGCTACGATTGTAGCTGTGAAACAAGTGAGTATTAAAGGCAGAATCATTAAATAATTCCCAGTCATCTCGATAGTTAAAGCAATTCCTGTCAGTGGCGCTCTCACCGTTGCACAAAAGAGTGCCGCCATACCGGCAACAGCAAATACTTCTGGTTGAACTATTAAATCAGGTAGTACGAAATGAGCAAAATGCCCAAACCACATTCCAAATATTGTTCCTAAGGCTAACATTGGAGCAAAAATACCTCCTATTGAACCTGAACCATAACTGAGCATAGTTGTGCCGAACCTTATTGCAAATAGTAAAAGCAGCATCATAACAGGTATTGAACCGCTTAATGCTTTTGGTATAATTACATAGCCCCCACCTACAGCATCAGGGAAGTACCAGACAAGGGCCCCAATTAAACCGCCAACAATGAGACCCGTTAATGTGAACGACCAACCTGTTAAATTAGAAAAGAAATTAAGCGTACGTACGAGTAATTGATTAAAGAAAAATCCAAATACTCCGAACACGCAGCCGAATATTAGAAAAAGAAAAAGTGAAGGTAACGGCGGGGTAGAGAGCACATTCATTGGAATTGCAAGTTGCTGACCAACCATTAACCTAAGCACTATATCGGCGGATGCTGAGGCAATTATTACAGCCTGAACAGTTAAAAAGTTGTACTTGAACTCTGGTCTCATTTCTTCAATGACAAAAAGTATTCCAGCAAGTGGAGCATTAAAAGCAGCAGAAAGACCTCCACCAGCGCCTGCAGCTATTAGAGCATGAGCATCGATTTTACTAACCTTAAATGTATCGGCAATCATCTTTCCAATGTTTCCACCGATCTGAATTGTCGGGCCCTCACGTCCCATTACCATTCCGCTTCCAAGTGACAGTAAGCCGCCAAAAAACTTAATAGGGATAACTCTTTTCCATCTAAGAGGCCTCAACCCTTCCAAACCGCCCTCAATTTCCTGAACACCACTACCACCAGTTTCCGGGGCAAGCTTTCTAATCAATAAAAAAGTTATAAATACCATTACACCTGAAATAACAATTGATCCGATTAGAGGCAATCCGGGAGTTACTTCAAGAAACTTCAGAAATATTTCTTTTATGGTTGCTATTTGTGCCAAGGCGATTTGAAATAGTGCGCCAATACATCCTGTGAGAGCTCCGACGATGAGGGCCCAAAATAAGACAATAGAACTGCCTTTTTCCGTTGTCGAAAGTTTGGATATTACTTTGTTCAAACCACTGTGATGAGAGGCGCTATTAGAATCAGGATTCATCCTGCTCTCCAATAATTTATGAAGATAAGAAGTCGATCATAAGCGCTTAAGCCAATTGGTCTATGCAGTTTCGCCATTAAAGATAATTATCATTACTAATTTCTTTATAAGCAATAGGGAATTTAGAGAATGAAAAATTTAAAGCTCGGTTCTGCTATGAGGTGTGGAAAAATCAAGCTCCGGTCCGATTGGAACTACTCCAGTGGGGTTTATAGTCTTATGGCTCTTGAAGTAATGCTCTTTTATGTGTTTGAAATTTACAGTTTCTGCAACTCCTGGGTACTGATACAGCTCTCTGATATAGTTGGACATGTGTGTATATTTTTCAATCCTTCTTAAATTGCATTTGAAATGAGAATAGTAAACCGAATCAAACCTTAGCAGTGTTGTGAATAAGCGCCAATCAGCTTCTGTTAATTTGTCACCGACAAGGTATCTGTTCTTGCTGAGTATTTTTTCAATCTCATCAAGTGTTTTGAATAATTTATGAAATGCTTCTTCATAAGCTTCTTGGGTTGTAGCAAAGCCGCATTTGTAAACTCCGTTATTGATGTTGTCGTATACAACGGCATTAATTCTGTCTATTTCATCCCTTAAATCTTCAGGATAAAAATCCAGTGTAGAATCTCCAAATTCGTTAAATTCAGAATTCAACATACGAATAATTTCTGCCGATTCATTATTAACTATAGTCTTCTTTTCTTTATCCCAGAGAATAGGAACTGTAACCCTGCCAGTGTAGTCGGGTTTGGCTGCTGTATATATTTCATGTAAATATGTGGCACTGTTTCTCGGATCTGCAATAGTGCCCGCATAGTCTGTAAACTCCCATCCATTTTCTTCCATCAGGGGATCGACAATAGAAAGGGATATTCTATCTTCTAGTTTTTTTATTTTTCTGAATATTAGAGTACGGTGCGCCCAGGGGCAGGCCAAAGATACATAAAGATGATATCGGTCAGCCTCTGCTTTAAAGCCTGAAGACCCATCGGCTGTAATCCAGTCTCTAAATTGACTCTCTCTCCTCACAAAGCGCCCACCATTTGATTTGGTGTCATACCATTTGTCGTGCCATTTGCCTTCTACGAGTAGACCCATAATTTATTTATTTACCAATCTGTTATATTTTTATGTGCTATAACCTTTGAAGGTGTTATTTTTACAACTATTTCTCCTTCTGATGCATTCCTTCTCCCAAAAGCTTCAGCTTGATTTTCACCCATGTATCTTCCCCCAATACGTGTTGCCCAGTAAAGTAATTCTTCTGAGTCTTGAGAAAATGTTGCAGTCCCTTCAACTGTAACAAAAGAATATGGTGGTACCTGGTCATCAACACTTATACTTACTCTCGGATCGCGGGCCATGTTCTTAGCTTTTACTGATGTCTCACTGGTAGTAAAGATTATATTCTCATCGTCAAGGACAAACCATATTGGAACTACGTGAGGGCGGCCGTCATCTCTTACTGTTGCAAGCTTGCCGGTTTTAGTCCCTTCAAGTAGAAACTCTCTATACTCCTCTTTGGACATTTCGGGCATATTTATTGCTCCTCAATCTTTAATATGCATCTCAAACAAGATGGATTCTCTTAGATTACTATTTGTGATTTGTATGGATGAATTCTACCATGTAGAAATTTCTTTCCTGGCAACTTTAATCATTTTAACTACGTTTTTCTTAGCGGTACCACCATGGGATTTTCTGCTCTGAATAGATCCATCAAGAGTTATATAATTATAGAGATCTTCTTCAAAAAGTTTAGAAAACTTCTTGAATTCCGAGATATTAAGATCCATGAGTTCAAGGCCCTTTTCCTCAGCATAGCTGACGATGTTTCCAGCAACTTCGTGTGACTGCCTGAAAGGTAAACCCTTTCTGCTAAGATAATCGGCAACATCTGTTGCAGTAATGAATCCTTCATTTAGGGCTTTCTTCATATTCTCATGTTTAAATTCGATCGTGTTTAACATTGCAGAGAGAACTTCAAGGCATGACTTGACTGTATCCACTGTATCAAACATGGGTTCTTTGTCTTCCTGCATGTCGCGGTTATATGAAAACGGTAAACCTTTCATAAGAGTTAGAATCGTAACTTGGTTACCATAAACCCTTCCCGTTTTTCCCCGGATCAGCTCAGCCATATCAGGATTACGTTTTTGAGGCATAATGCTTGAACCTGTTGTGAATTCATCTCCCAAGTCTACAAAATCAAATTCCTTAGTGGACCAGAGAACAAACTCTTCAGAAATTCTGCTCAAGTGCATCATTAAATTTGCAGAAGCCGAGATAAACTCGATAATAAAGTCCCTATCGCTTACAGTATCAACACTGTTGTCTGAAACTTCAGGAAAATTTAAAAGCTTGGCAACAAGTTTCCTGTTAATAGGAAATGTCGTTCCTGCGCCCGCACCAGCTCCCAAAGGCAATACATTTACCCTTTTCAAGCAATCCAGGTAGCGTGCGCGGTCACGTTTGAGCATTTCAAACAGGGCAAGCAGCTGATGAGATAGAAGTATCGGCTGTCCTCTTTGAACGTGTGTGTAAAGAGGGATTTTTGCCTCGATATTCTCTTCAGCAAGATCAACTAATTGATCAGAAATATTGTTAAGCAGATATACAATTTTCTTGATTTCCTTCCTTAGATAAAGACGCATATCGAGAGCAATCTGATCGTTCCTGCTTCTTGCAGTATGAATTTTGCCGCCAACATCACCGATTTTCTCAATTAAGCGTTTCTCAATATTAAGATGGATATCCTCAAACTCTTCTCTAAACGGGAACTTGCCTGCTGATATCTCCTTTTCTATCTGTTTAAGGCCCTTTATAATCTTGTCGGATTCTTTTTTTAGTATAATCCCTTCGTTCGCAAGCATTGTTGCGTGTGCGATACTGCCTTCTATATCTTCTTTGTAAAGCCTTTGATCAAAGTCGATTGAGGCAGAGAATTTCTCAGCTACTTTGTGAGTCCCTTTTTTAAACCTTCCAGCCCATAGTTTATTCTTCAATGTATTTCTCCCAAATTAGTTCCAATATATTACCAACATTTTCTGCATGATAGAACATATGTTCTAGAAACTTTATCATGTAGCAAGAGTATTTATAAGTAGATGGGACAAAAAAGTGCTCAGTTTGGTATTCAGACTCTCTGAGTTTAAATCGATTTTAAAGCTAACAGGGCTTCTTTTACATGTTTTTTATAATTTAATTGAGATGAGAATATATGACGGATTACTCCTTCTTTATCTATAACGTAAGTGACCCTTCCTGGAAATATGCCTAAAGTTTTCGGCACTCCGTATTCCTGTCTAACATCTTCATCCGGGTCACTTAAGAGCAAAAAAGGGAGTTTGTGTTTCTCTGAAAATTGTTTGTGTGATTCTTCCGTGTCTGAGCTAATTCCAATAACTTCTGCATTATTAATTTTTTGAAATTCATCGAAGTTGTCCCTGAAATGGCATGCTTCTTTAGTGCATATTGTGGTGTTATCTTTTGGGTAAAAAAATAGAACTACAGGCTTTATACCAATGTAATCTTGAAGCTCGACAGCCTCGCCTGTTTCAGAGAAAAGTGCAAAGTTTGGAGCTAAATCACCTACTTTAACAGATTGTCCCATTGTTGATGTCTCCGGATATTTAGTAGCTTAGAATTAGGGTACCTAAAAATTCAAATTAGCTTAGCTTGGTTATGTTTTGGATTGGTTATCGAGAATTGTAAAAAGACTAAGTATTTCTCTAAGGTGGCGAGTGTTTAGAAAATTCTCTCGTACATATTCTTTAGCGTTCTTGCCAATTTCTTCCATCTTGTCAGGGTTTTGTAGAAGATCTTGGATTCTAAGTGCAGCGCCTTCGGGAGTATCCACTAGAAATCCTGTATGGTGGTTTACTATCTGAAGTCGAATGCCTCCGGTATTTCCTCCAATCACGGGCTTTCCCTTCCACATAGCCTCTGTCACCGTTAAACCGAACCCTTCTTTTAATGACTTCTGAAGTATGATGTCAGAAGTCCTTTGAAGGGCGTTTATGGTTACATGAGCATCAGGCGGTAATAACAGGATATGTATATCAGGGTCATTGCCGGCAGATTCTCTTACCTCTCGTAGAACTTCTTCACCCTCAGGGTCATCTGTAGCTCCTCCTCCCGCGAGTACCAGTTGAATTTCGGGCATAGATGCTTTAACAAACTTATAGGCCTCAATGACGCCAATTGGATCTTTAAATCTGTCATATCGTGAAACCTGAAGCATTATAGGGCGACTGCGGTCTAGATCGAACTCTTCATAAACAGACTCAATTTCAGACTGGTCAAGATCCATATTTTTTTCACTAAGAGGATCGATACTAGGAGGAATGAGGTACTGAGTATGAGGGAGTTGTTGCGCATAGTCTGCTAGGGAAAAGTAACTAGCATCGTAGTCTTTTACATATTGGCTGAGGTAATTCCAAACCGGTGGATGCGGCTTGCTTGCATCTATATGACAGCGCCAGACCCACTTTCCTTTTCTATTCGGACAAAGGCTAAGTAAAGGGGCAGGCTGAGGGTCATGTATGATGACATAGTCCGCTTCTTCTAAAACCGGTCGAAGTTCTTCAGCATTTCTCAAGTTAGTTTCTTCATAAGCCTTTAGTAGATCATCTGTAATATCGACCGGATCTCCCTGAAGGGCGTTATGCATACTTTTTGTGCATTGATAAAATTTATCCTCCCCCGTGATAACTTCCCAACTTGTATCTATTCCAAGTTCGTTCATGAGAGGAACCATTTTTATGAGAATCTCAGCTACACCACCACCTACGCGTGTGGAATTTACATGTACAAATTTCTTTCCTTTCATTGGAGCAGCAAGTTGCTGAAGCTTACTAACTGCATCTTGCCCTGCAACTTTGGCATAGGCCCTAAGAAGCTCGCTCATGTTTTTGCTCCTTGGAAAAAGTCTTTAAATATTTTAGAAGCTCTTGATTGCAGCTCTGTTAAAGTAAAGAAGTAAGGATCAAGCGTGGATAACTGAACGCTTAATTCAGAATATATGTCTCCTGCGTTTGAAACAAAAGTATTAATATCTTCGGAGCCGTTTTTAGATTCGATAAAATGAAAATATATACTCCCAAGAGGGAGTATCGGAATTAACTGGGTTAACTCTTCGGGTTTAGACACCGAAAATTCTGAATTAAATAAGATCATATCCGCCCTGGTAAATTGAAATTGCTCACTTTCCTTACTGCTCACAATGGATGGATCTTGTTGCAAAGTTGATTCTATCACTTCAACTAATTTAGATCTCAGCTCCTCAATATTAGAAAACATTCCCGGATTAATTAAGCTGAGACTTTCAGCCAGCTTATTGTTGTGTAGGTTCTTATAGGCCCAAGTTGCAAAATCATTATTATATTCTGGTTTCTCAAAATCTGGGCGTAACTTATTAGCCCAGAAATGATAGTAGATAGATTCTGGATGAATAGTCGCCAACTGATCCATCAATTCTTTAAGGTTTTGTGCACGGACGGCTGTCGCAATATTTAATATTGCACAGTCTTTTATCTGGAAAGTCTGTATATTTTCGTTTTTAGAAGTCATAATTAGAGACGTAAGTATAGAGTCTTTTCTCTAATACTCAATGGTTTTTTCTTCGATTAATAAAAAATAATTTAGGAGACAGAAATGGAAGTATTCGATTGCGTATCAACTCTTAGTTCTATACGGAGCTATATTGATAAGGAAGTTCCAGAAGAAGTTATTATGGAAGTACTTGAAGCAGGTAGGTTAGCCCCAAGCGCTCACAATGATCAGCCATGGCAGTTTATCTTGATAAGAGACAAATCTAAATTAAAAGAGATGAAAAAATATTGCCTAAGCGGCAGCTTCATTTCTCAAGTTGATTTTGCAGTAGTTGTTGTTACGTATCCAGCATCTAAATGGCACGAGATAGACAGCACCAGAGCAGTTCAGAATATGGCTTTAACCGCATGGAGTCATAAGCTCGGCACATGCTGGATTGGAAGACTTGAGGAGAAAGGTCTTAAGAATTATTTAAATATTCCTGACAAATTGAATGTTCTTACAGTTTTACCTTTTGGATATTTTGATGAGAGATTAACAAATTCAGTTAAGTTTAGAAAAGATCCGGATCAAGTCTTTCATCTAAACAGTTTTGGAAATAGAATATAATCCAATTATTTCTATCTTTATCGTGATTCTTCTGATTTGAAAATG
>Ga0209633_10004334_pt1 | contig 12774 bp, 23 predicted proteins | sample Cruoilmetagenom1_FD_187290 | JGI IMG/M metagenome (GOLD analysis project Ga0209633, IMG submission 187290) | Oil polluted marine microbial communities from Coal Oil Point, Santa Barbara, California, USA - Sample 1 (SPAdes) (version 2) | ecosystem: Environmental > Aquatic > Marine > Oil seeps ... | reverse complement strand
TTCAGTACTGTATTTATCATTGCCGCCTGGGTCTGTATATTTCGTTGTCTTTATACGACCTTCGATATATAACTGCCTTCCTTTTTTAACATACTCGCCAGCTATTTCTGCAAGTTTATTAAAAAATACGATACGATGATATTCTGTTTCAGTTTGCTTTACATTGTTACTGTCTTTCCATCGCCTTGATGTTGCAAACCTAAGATTAGTAACTGCATTACCATTCGGCATTTGTTTTGTTTCTGGATCAGCAACCGCATTGCCAATTAATGTAACTTTATTTAACATAGTTTCTTCCTCGTTTATTTATATTTCACCTTCATCATTTCTACAAATTCAAAGATTTCTTTTTTAGACTCTTCACTCTCATCAAATAATGAAATAATCGTGCAAATAGCTTCTATCTGTTCTATTGAAAAATCTTCACCACCAATATAGCTTGTTATCCATTGTAATTTTCCGTCCATCCATTTTTCATCTATAACCTTTGTCGTTTCATCCTGACAACGATTCTCAGCATTTTGCAATGAAGTCTTTAAATTAACTTTACCATTAGGTTTTTTATTTTCATTAACAATATTCTTATGTAATTTATCTTGTTCTTCCTGGCGAATCCGTTCTCGCTCCAAATCTAATTTTTCTTGCTCCTTTTTCTTATGCTCACTTATCCTTAAATCAACCAAATTTTTAAAATCATCAAATGGCTTTTGACAAATGGCCCGCAAGTCATTAAACAAAAATTTATAATCTTCTAACGACTTCAAGTAATTTAAGTTTTCACGTATTTGGGATGCTGTTTCATTAAGTTGTATTTTAAGCCTTGCCAGTTCGGTATCTACCGCATCACGCATTGATGCTAAATTACGCTTGCTTTTTATTACCCCCGAGAAATCACTAACCACCTTACCAAGGCTAACTCCTTCAAACTCTATTTCTATTTTTGAAGCATAACTATTAATTTGATCTTGCGCCTCGTTAACAATATTAATCTTAATTGCTTCTTTTTGAGCTTTTACTAACTTATTTAAAGTAAGCCGTTTAGACCGCATTTCTTCTTTTAGATGATCAACTGTCTTAAACAATAAATCTATATCAGCCGTTTGCGCCAATGCTTGCTTTTTTACTGACTCAAGCTCCTTTTCTGAATTATCACAGAATTTTATGGCAATTTCAGCTTGTGCGAAATCTTCATCGGTCTGAAGATCGGTATTAATCTCACTAATAAACTGTATCGCTGCCGACTTATAAACATCCAAATTAGAATTAGACACCTCACCATGAATTGAGATAGATAATGAAGGCAACTCCATTAATGCTTTTATTTCTGGCTTAACCTCTTCTCTTGGAGTTTCAAATACCTCTAAATCTTTTTGAAATTGATGCCACCCTGCAATTATTTCTTTTGCTAATTGTTCGTCAGATTCATACCAAAACTGAACCATACTTTCTTTATCGCCATTGCTGGCTACAAATAAACATTTGTTGCAATCTGAAACCATTAACTGCTGTTGCATTTGTATCTTATATTGCTTATCTAAATCATCAATTGATTTTACTGTAGCCAAAGTTTTGTTCCGTGTTTTATGCTCAAAACAAAACGTTTCATTTAAATCAATACCATCAAACGAGGCAGATAATAGCAAACTATCTATTTCCTTAACGCCAGTTACAGGATATAAATCAACTCCCTCTTGTTGTTCAATTATTTCTCGCGCTGCCGCCTCATATTTATGCCCTTTATCAAAAATGACTTGAGTATTACTATTAATCTCTGGAATAATCCCCGTCTTTTTTTCAATCAATAATTGAGTTCTTGACTTATAAAGAGACTTTCCCACCATTGCTGGCGCATCAGACGCATTAAGATGATTCTTGCGGTGCTCGTGCCATTCTTTTGTGCCCTGGACTAACTCAACGATTCTCATTACCACCTCCCTTTAAAATATTCTTTTGTTCATCTGTAAAAAACTTTCCTTTTGATTCGATAAAAGCTATAAATTGAAGAGGGGTTTTTTTCTTAGAAGATATGGCAGTATTCCAAGCGGGTAAATTTTTATCAAATTCTTCACTTGAATAATAAGGCTTTGTTTGTTTTTCTTCCTTATCACCACCATTATCAGCATGTAAATCGCCTTTATGCCATAAGTCCAAAGCGGCACCAAACCTCATCCCACAATTCCTTAACCCGTCACCAATCATCTCCTTCATTGCGTCGCCACCCTGCTTTCCCTGTGCATCACCAACCCCGATTCGAGTCACCCCGCAAATAGTTAATTTAATCCAAAGAAGTCCATTTTCAACTAACGGCAACCCTTGCTCAGTCATTGCCATAGGCTCCCAATTCCAATTAGGATCAGCATCAAGAAATCGATCTGTTAGCGCCGCATGACCAACATAATCAAGATGAACAACTTTTGGGTGATGCCAGCCACCACACTCAATACAGCGAACACCTTGCTTAAAGTCATTTTTAACCGCTTCCATTTGCTGTTTGGTTGGCTTGGGTAACTTGCCAATCTGGTTAGGACTAAAAGGCTTTCTTAATATATCAAGACCTGACTCTTTTTTTTCTTCACTCATTTATTTTCCTCGTTAATTTTTATCTATATTAGCACTATTAAATCATAAATGCAAGTTATATTTCAAAGCCAATAACCAGTAACCCCAAGCAGATACATGCAATAAATAACAAGCAAAACGCCTAAAATCATTCCCGTTGACACTAATATTAATATTCTAAAAAAACACTTAAGTGCTCTTGGATCGTTCACGTTTTTTTACCTCATAACCTTGTTTATTTAAAAATTTTATCGCTGTTTCAACCGTGTAATCTGGCGGCGCTTTATATATCTCCTTTTCTGGCTCACCTAACCATGTTGCTATTTCATTGTAAGTGGCCGGGCCTATCCTAGCGTCTTTCATAAGCTGCTTAGTCTTAAATGACAAATAGACTTCCTTTCGTGATTGATACCCATTCCTTTCTAACAAATTTGCCGTTATTCTCTTTAGTCCAGCACTCCACCCACATTCCTGTTTTATTTGTTTCCCATGTTTAGCAATAAGCTGCCTTATTCTATCAGGACTTACACCTATTATTTTTGCTATTTTACTGTTAGATAAACCATCACTCTTTAAAGAACTTACATGACCCCAGCGGTCAGCTTCAGTTTCAAATTTCATAAATCAAAAACATCCTTAAGATGGCTAATTAATTTAGGCGCGTTTAATCGTTTTAAAGTTATATCTTGCTTACTCATTTTTACCTGACAAACTTAATTCCACCACTATTTTTTGCCCTAATCTTTTTAATTTCTTTTTTTAATGCTTCTTCTTCACGAAGAGCCCATGCGCCAACTAATTTAATATTTATATAACGATCTTCTCTTACAAATTCTTGTATTTCATTGTAGTTCTCTTTATCAAAGGGTACATAATCAGTAAGCAACCGATCAATCAATTCTTCATATGTATTGGGTATATCGCTTTTCTTACAATATAAATAAGAATTTACAAAACCAACCAAAACACCTACCAAAACAACCCAATAATTAAATATTAAATTCTCATCGACTAAATACACACATATTAAAATAATTCCAGTAAATATTGACCATTTACTAAAAAAGTTAGCTTGTATTGGTGTAATTTGCCTCTCTGATGCAATTAATGCATTAGTTATTCTGCTTAGCCTATATTCTTTGTCTTCCAAGTCTTTTATTGTTAATTCTTTATTCATTATGCGCTACCAATCACCGCCATCATTTTCAATATTTATAGTTTCAATTACATATTTTGGGTCTACGCTACCAAGCTTGGTCATAACCGGCTGACTATTATTTTTTTTCATAACGCAAAGATCGCCGCTTGCAGAATAAAGCCAAAGCGTATCAGGCCAATTGTTAGCTAATTCTTTTAACATATTGATAGCTTTTTCTTCTTTTAATGTTATTTCAATCATTTAATTATCACACTCTGTTGCATTTCTTTATATCTATATTTTCCAAGTCTTTCTGGCGTTGCTTCTTCCAAACATACCTGCTCATCCCATCGCTCACTGCCGATAGATAATCCAGAAAACAAACTGTAACTAATAGAGCTATCCTCTAATTCTATGGTTTGTGTGTTTATCTTGCTAACTATTTTTACTTCAGAATTAATTATTCCTGACCCCCATCGGACTATAACCTTGCCCCCTGGCCTTAAATTACGGAGCCACTGATTTTTAATCATCACTTATAACTGCAATTATCGCATCAAGCTGAACTGGATTTATTAACTGCTCAATATCCATTAAGCCATACATGATTGTATTAATTTGTATACCAGAGTTGTCTTTTATTAAGTAATCAACATCAACAAAGATTTCATCTTCGTTTCCAAGGATTGTTATTAACAAGGGGATATCTGCCTTCATTGGCTGCTCTCATTTAAATCTATCATTTCCAATCAACAATTCTGCGCTCTAATTCTTTCCTATTAAAAATATAAATCTTTTTTTATTCATCGTCTACAATTGGCGCATTTTCCCACTCACCATTTCTTAAACACTCGACATGACCAAATCCAGCGACACTCCAGCCACTCTTAACTCTGCCTACTTTTCTTGACTGTTGTTTGTAATGTACTGCTATACTTTTGCCGCAACGCTCACATTTTCCATAATAATCCATCCCTTTAAATGTGTTTTTTATCCTGTATTCACGATCATTTATAATGTATTGATAAGTTTTCATAATCACTCTATCTCCACCCATTCACCATTAATAAATTCTTCTCTAATAAAAATATTAGAATAATCAGGCATTACATTGATTGAGTCTTGAAGAAACAAAAGCATGTCAGCTAAGTTATTAGAGCTAGCTTCCATTTCTTCTTTAGATGCAAAAGGAAAGCCAATTGTTTTATTGGTTTTCTCTATGGCTGGATTGATTGTTAGTCTGAAAGGTTTTAATTGATGTAACTCATTCTCGTTCATTTCGTTTCTCCGATTAATTTAAAATCTATATTAGCTTATCTCATACAGAAAAGCAACAATAAATAATATTTTTGCGACCTAATTGACTTTTTATATGTATACCTATAATATAGACTTCATGAATATTAACGAATTTGTAACCGCTTGTGGTGAATATACCAAACAAAAACAAAAGCTTGCCAGCCTGATAATTAAAGTTGATCAATCCTCTATTTCTATTTGGTTAAAAAAAGGAATAGTGCCAATTAATACAGCAAGACAGGTATGCAATAACACAGCAGGCATAATTAACTTAAGTGATTGCAATCCAATGCTGAAGAATGAAATACGTAAAATTAGCAATCCTAAAACTATTTTAAAAATGTTAATTGAACAAGGTGATTTTGATGTTAAATATTTGTCTAAAGAATAATAATTTTATAGCTATTTATGATTTCTTAACTAAACTTAAATCGTTGCAATGCAACTTCCTCGTTTATCTCTCCTAAATTAGCCCAGCGCCAATGCTGGGCATTTTTTTAATCAACTCTTTTTTCTATTTCCTGAATATAACGAATAGAAGCATCTGACCAGCCATTTATATGCGTATACTGACCATAACCGATGCCATTTTTATAGGTAGCTACATTTAACAAATAAGCTTTGCTATTCGGTAATGGATAAGCTGCACCGTCATGCGATTGCTCATCAGTTACAATAATAATTCGATCATATTCGACCGTCTCATTAAGTTTATTAATAGCACCAGCCATATAAGTGCCTCCATGATCTTGACTTACATTAATAGCATCAATAAGGCTCATTCCGTATCTAGGTGGAACTTCAACAAGATCATATGAAAAAGTAAAAACACGACAATCACTAAAAGCCTTTCTTGCATAAACAGACAAAGCGCTTGCTGCATCCAGTCTATTTAAAGTGCTTCTTGTTGAAAGTTGGTTATGCATTGAGGCAGAAACATCAATTAAAATAACTGTTTTACCAGGATTCTTTTCTTGAGTTTTCATAGCCAATTCCATAGCCTCATCAATAGTTTCTTCTAATCTAGGACACGCCCTTGCTGCTGCAACATAACGAAACGGCAATGCTTTTGATTTTTCAGCGCCAGAAATTAATTTTTCTTTAATTAAATCCTCATCAACACCACTTTCAATCATGTTTCTTAAATTCATCAATAAAGCCATATAGCCTAATTTATTTGTTTTCAATAAATCAGTAAACACTTCACCTTTATTTTCACCAGAGGATAATCTGTTTTCCCATGTTCCAGGGACTTCCAATTTATCTTCAAGAATTTTCTTAAAAAGAATACTTTGCGCCTCATCCTTTGGCTTAGGATGGGTTAACATCAAAACACATTTAAGATTAACCTGAGCCTTACGGTTCCACTTGGCAAATTGATATTCATTAAATTTATTAAATGCATTGCCTAAACCTATTTTTATTTGAGACGACAAAGGTTGCTTGCCATTATGGTTATACATGGCAATAAATTCACCTAACTCATCAGGCCTCTGTATAACTTCTGATAATGTTTTGGAAACAATGGAGCCGCCTTTTTTAGCTAACGCGACACATAGCCATAATGGTGCATGACGTAACCTATAATCATTACGCGCTTGTATTGCTAATTGGGAAATAAATTCAGAATTACAAGATTCAGCAGTAGAAAGAATTCTTTCTGCAATAGATACACCATCCTCATAAAAAGTATTCTCCCATAACAAACAAGAAAGCACTGATCGTCTTAATTGATCCTTAGGATTTATTCTGGATGCCTTGCCTCCTTCGTGAGTAAAGGAAGGTGTTGATTTTATATTTAATTTTGCCATTATTTTGCCTTTGTAAAGTTTAAATTACCATGGCTTGGCTGGAGAACAATCGAATTTAGTTTATAGGGACCATAAGTCCCATGTCGTTTGAATGAAGTAACTAAATTCTATGCTACCTACCATAATGGGTTAGGCTGAGGAAAAAACGAAAACAGTCTTTTTTCTTTTGCTCTACCATCTGAGCTACAAGCCTAAGCTTGGTTGGACTTGAACCAACGACCCAAAGATTAACATGAAGTATCTGTATTCTATACCATCTACCATAAACCGGGTAAAAACGTTACCAGTGTTTTTCACCAAAAGAAGTAACTGATAACAATGCCACGGAGACTATAGTTTATAAAACTACGATATAATTGTCAAACGTTTTTTAATTTTTATTTAACTTTATGACAAAAAAGACCAAAAATCCAAGAAATGCAGGAAGGAAGAAATCCAAAGATCCCAGTATTCTAATTGGACTTAGAATTCCACCTGATCTAATAAAACTCATTGATAAACGAGGGAAAAACCGATCTAAAATAATAATTGAAGCATTAAGACTTTATTTATATTAAGCCTTGTGTGTATCTCACTAATTAGTAAGCACACACAAGGCAATGGTTATATTATAATCCTAAAACTACTTTAATAAGAATTATCTTAGATGTTAGATAAAAATAATTGATTTAATAATCCATTTGCAATATCATACAAACGTTATTATTTTTTGTGTTGTTCATTGTTAAGCCGCTTCTCCAGTGGCTTTTTTTTGCGTAGCCGAAAATTAAATATTTGTAAATAATTTTTATCGTTTTTGCGTCCGCAAATTTCATCCATCCTTGTTGTAATTAATTTTCATCAATGATAATTTCTAAACCTATAAAATAAATTTTCTAATAAAAAAACCAATTGCATTTTTTGTGTGATTGCTGTACTATGGGAGTTAATTAAATGACTATTACGTTGTTTAAAAAAGTTTGATATGAGGCGGACTAGAACACGCTTGGTAAAGAACAAAAAAGCCGATTATTCGGTGATCGAGGGGGTTACGCCCCGTTCTAGCTCGATCACCCGATTTTCGGCTTTTTTTTTGCGTTTTTGCTTTCGCAGAATTGAAAACAATTACTTTACTACTGTACTATTCTAGTTTATGCTTATGTTTCTTTTATTAAACGATAATAGGCAACATAATGCACAAGACTAGAAAAGAGGCAATTGAAGCAAGAGAGAAATTCTATTTGACAGGAAAGCCATGTAAACACGGGCATCTATCAAAAAGAGGAACAATTGATGCAAGCTGCTATGAATGCAAAATGGAACATATCAGAAAACAAAGGGCTGAAATAAATAAGTGGTTTAAAAAGGGAAGTTGATAATGAAACGAAAATCAATAGGGCCAAAATTAAGATTTGAAGTATTTAAAAGAGATAGCTTTACATGCCAATATTGTGGATCAACTTCACCTGAAGTTATTCTGGAGGTTGATCACATAAAACCAGTTATTAATGGTGGGAAAGAAAATATTTTAAATTTATTAACAAGTTGTTTTGATTGTAACCGTGGAAAGGGAAAACGAGAACTAGACGATAATCAAGAGTTATCAAAACAAAGAAAACAATTAGATGAATTAAACGAAAAAAGACTTCAGCTTGAAATGCTTGTTCAATGGAAAGAGGAACTAGATAATCTTGAAATAGAATCGGCAAAAAAAATATTTAATTTATTCGCAAAACTAACTGGTTATACATTATTAGAATCCTTGCTTACTGATACCACCAAAACCATAAAAAAATATGGATTTTCTGAAGTTTATGACTGTACAAAAATAAGTTGCGATCAATATTATAGAGAAAATTCAGATGAAAATATTCAAAGACAATCAGCCAACAAATCTTACAACTACATAACAAGGATATGTTATGTGCGCCAACAACAATTATGTGACCCCATTAAAAGTGATATTTATTACATAAGAGGAATTCTTAAAAATAGATTTCATTACTTTAATGACAAAAAATATATGTATGTAATGCAACATGCTATTGATTTTGGGGTAGATACCGATACTTTAAAAGATCACGCGATTACATCAAAACACTGGACTGAATTTATAAATAACGTAAATGAATCGATAGATGAGATGCAAGGCTCCATGAGCCAATAATATAAATATAGGAAATAATAATAATGAAATATATCTTGCAAGTCAACCAGGACATGGCAATAAAACTAGGCATAGCGAATATACAGCAAGCCATTATTTTTGATCTTTTATCAATGGCAAGCACATGGGCTAAACCTGAAATTATTGATAATCAGCATTTCTACTGGGTAGCAAGGCAACATATCAGTCGAGAATTACCATTTCTAAAATTAAAACTTGATTCGATTTATAGGCACTTAAAACATTTAGACAAAATTGGCCTAATTGTTTATAAAAAATTGGGTAAAAAAGACTGCATTATATTAACTGAAAAAGGGAAAAGCTACTATGTCGGAGATAAATCCGAAAAACATGATTTGAATGCTGCGGCTATGTCGGAAATAAATCCGAATAAACTCGGAAATAAATCCGAAAAACACTCGGAAATTTTTCCGACAGATCAAACTACAATAGTTTATCAAACCACAAGGTTATCAAGTAATACGTCAGAACCAAAAAATAAACCAATCAAAATAAACGAAACAACAGCCCAAGCCACAGAAATTGCTTTTTATTTAAACAACAAAATTAAATCTATAAATCCATATTCAATTACAAAACCTGATGGGTGGGTTAAAGAAATAGAATTTGCAATCAGACTCGACAAAAGAACACCAGAAAATTTAAAAATATTAATTGACCATATTTACACAGATGAAAATACATTCTGGATAGATAATATCTTGAGCGGAACCAAATTAAGAAAACATTTTGATCGTATATGGATGCAATATTTGAATAAACAAAACAAACCCAAAAAACCATTAACTCCAAGACAACAAATGGAGGAAGACCACAGAAAGCAAAACGAAACATTAAAGCAGCAGTCAGAAGTAGAAATAAATCCATTCACACAGGCAAGCGAATTTTATGCAAACTAAGAAACAATTTTTAACAACACAAGACATCCAAAAACTATGGGACATAATGTCAAGAGCATTTCCAACTCAATGGCTAAATGATAATCCATCTGATGACGGCACATGGCTAAACGGATTAGCAGGTATAACACCCGAACAATTAGCTTACGGTGTACAAAAAACGTTATCATCCACAAACGAATGGCCTCCCAATCTGCCAAAATTCAGAAATTATTGTTTAAACGTCGATATGGCTGGGCTTTCTGAATTCACAAAAAAATATGCCATGAAAATGCATGGGTTTGACACATTCCATCAAAACCAAATGACATATAGTCAAATTGAAAAAGCCATTTCTCCCTACAAAAATGAAGCAAAAGAAGCTTACATTGAACAAAAATCAGATGAAGCTTATCAAATCACTCTCCAACTAATTGAACACAAAAAAAATAACGCAATAGAGTTAGATCCAAAAGATACCGAAGACTTCGACGACGACATCCCGTATTAAGATTTAATTGTCGGTATAACTAACACACAATCCCAATACTAAAAAACGAGACTAACAATGCACACAAAAAAAGAACTAAACACAACTATTACTGCCATCATGCGTTCAATGCTCAATGATTACGAACATGAATACCATAAAATCTGTACAACACGAGAAGAAGCTATAGATTTTAAACGTAAACTCATGACAACCCTAACCGGCTTCGATCTACAAACCATTATCGACGGTTACGATAAAGCAATTGAATTATCGCCTGACAACATGCCATCAATCCCAGATATTGCTCGTGGCTGTGTTATTGTTTATGGAGAATCCCATAAATTACCCAAAGAACCGCCCAAAAATGACGCTGACACGCCAAATACAGAAAACCTTACTGACGGGTACACTTCAATCACTGACGCGCTTAAAAACCACCCACTTAAACTAATTCAAGAAGCATTTAAGCAAACTTCTGGACCAGAAAATGAAACTGAAGAAGAACGACTTGAACGAAAAACAAAAATCATTCAAGAAAATGAAAATTTAATTGCCGACCACAAAGCAAAAGGCTATATTCAAAAACCTATCTTTAATGGGCAGCACAATTGTAATTTTATCGGCTGCACTGAGCCTGGAACGAGAAGTTCTGGAACTGTTGGTGGCGGAATGTTTTATTGTTCTAAGCATATTATTATGTCCGCTTAGATATAACTTGCATTTTTATTTTAATTACTGTAACATATGGTTATGAAAATCAATTGAGCATAAGCTATGAAAGTATTTGAAGTAATAATCGAACGCTGCGATGAAGACAGTACAGAAGTAATCAACTCGATTCAATATGTAACCTCAGAAGAGGACACAATTAAATCAGTAACCGATTATTTTACAATGTATTATCATGACCTTGATCAAGAATTAAAATCTGTTAAAGAAATATTGGTAATTATACAACACATACCAAACATAAATAAGTAAGAATAATCAATGTTTATACGTAAAACATTACATCACATTATAACCGTCATAGCATTCTTATCTATCCCCTTAATTTGGTTTTCATTTGGCATTGTTTTTAGTTTTGAAAATCCCATCAATTTCATGCGCTCATGGAATGAATATAGATTAAGTGGTAAACCATGGGGGCCATTAGATATATAATCAATAACACATAATAAATTTTATGGACATACCGTGCCTATTGAGGCAGGATTAAGTAAAAAAAACTATCATGCTTTTGTAAGCAGAAAACAGCCTTGTATGTTGATGAAGATTGAAGCTAAATCAAACGATTAATAAAATATAATTAAATGAAATATTTTTTAGATACTGAATTTATTGAGCAAAAGGGATCCATACAATTAATATCCATAGGTATGAAATGTGAAGATGGAAGGAAGTTACATTTATTAAGCAATGAATATAATTTTGATGATGCTAGCACTTGGGTAGTTGATAATGTAATTAAACCATTATACCAAAAGGAAAATGGAGCTGTAACAAAAAATATATTAACACATACTAATTTTCATAAAGCAGTAGGCATATCCCATAAAGATATTGCTATAGAAATAAAAAAATTCGTTGGATTTCCAGATTATAAAAATGGTAAACCTGAATTTTGGGCTTACTTTGCCGATTATGATTGGGTTGTGTTTTGTTGGCTATTTGGAACCATGATAGAATTGCCAAATGGATTCCCTATGTACTGCAACGACTTAAAACAACTACTTAACGAGAGCGGGAAAAACAAAATTCCTGATTCAAATAATCAGCATAATGCTCTTGATGATGCTGAATGGAATGAACGACTGTATCATTATTTAAAACAAAAATGACTTAATTAAATATCAATTATGACAAAAGTATATAAATTAGAAATAATGGTTATAGATCATGATGAAATTGGCGGTGAATCCATTAAATCTATTATTGAAAATACAAGATATACTAATCGCTGCATAAATCCACGGGTAATGACTATAGAAAGTAAGAGCATTAACTGGACTGACTACCATCCTCTAAATATAAGTGATGGAAAAGATAAAAAAGCATTTGAAAAGTTATTTGAAAAAATATAAAATGAGTAAATTTGTTGTTGAGCTAGAAAGAAATGTGTGGATTGCCCCGTGGAATGGTGATCCTGGAAGAACTCTTGTTAAAGGAAATGCAAAAATATTTAACAAACAATCATTAGCAATCAAAACAATAGAGTCAGCAAGATCATTCGCAGGAAGAGACTTCAATAAAGCTAAAGTTCTAGAATTATGAACCTGTCAACCCTAACCAAACCTATTAGATAATAAATGAACGAATTAACCGAACAAGATAAACCAGAAAAACCCAGTGTGTTAAGTAAATCCGATGTTGAACGCTGTGTTATATTAAATAAATCTTTAGAATGTTTACGCGAAATGAAAGATGTT
>Ga0209633_10004333_pt1 | contig 12775 bp, 12 predicted proteins | sample Cruoilmetagenom1_FD_187290 | JGI IMG/M metagenome (GOLD analysis project Ga0209633, IMG submission 187290) | Oil polluted marine microbial communities from Coal Oil Point, Santa Barbara, California, USA - Sample 1 (SPAdes) (version 2) | ecosystem: Environmental > Aquatic > Marine > Oil seeps ... | reverse complement strand
GGCTTGCGGCAAAATCTCACTGATGTCAGTCGAGGCCTGCTGCAAACGTTGCAAGGACTGCAGCACCAGATCTCGCATCTTTAATTGATGAACGCCATCCGTCGTCGGGTACAGCGGGCTTAAGGTGTCTTCTACACTCGTGATTTCTTCTGTGGAGAGCCGGCTATACTCCGGGTGGATCATTTCCAGGTGTTTTTTCCCTGCACGTACTTCACCAAAACAACGAATGCGGCTTCCGCGAGCCAGACCATCCTTTTGCGCATTACTGAAATGAAAAAAACGCAGGAGCAAAGAGCCGCTACCATCACTGATATGACACAATAGCATGCGCCGTCGAGCAAAGCCGATCTCGGTCAGTTCAACCACCCCCTCAACTACCACTTGTTCACCAGGTCGCAATGACCCCATCGGCTGCACTCTTGTCCGGTCTTGATATTTAAGCGGTAAATGAAACAGTAAATCCTGGACAGAAAATAAACCGATACGATTTAATTTCTGCTCTAGCTTGGGACCTATACCTCGTAGGGACGTTAGCGCCTGCTCATGTAGTGGAATCCGTTTCCCGGACGTGGCCGAATAATCTGACATAATAAAAAAATTAATGACTCTTTATAATTCCAGCACGGCATCCATCTCAACCCTGGCCGCTTTCGGCAAGGCGGCGACACCGATCGCAGCACGGGCAGGATAAGGCTGCTGAAAATAGTCAGACATGATCTCATTAACCACTGGAAAATCTGACAGGTCCGTCAGAAAAACATTAAGCTTGGCCACATCTGCCAGACTGCCACCCGCAGCCTCGGCAACAGCAGACAGGTTATCAAATACCTGCCTGATCTGTTTTCCAATATCACCCTCAACCAACTCCATTGTGGCCGGTACCAGGGGAATTTGCCCCGATATATAAACAGTGGAATTCACCTTGACAGCCTGCGAATAAGTTCCGATAGCCTGTGGCGCCTTGTCTGTTTGTATAATTTCACGTGCCATTTTTATTTCCCTTCTCTTTAATCTTTAATCTTTAGGGAACCTCTGATTAATTGAAAGTCTTAAGTCATTGCGAGCGCAGCGCGGCAATCTGTTAAATAGAATCAAGTAGTTACAGATTGCTTCGTCGCTACTCTCCTCGCAATGACTAATTAATCAGAGGTTCCTTAATCCTTAATCCTTAATCCTTAATCCTTAATCCTTAATCCTTAATCCTTAATCCTTAATCCTTAATCTTTAATCTTTAATCTTTAATCTTGTATCTGATCTCAACTAACTTTTCTTGCGGCTGATCCGCATAACATTATTAACGCTTTTCGCTCGACGTATAATCTTCGCAAGATGATCACGATTTTTGACTGTCAGGGTAAAGTTAATGCTGTTGGTCATGCCGTCTCGTTCTTCGATATCAACATTTTCGATATTAGAACCCATATCGGAAATAATCGCAGCCAGGGTCGCCAACACGCCTCTCTGATTGGCTACTTCGACGCGCATCTCCGCAACAAAGTCGCCTTCGATGTCGTTTGACCATTCAACATCAATCCATTTTTCGGCAAGCTTGCGGTAGTCAGCAATGTTATTACAGTTTTGCGTATGCACAACGATTCCTCGTCCTGCACTGACAAAACCGACAATCGGGTCTCCTGGTATAGGATGGCAGCACTTGGCAAAACTGACTACCATCCCTTCCGTTCCCTTAATGACCAAAGGCTGGGTCTGCTCTTCGGTCCGGTCATCACTCACCATCAATTGACGCGCCACCAGGACTGCCAGGCGTCCTCCCAGGCCGATATCTTCAAACAGGGTCTCGCTGTTTTTCAAGCTACTGATCTGGAGTAACTCACTCATCTGCTCATCGGAAACACTCGATAGTGAAGAACCCAGCCCCATCAAGGCCTTGTCCAACATGCGTTTTCCCAGTTCAATCGCATCTTCCTGTCGCAACTGTTTCAGGTAATGACGAATATTGGTTCTCGCCTTGGCGGTCACCACAAAACTTAACCAGGAGGGATTGGGATGGGCGCCACTGGCGGTTATTATTTCGACTGTCTGGCCATTATAGAGCGGGGTACGTAACGGCACGAGACGCCGATCAACACGTGCTGCCACGCAAGTGTTACCTACATCAGAATGGACGGCGTAGGCGAAATCCACCACCGAGGCATCTCGCGGCATTTCCATGATTTCGCCCTTAGGGGTAAAGACATAGACCTCGTCAGGAAACAGGTCAATTTTTACATTTTCGATAAACTCCAGTGAGTCACCGGCATTTTTTTGCAATTCAAGCAGGTTTCGCAGCCAGCCACGTGCACGTGGACTGGAGGTTGAATTATCATCACCGGTTTTGTACAACCAATGGGCAGCAACACCGGACTCGGCCACTTCATCCATATCCTGTGTGCGTATCTGTATTTCGATGGGCACGCCATAGGGACCGAACAGGATAGTATGCAGTGACTGGTAACCATTCGCCTTGGGGATGGCAATATAATCCTTGAACTTACCCGGCACCGGCTTATATAAATTATGCACGACACCCAGGACGCGGTAACACTGGTCTGCTGAATCAACAACGATGCGGAAGGCATACATGTCAAACACTTCACGAAATGACAGACTCTTGCTCACCATCTTGGTATAGATGCTGTAGAGATGTTTCTCGCGACCGACAGCCTCACCTGTCAGGTTTTCCTGGCGCAGTCGTCGGTTGATTGAGGTTTCGATTTTATTAATAATTTCCTTGCGATTACCGCGAGCCTTGATGACGGCTTCCTTGAGGACACGGTAACGTTGAGGATAAAGTGCGGCCAGTCCCAGGTCTTCCAGTTCCAGCCTGACCTTGTTCATGCCCAGGCGTGCCGCAATGGGGGAATAAATTTCCAGGGTTTCCCTGGCAATCCGTCGACGTTTGTCTGGACGCATCACGCCCAGGGTACGCATGTTGTGTAAGCGATCGGCCAGTTTGATCATGATGACACGAATGTCCTTGACCATGGCCAGCATCATCTTGCGAAAATTTTCTGCCTGGGCTTCTGCCTTTGAGGCGAAGTCCATTTGCGTTATCTTGCTAACACCATCAACCAGTTCGGCCACTTCCTTGCTGAATTCTTTTTCGATTTGCTCTTTGGCAGTCGGTGTGTCCTCGATAACGTCGTGGAGAATAGCGGCGATGATGCCCGCGTAGTCCATATGCATGTCAGCAAGAATCTTAGCCACAGCGAGTGGGTGGGTAATATAGGGTTCGCCGGACATCCGGCATTGTCCGTCATGCGCTTCAGCGCCAAAGAGATAGGCACGATAGACATTCCGGACCTGCTCGGGTTCAAGATAGCTCTCCAGCAATTCGCTGAGGTGGCTGATCCGGAATATCTCGTCCTGTACTGGTAAGATTTCTACACTCAAGCCTAAACGTACTCACTGTATCAATCCGGCTGACCGCATCATCGTGCGGTCAATAGTCTGGTTTACTCTGTCGGTGTTTGCGGGTCTTCTGCGGGTTCATTATTGACTGAGGCAGCCGGCAGGGCCTGGGAAAGTTCGTCTACTACTTCCTGCATCCTGACTTCTGAAATTTCAAATACATCTTCTTCCTGCTTGTTCAGATTTTCATCGAGTATGGAAACATCGACCAATCCTTCAGCAATTTCCCGCAAGGCCATCACAGTAGGCTTGTCATTTTCCCACGGTAGTTGGGCTTCTGCGCCATTACTTAGTTGACGCGCACGCTTGGCGGCTACCAATACTAATTGAAAACGGGTATCTACTTTACTGAGACAATCTTCTACCGTGACTCGGGCCATGGTTTTACTCCAATATCATTCATGAGACAAAATTCAGGTTCTATCGGCTAACTGTCAGCCAGGACAGGTTGTTGAAGACCGTGTCTGACCGATAGGACGCGCAGGGAACCATTCTATAAGGTATCCGTCTTTTATGCCAATAATTCATCTAACATGCGCTGGTGGCGCTGTTGTTGAGGTTTCGCGCGTAAACGCTGGGCGATAAACAGGGAGCGCAATTCCAGTAGCGCCGTATCAAAATCATCATTTACTACAAGGAAATCATATTCATCATAATGCGAAGATTCGCTACGGGCATCACGCATACGCCGGGCGATAATGTCATCGCCATCCTGACCACGCCCTCGGAGGCGCTGCTCCAGTGCCGCAACAGACGGGGGCAGAATGAAAATTCCTGTACAATCAGGCATTTGCTCTCTCACCAGTCTTGCGCCCTGCCAGTCGATCTCGAGGATAACGTCCAGCCCCGCCTGCAATTGGTGCTCGACGGATAATCTGGAAGTGCCATAAAAATTATCAAAGACCTGGGCATGCTCAAGGAAATCGCCCTTATCCACCATTGCCTGGAAACTGGCGACATCGGTAAAGTGGTAATGCGTGCCGTCTTCCTCGCCCGGCCGCGCCGCCCGCGTCGTATGTGAAACCGACACGGCAATGCCTTCTGTCGATGGGACCAATGCATTCACCAGACTGGTTTTACCCGCCCCTGAGGGTGCCGAGATGATATATAATGAGCCCTTAACCTTTTGTTCTTTATTATTCATAGCCTGCAAGTACCTTTTTTGAAACGGTCTGTTCATCGATGCTCGTCAGAATAGTGGCAAGGGTAAGCAGAAGCAAGAGCTTAGATTAATAGTTAAGTATCATGAATAACCTGCATAAAAGACAACTTCGTTCATGCTTTACCTATTTTCATACTTTAACGTTTTGCTTATAACAAACTACAAAGCGATAACCTTGATCATAAGTAGCTGTTAATAAAAACCATATCGCCAATTCCGCATAATACATGTATCAGCAACTTTCTCTTATAAAATTTGTATTTAATCCTCTCTCATTCTTGGCAAATATGGAACTTTACTGAGAGGGGGGAATTGAAATAAGTCTTTGTTTTTTAAAAAGTAAATCGTCATTGCGATAGATATGCACGATATGCTAAGCTAGATAACACTCTCCATTCAGGATAGAAAGAAGGGTAACAACTTAATGGAAAATATACTAAAAGCAGTACTTATTACAATTTCACTATTCATCTCATCAGCGTTCGCAGACAATCTTGTACTATCAACCAAGTTGAGAATTGAATACCCTACCCCACTTTTGATCTCTCACGGCAGTACTGATCTAATCGTAAAATACAAAGATTGGACATTTATGCATGAAGTGTTCAACACTAAAAACTTTTACCCACAAATAGACCTAACGGGCGTGGAAAGAGACTTTGTTAGAGCTATGTTTGACAGTAAAAGTCGATCTAAATGGCCGGGGTGGTTTGCAGCACTTTCAAAAGATCAGGCAGAAGCATTCGGTATTACTCCAAACAGTACCAATCGCTTTAAAATAGGGAATGCCGAAATATTTACCGTCCATGACAAGAAAAGTAACAAGGGACAGATATTTATTTTCGACGAGTTAGTCGTACATCAAATAGCAATATTAGGAACTAAAGAGCAACTGGATACAATTGCGCACAACATCAAGGAGCGATGATGAATTTGCTTGAGCGACAGGATCTGAAGGACTTTCTTGTTTCACTGTATGGCAACAAGGTAAAAGGTTGGCCCATGAACGAGCAGATATTCAACCTTACTTACAAGCTGGTCGCAGAGTCGGGGCTGTGCTCTGGCATGATGGACTTTGTACCGCGACCTATGCCTTATGGCGTCAGTCCACTCAGATATTTAAAAAAAGAGCTAAGAGGAATTTTTTTGCGTACTATACGTCAAAACAAAGATCAGTACATTATCTGCATTAAACATGCAGCTCGCAATATGAGAGCCGAGTTTGAACTTGCCGCAAGGGGTTTTTAGGCACACTTCAAAAATACATTAACTAGACGAGTCATAACAGACAGAGCCTATTTGAGTCTCTAACAATTCCTAAACTGGGCAGGCCATCACTGTCATTAAGCTGCCCCATAAAAATAGAAAAACATTTGGAGTGTTTTATATCGCATTCATACCATATCTTTATAAAGTTAGTGACTCCTAAATCATCGTTTGACTTTATAATTATTCAATATTCTGTATCTGTTCGCGCATCTGTTCGATAAGCACCTTGAGTTCAACCGAGACAGCGGTTGAGTCGATCAAAACCGACTTGGACCCCAGGGTATTGGCTTCACGATTGAGTTCCTGCATGAGAAAATCCAGCCTGCGGCCAACCGGCTCGTCGCGATTGAGGACAGCCATGACCTCCTTTACATGGGCATGCAAACGATCCAACTCCTCATCAACATCCATTTTCTGTAACTGTAGAATCAATTCCTGCTCCAGGCGCTGGGGATCCACTTCAACATCGATAGCCTGTAGACGATCCAGTAAGCGCTGACGTAAGTTTTCGCGTATCTCCGGCAGACGTTCACGTAAGCCTGCAACAATCGCAGCGATGGCTTCGCAGCGCGCCAGCACCACGGCCTTCATACTGTCACCTTCACGTTGGCGATGCTCAAGCAAATCCTGTAAAACCTGTTCCAGTAGTGCGAGCGCCTGTTGCCTGACAGGGGCGAGATCCGCCTCATTTTCCTCTACCACGCCAGGCCAGCGAAGCAGGTCGATGGCCCTTAACTGGCCCTGATCATTGGTTAATTCCTTGGCCCGATGATGGAGTTGAATGAACATCTCGGCCTGCCCATTATTCAGATGGGTTTCGCACAGGGCGCCCGGGTGGCGCATGAAACGCAAATGGCATTCCACTTTTCCGCGACTCAGATATTGCGCGACTTTCTCGCGGACCGCCGACTCGAGTACACGCATTTCCTCTGGCAACCTCAAACTCAATTCCAGGTAACGGTGATTAACCGACCTGAGCTCCCACACCAGGCTACCCCAGCTCTGCTGGCTGTCTTTTCGGGCAAAACCTGTCATGCTTTTTATCATTGATGCTCTCCAGTCCGGGATGGGTAGTTTATGACGTCATCATCTTACATACAAACCTGATGGCATTATTGACCAGGTGTCTTTTTCTCGCAGTATGAAAATGCATGCTTCAGTGCAGGCGGCGTCAGTAAAGTGGTCACTATCACCATCGCCACCAATGCCGAAAACAGTTCATCATTAATGACATCCAGGCTTTTACCGATGGACGCAAAGACCAACCCCACTTCGCCGCGCGGTATCATACCCACGCCGACAGGGATCGATCGTATACCTTTCCCCGCGACATAGCCGCTGACAAATTTGCCTATGATAGCAGCAATGATCAGGCCACCCGCCATCACCAGCACATGCGAATCAAACATGGCTTCCAGTTTGACCTGCATGCCCATGAGCACGAAGAATATCGGCACCAGAATGACCTCCAGTGGCGAAATAAGATCCCTGATACTGACGCGGTGTTCGCGTATTTCACCCCAGTGACTAAAATAAGCATCATGTAAAATCATGCCTGCGGCAAAGGCCCCGACAATCGTGGCCAGACCTACCAGATTGGCCGTCCAGGCCAGCACCATGACAAACAGGAAGGAAATAAACATCTTCGCTTCACCAATATCAAGATGGCGAACCAGGTTAATGGCGAATTTGAGAAAATAAGGCCCTACCTTGAAACAGACCCATAAAAACAACAGGGCAAGGGCGATTATCTTGAAAGAACTCATTATCTCGAACTCGCCGGAGACGATGATACCAGAGACAATGGCCAACATGACCAGGCCGAGGATATCATCGATAACAGCAGCGCCCAGGATCACACGTGATTCCTGACAATGCATGACTTGCAACTCTGTCATGACACGAGCAGTAATGCCGACACTGGTCGCACCAAGCGTAGCGGCAACAAACAGGTCAACATCGATGGATAATTCGGGCATCAATACCCTTGCAGCCATAAAACCTAGTACGAATGGCGCGACGACCCCGACGACTGCCACGCGCAAGGATGGACCTCCCACTTGGCGCATTTCCTCGAGACTGGTTTCCAGCCCAATCAGGAATAACATAAAGATAACGCCATAGCGCGAAAACACATCGACAGTATGCGCGACCTGGGTTAATGCTGCCCCACCCGGTCCCTGCAATATGCTCAGTATCTTGACCGAGTCGTCTTGCCCCAACGCATGCACAGCCGCAGAAGGTAATGGCTCACCAGACAGGGCATAATCGACCATTTCAAAGATAGCGGGTCCCTGACGCAGGACCTCAATAAAATCCACGCCATACCAGTAACCGATATTGCCCAAGGCGATACCCATTAACAGCTCACCCAATACCGATGGTTGATTAAATCGACGCGCGGCAAAGCGGCCCAATACAGCAAAAAACAGAATGCCGGTCACACCTAATATCACGGGCGCAATAGGATCGGTATGCCCCTTGGATGCTGCCCATACAGGCATTGACATAAACAAAACCAGGAATGAAAAAACCCACCAGCAGCACTGCCGTAGTTGATTGTGACGCTTACAGCGATTGGAATCAGATATGGTAAGGATAAGCAGGTCCCTTATATGAATAATAATTTTCAGTATAAGTACAGATTCTGAGATCTACCATACTATCAATTCTGCAACTAAACAGATCAGGTAACAGATATCACTTCTTCACTCTGGATCGACGAGCAGCCGCTATGGAGACGCTCACAAACAGGAACAATACAAGGATTATCAGCCAATGATCAACCTCTGTCAGCTGGTGAAGCAAAGCAACTATAAAACCATCCGCTCCGTGTACACCATCATGGGCCAACGCTACAGGTGCAAACAAAATAAATGACAGCATTATTAGGATCTTTTTCAGTGTTTTACGCATGTCAGTTTCTCCTACAATGGAACTCGGTTACTGGACCTTTACCTTTATCAATTCTTCCCCATCCGGATCGACAACATGTACGGCGCAGGCAATACAGGGGTCGAAGCTATGAATGGTACGCAAGATCTCGATCGGCTGTTTGGGGTCGTGTAGTTTGTGTCCTTTCAATGCAGCCTCATAAGGGCCATCCTTACCGGCAGCATCACGTGGCCCGGCATTCCAGGTGCTTGGCACCACCGCCTGATAGTTGTCGATAACACCATCCTTTATCACCACCCAGTGCGCCAATGCGCCTCGCGGGGCTTCGGTATAACCTACACCCTTCGCTTCCTTGGGCCACGAAGAGGGCTCCCATAATTTGTCATTAAACGTCGACACATCACCCACCTTGATATTGGCTACCAGGTTATCGTACCAACCCTGCATATGGTCAGCAAAGATCTTGGTTTCCAGTGTCCTTGCGGCTGTCCGCCCGAGCGTGGAAAACAATGCAGTGATCGGCACGTCCAGCGTCTTCAATGTGTAATCAACCAAATCTTTAGCCTGATCATTGCCACTGGCAACCATCATCAGCATACGTGCCAGTGGCCCTACTTCCATCGGCTTGCCCTTCCAGCGTGGTGATTTCAGCCAGGAGTAGGATTTGTCGACATCGAGATGTTGATAGGGTGGTTGGGGGCCCGTGTAATTCAACTCGGTCTCACCCTCATAGGGATGCAGACCTTTGTCTTTGCCCTCTTTATAGTCGTACCAGGAATGCGCGACGTATTCCTGAATCTGGTCTTCAGCATTAAGGTCCAACTCATGGATAGTCGAGATGTCACGGTTCAGGATCACGCCACGTGGCACCAGTAACTTATCAATGTCATTGGTCCCACCCACCGGAAAGTCACCATAACAAAGGAAGTTACCAACACCCTCACCCTGGCTGGCCCAGTCTTTATAAAAACCGGCAATGGCCAGTGTGTCCGGCACATAGACCTGATCGACAAACTGACGCATCTCATCAATGACATTTTTGACCGTTGCCAGGCCAACATCATTTAATGCAGTGGCACCTGCGCCACCGTGCCAGCGAGGACCTGCACCTTCCCCTTGATGACCTGGCTCGATACTGATGGCCGATGGCACACCACCGACAAGAAAATTGGGATGCGGATTCTTGCCGCCGAAAATAGTATGCAATTTGGCCACATTGCGTTGCCATACCAGCGCTTCAAGGTAATGGGCGACGGCCATCAGGTTGGCCTCGGGTGGCAACTTATAGGCAGGATGCCCCCAATAGCCATTGGAAAAGATACCCAACTGGCCTGACTCAACAAAATTTTTGAGTTTCTTCTTCACATCAGCAAAATAGCCTGGTGATGATTTGGCATAGGAACTGATCGATTGCGCCAACGCCGAAGTCGCCTTCGGGTCGGCACTCAAGGCAGAAACGACATCGACCCAGTCCAGCGCATGCAGATGATAAAAGTGCATGACGTGATCATGTATATATTGCGCCCCGATCATCAGGTTGCGAATCAGTTGGGCATTAGGCGGTATGGTGTAATCCAGCGCATCTTCAACTGCACGCACCGAAGCGATACCATGAACCAGTGTACAGACACCGCAGATGCGTTGCGCAAAAGCCCAGGCATCGCGCGGATCACGTCCACGCAATATAATCTCAATGCCCCTTACCATGGTACCGGATGAATAGGCTTCGGCGATTTTATCGCCTTCCATTTGCGCTTCTATGCGCAAATGACCTTCGATACGAGTAATGGGATCAACGACAATACGTTCAGCCATAATTTAGCCTTCCTGTTGTTTTTCAGAGATAAGCAGATGGTCTGCGATCATCTCTGACAGACCCACGACCTCCATATCCATCGCGTATTCTTCAATACCATCTTCCAGCATGTGCCGACAGTTGGAGCAACAGGTCACCAGTTTTTTCACACCCGTGGTATCCAGTTGCTGTTTTTTTAGCTTGAAGGTCTTCAGGCGTAGTGCATCGGCATCAGGATTGACGCTGACACCGCCACCGCCACCACAACACCAGTTCAACTTACCGGCATCGGGCATCTCGACAAAATCATCCGAGATCATGTTTAACAAATGCCGTGGCTCTTCGATAACACCCCCGCGACGCACAATCTGACAGGGGTCATGGAAGGTCACTTTCTCTGTTTCTTTGCCCGTGGTCCTGATGCGCCCTTGTTGACGGAATTGATCGAGTAGTTCGAGCACATGCAGCACCTGAAAACCATACGGGCGACCAATCAGATTAGGCCCCTCCCAGCGCAAGGCCATATAGGCATGGCCACATTCGGGGCTGATGACATATTTGACCTTTAACTTTTCAGCACCATCTACAATTCTTTGTACCAGCTCAGCCGCCAGGTCGGATGAGCCTATCTGAATACCACTATTGGTCGCCTCGAAGGCCTCACTGCAAAAGGTCCATGAGGCGCCTGCTTCCTTGAAGATCTTCGCCATAGCACCAATGAACTCATAAAATTCAATAATTTCAGCAGAGGACATCAGCAATAAATAATCGGCTCCCTGTACATCAAAAGGCATACTCAGGCCGGTTTCCTGCTCAACATTGTTGACTATTTTTTGAAAGGTATTGAGCGTCACCCCCATCGGGCTGCCGATAGTCATCGCACGTAGGGTTGCTTCTTTCAGGCCTTTTGGCGCATGACCCGATGCCACCATGCCCTCACGGGCCTTGCGTATCATATAAACCAGATCGTTACCCACTGGACACACCAGCGAACAGCGACCACACAGGGTGCAACTGTCATACAGAAGTTCCTGCCATTGTTCGAGATCGTCATCCGTTAATGATTTGCCTAGACCCAGCCTGGATGCAAGACGTCCCCAAAAGGTATATTCCTGCTTCCATACCCTGCGCAATGGTTCGAGTTTATGGATCGGTGTGTACTTGGGATCGCCCGTCGCCACATAAAACAGGCAAGAGCCTGCACACATGCCACAATGCACACAACTGTTAAAAAATGATGCTATTGGTGCATCGATCTGTTGTTTGAATGCCTCGATGCCTTTTTGCAACGACACGCTCATATCCTGACTCCTTTACGCCCGGCTGCCTCGCCTGTATACCAACGAGAAAACACCATGGTAAAAGGATGCATAAGCTTGGTGAACGGCAGGCTGGCCAGCAACAACTCAACGCTGAGAATATGAACGATCAACATGTCATTATAGGGTAGCAGTAAACGGTGATAGGCAAAGTAACCGGTCACCACCGGGAGAAAGGTGATGAACCAGGAGTAATAGTCATTAAAACCGGACAGGAAAAATTTTACTTTGTCGCTTAATCGATGCCACATCACGATCAGCATTGATATCATCGTTATCAGTGTGAGTGCATCGATAAGCCAGGCAGGCAGGCTTGGCCAACTGAAGCCAAGCAGTTCACGTATGACATTGATATGTGGCACATAGAAAAAAACGATCAGAAAGAAGCCAATGTGAAACACATAGCTGGCCAGAAATATAACAGGTGATGTATCCGTGGCAGAGAGCGGGGTCAAGCTTCGAGTCACGACCGTGCGCCATCCGTATCTGCCACTATGCTTTTCTCTGGCCTCACTGATATCCCGCTTACGACCCAGCATTAACATTTCAATCAGGCGCACCGTGACACCCAACACCAATATGACAATCGACAACGTCAGCCCGGGGCCGCGCACCCAGGTCAGCATCTCCATCGTGGTCATGACATTACCCTTCTATTCTTTAAGATCATCAGTTGTCACACGCTCATGTTGTCTTGCCGCTTTGGCCTTTTTAAGACGACTGGCCAGACCGAGGGCAACACCTGTCGCGGCTCCGGCTACCAGTGCCGGTGCTACATACGAAGACACATTGGTAGGAGGTGCGGTAAACGCCTTGTAAAAACTTCCCGCATCCCAGAAGTCCGGTTCGGAACAGCCCAGGCAGGGATGACCTGATTGAATAGGAAAACTGGTACCCTGGTTCCATTTGGTCGTCGCACAGGCA
>Ga0209633_10004332_pt1 | contig 12776 bp, 12 predicted proteins | sample Cruoilmetagenom1_FD_187290 | JGI IMG/M metagenome (GOLD analysis project Ga0209633, IMG submission 187290) | Oil polluted marine microbial communities from Coal Oil Point, Santa Barbara, California, USA - Sample 1 (SPAdes) (version 2) | ecosystem: Environmental > Aquatic > Marine > Oil seeps ... | reverse complement strand
TGATAATCTTGTGGTAACTGCCGGTTATTATGCTATTTCATTAGATTTTAATAATAATACTTATACTATGGAAACTGCAGATTTATGGGGTATAGTCGGTTCAGGATATAATGATTGGGGTAATGCCGGTCCAGATTTTACTTTTACAGAAGTGAATCCAGGAATTTGGGTTGCCGAAATCGTAACTCTTCTTGATGGTGAAATAAAATTCCGTATCAATGAAGATTGGGGTGTTAATGTAGGTGATACAGGGGCTGATGGAACATTAGATGATGGAGGAGATAACATTGTTGTAACAGCAGGTAATTACAGAATATTCTTAGATTTTAATCTTGGCACATATTCAATTAATAATTTGCCATAAATTTATAATATATTAAGAATTAATAAAAGGCTGTTTGTAAAGAAATAAACAGCCTTTTATTTCTTTAATTAAATTTGCATCTATCAAGTGTTTTAACAGAAAAAAATTCTATTATGAAAAAAATACTACTTAGCACATTATTATTAATAACGCACTTATCAAATGCGCAGGTAACTATTACACCTAATCCATTTGATGTAGATCAATCTATTACAATTACTGTTGATGCTAACAGTGCAGCTACAGATTGTAATGGCTTTAATAGTCCTACTAAAGTGTATATGCATTCAGGTATTGGTGATGATACAAATGCATGGGGATTTAATGTTGTAGGGAATTGGGGTCAAGACGATGGTGTTGGAGAAATGACCAATAACGGAAATGGCACTTGGAGCATTACCATTACACCAGAGACATATTATAGTTTAAATGCGACACAAGCAGCAAATGCCACTCAAATAGGAGCTGTATTTAGAAATGAAAATGGTTCGCAAGAATTTAAAGATAATGGCTGTAGTGATTTCTTTTTTAATGTTGGTGCTTTTCAACTCTCGTTAACTGCACCAAATCAAGCTATTACTTTATTAACTTCTGGACAGTCGCTGTCAATTGCTGCAACTTCATCATTAGCAGCTGATTTCGTTTTAAGAGCAAATGGTTCAATAATAAACACTTCAAATAACACAACAAATTATAGCTTCACACATACCAATATTACACAAAATACCAGCTATAGTTTAGAAGCTACAAATGGAGGTAATACGCTAACTGAGACTTTTCAAGCAATAGTTACGATTATTGAACAATCGGTACCAGCCGGAATGAAAGATGGTCTTAATTTAGACTCAAGCGATAATACACGCGCTACATTGGTTTTATATGCACCTATGAAAGATGTAGTTCATGTAATTGGCGATTTCAATAATTGGCAAGCAGATAATGCTTATTTACTAAAAAAAGATACACCTAATGATAGGTTTTGGATAGAATTAACCGGGTTGACTCCACTGACTAATCATATGTATCAATACTTAGTTGATGGTACTTTAACTATCGCAGATCCGTATTCAACTACAATTTTAGATGAATCGAATGATGGGTTTATCAATGCAACAACCTATCCTAATTTACCTTCATATCCGTCAGGGCAAACTAGTCATGCTGTGACCTTATTAAGAACCGGTGATCCTGCTTTTACTTGGCAGACCACTAATTTTCAGCCTCCGGCAAGAACAGATTTGGTTATTTATGAATTATTGATCAGAGATTTTGATGCTCTACATAGTTTTGATGCTGTGAAGGTTCGATTAGATTACTTACAAGATTTAGGAGTTAACGCGATTGAGTTTATGCCCGTTAATGAGTTTGACGGTAATGAATCTTGGGGATATAATCCTTCATTTCATATGGCTTTAGATAAATATTATGGCACACCAAATGCATTTAAACAATTTATTGATGAATGTCATAACAGAGGTATTGCTGTTATTATAGATGTGGTTTATAATCATGCTTCTGGTCAAAATCCATATTATAGAATGTGGAATACTGATAATGGTGGTTATGGTGGACAGGCAAGTACTGACAGTCCATTTTTTAATCCGGTAGCAACACATTCATATAGTGTATTTAATGACTTTAATCATAGCAAACAAGCTACACAAGATTATGTAAAAAGAACAACTGAATATTGGATTGAAGAGTTTAAAATAGACGGTTTTAGATGGGATCTTACAAAAGGATTTACGCAAAATTGTACACCGGCCGATGAATCTTGTACAGGATCTTATCAAGCCGATAGAGTTGCCATCTTAAAAGAATATGCAGATTATCAATGGGCAGTAGACTCAGATTTTTATGTAATTTTTGAACATTTAGGTGGCAATATTGAAGAGACAGAATGGGTAAATTATCGTTTAGGTGAAGGAAAAGGAATCATGATGTGGGGTAATCACAATTTTAATTATAATGAAGCAACGATGGGATATCATGATGCTGGGAAATCTGATTTTTCATGGATATCATACTTAGACAGAAACTGGACAGTTCCTGCGAATGTAAGCTATATGGAGAGTCATGATGAGCAACGTTTAATGTATAAAAATTTGCAGTTTGGAAATTCTAGCGGAAGTTACGACATAACAAATCTTTCAACTGCTCTTGATAGAATGGAATTAGCTGGAGCATTTTACTTTACTATTCCCGGGCCGAGAATGATATGGCAGTTTGGTGAATTAGGATATGACATCGACATTGATTTTAATGGAAGAACAGGGAATAAACCAATATTATGGAATTATTTTACTGAGCCTGACAGGAAAGATCTATATGATGCTTGGGCAAAATTGATAAAGTTAAAAAAACAAGAAAATATATTTAGAACAGCTAATTTTACTATGGATGTTGCAAATGCTAGTGGCCTAAAAACAGTTCATTTAACAGATGATGCTGTGAACCCTAGTTTAAAACATGTTACCATCATTGGTAATTTTGGCGTTACAACTCAAAGTATCAATCCTGCATTCCAACAAACAGGTACCTGGTACGACTTATTAAATAACAATACTACAATAGAGGTAACGAATGAAACCGCTATGATTAGTTTACTACCGGGTGAATTTAAGATATATGGTAGTAGTCAAGTTGCGTTAGCTGTTGGGGATGTTAATCTTGAAGATATCATAAGTGTATACCCTAATCCGGTTAGTGATGAATTTAAAATTAATAGCTCGGCTAATAAAGTTGCTATCTATGATATTTCAGGAAGATTGATCAAGTCTTTTAAAGGTAATTTTTCAGAAAATGAACCTTTTAATATATCTGAATTAAAACCCGCGATGTACTTGGTAAGAATTACTTCAGATCAAGGATCTTTAAGTAAAAAAATTATAAAGAATTAAATTGTACTACAATCAACCAAAAAAAAACCGAACATTATGTTCGGTTTTTTTAGTTTATAACATTTTTAAGTTATTAATTTCTTGCTGAGTTAGATGTCTCCAGTGACCACGGGATAAATTTTTCTTGGTCAATCCTGAAAATAGTACTCTGTCTAGTTTAACAACAGTATAACCAAAATGTTCAAATATTTTACGTACAATTCTGTTTCTACCGGAGTGAATTTCAATTCCTACTTCAGTTTTAGAAGCATTTTCTATATATGAAATCGCATCTACAAATACCATTTTACCTTCTAATACAAAATTTTCCGAAATTTTTTGTAGATCTTTCATGGCCAGTTTTTTATCTAAAGAAGCATGATATAATTTCCGAACATTGTGTTTCGGGTGTGTTAGTTTTTTTGCCATTTCTCCATCGTTGGTAAACAATAATAAACCGGTGGTATTTCTATCTAATCTTCCAACAGGATAAATACGTTCTTTTGTAGCACCTCTTACTAAATCCATAACCGTTTTTCTGCCACGCTCATCATCCATAGTAGTTATATAATTTTTTGGCTTGTTTAATAGTACATATTTCTTAGCTTCCGGGCTAATTAATGAACCATCAAAGCGCACTTCATCATCAAGTTTTACCTTATATCCCATCTCAGTAATTACCTTCCCGTTTACGGTAGCACTACCAGATTTGATATAGGTGTCAGCTTCTCTACGAGAACAAATACCCGAATTAGAAATAAATTTATTGAGCCTTATTTCTGTAGGCTCTTCTAATCTTTGTTTTGGAGTATCTTTTCTAATATCCTTTCGATAAGGATTCGGTTTTGTTTTTGAAAAAGATGACTTTTTTTTATCTTTTGGTTTTGAATTTTGATCCCGATTACTATTTGATTTATCAGGTGTACGAGAAGAATTACCAGCGTGTCGTCCTCTCGACGAGTTTTTCTTAATTGCCATTGTTAAAATTTTGGCAAATATACTCTTTTAATTAAGAAGTGAAATAAGTTCGATGAAAGTATCAATCTTTAATATCTATTAATTGTTGCCGTTCTCTATTGACCATTAGTTTAGTAACATCTGGTCTTGAATAATGTCCTGAAACGTCAAAATTTTGGCGTTCTTCAAAAACACGATCGAAATCTATTGATCTAATAATTAATCCTTCATCATTCAAAACAGGTTCAATTATCCATTCTCCGTCAGGACCGGCTATACATGATCCACCATTTGCTAGAACATCCGGCGCTTTTTCTAAAATCTTATCCAGATGTGGTGTGTTTTTAGGGAAATCACCATGTGACATTAAGCTAGACACCGAAATAACATATGAACGAGATTCTCTAGCAATAAAACGGGTAATATCTTTTGTATTAAGGTCACTTCCCGGCCAAACAGCTATATGTAAATTTTCACCGAGACCATATAATGCTGTTCTTGGTAAAGGCATCCAATTTTCCCAACAATTTAAACCGCCAACAGTAAAGTCTTTTAGAGCATGCACTTGTAAACCATTGCCATCGCCTTGCGCCCAAGTTAAACGTTCGTCATATGTGGGTTGTAATTTTCTATGTACAGATTTAATCTCTCCTTTTTGATCAATATATACTAATGAACAATATAAACTATGTCCGCCTCTATCTTGAGGACGTTCAATAATTCCTAAATAAATAGCAATTTTTTTTTGAGCAGCTAGTTTACAAATGCCATCTAATTCACCTGCCTCAATTTGAATCGCATTATTCGCATAATGAGCGTGTAGTTCTTTATTAATTTTTGTATCCCATTCTGCGCCTCCTGTTAAAGCCAACCAAAACGGATAACCAGGTAATAAACCTTCCCCAAATATAACTAATTCGCAATCACGTTTAGCTGCATCTTCTATTGTTGTTAAAATTTTCTCAATAGTTTTTTCTTTATCTAACCAAATTGGTGAAATTTGAGCTAATCCTACGGTTAATAAATTTGAACTCATAATATTCTTTTAATAATGACTGAAGTATCAATTAAGGCTAAGCTAAATACGCCCGCAATGATTAATAACTTTAGAATATTGTGTAATAAATTGTAACCTTTTTTTGAATTTGACATCCAAAGTAGCACTATAAAAATAAACAATATAAGAACAGAGAAATAGAAATAATACTTCATTAAACCAATTTCAGGATATTTTAGTAGAAAATAAATTGGAGGAAGTGTAAAAAAAGCGATCAATGAAATTAACATTTTAGTAAAACGCTCTCCATATTTTATAGGTAAAGTGATGTGATTTAATACCATATCTGCCTCAACACTTTCTAAATCTTTAATTAACTCTCTAATCAATAACACAAAAAATAAAAACGATGCATGCGTAAAAATAATAGTAGAGAAATTTTTATAATAAACAAATACGGCGAAAAAAGGAATAATAGCTAAAGTAGTGGCTGAGAATAATTTTGCCAGTGGAAATTGCTTTAATTTATGTGAATACAGCCATATTAAGAATATGTATACTGCAAAAAACAATGCCGCTCGCCAAGACACTAGAAAGCTAAAACCAAAGCCCAAGAAATTAAGAAAAAAATAGATATACAGTTTCGTTTTTTGACTGACAATACTGTCTAATTTTGCTTTTTCAGGCCTGTTTAGTTTGTCCTTATCAGCATCATAAAAGTTATTGATAATATAACCTGAAGCTATAACACAAGTTGTGGCTAATACTATAAAATATAAGTTGAGGTCTAATAAAATATATCGTAATGACTTATCAGGAGAGAAAATAAAAATTGAAGCAAGATATTGTGCAAGAATAATGATTGCTATGTTATAGCCTCTTACAACAGAAAGTAAACTTAAAAATTTATAAAAAAAGGAGTATTTTTTTGGATCTTTAGAGGTGTTATTTTCCGCAACTTTAAGTAAATCCATAATCCTAAAATGGAATTAAAAACGGTATACCAATTCTAACTTATAATCTTGTAAAATTTCCTGTGCTTTAGAATAGTCTCTTGTAAAACCTAAGATATAACCACCACCACCAGAACCACAAAGCTTTAAATAATAGGCATTGGTTTCAATACCTTGTTGCCATAATTGATGGAAAGCTTTAGGAATCATAGGTTTGAAATTTGCAAGTACAACTTTTGAAAGCTGTTTTACGTTACCAAACAACGATTTTATATTACCATGTAAAAAATCATCAATACAAGCGTCAGTATAATTAGCAAAATCTTCATTTAACATTCTTCTGAAACCCTCATTCTTCATCTTATTCATAAAAATGCTCACCATTGGTTCAGTTTCACCAACTTGCTCAGAATCTAATAAAAAGACTGCACCTTTTCCTTCTTTTTGAGAAGGAATTCCTGTAGCTTCTAGGTTATCTTTAGAGTTTATCAAAATAGGTATGCTTAAATAACTATTTAAAGGGTCTAATCCTGAACTTTTGCCATGAAAAAAAGATTCCATTACAGAAAAAATTTCTTTAAGTTTTAACAATTTATCTCTTGTTAAATTTTCTAGAACGGTAATTTTATCGTCGGCATATTTATCATATATGGCAGCAACTAATGCGCCTGAACTTCCAACACCATAACCTTGTGGAATGCTTGAATCAAAAGACATGCCTTTGTCAATATCACGTTTTAACTCATCCAATCTAAAATGCACCAAATCTTTGCTATCAACATCACATAAATACTGATAAAACTTTTGTAAGTTTTTATTAGATTGCTTGGCGTCATCAGACAAGTTTTCTGAGACTTTTAAGGCTCCTTGATATGAATTATAAGGAATCGCCAAGCCTTTAGAATCTTTTATAATTCCGTACTCACCAAAGAGTAATATTTTCGCATAAAACAGAGGTCCCTTCATAGGAAGTAAATTAAATAATACAGCAATTTTGGCAAATATACCATATTCTAACAAATATATAAAAATGCCTGTTCAGTAAAACGAAAAATTATCAATTTTATTTTAAGTTTATTCTTCTTCTATCCCGTTATAGTAGTACATTTTCCAAACACCCACTTTTTTACCATTAGCATAATTACCTTCTCCTTTTAATTTACCATTATTGTAATATTCTTTCCATGGCCCAATTCGTTCATCGCTTTTATATTTACCTGACTCAGAAAGTTTTGCATTTTCATGATAAGCAACCCAATCACCCTCTATTTTATCGTCTATATAAGAGTATTGACTCTTTAATGTACCACTTTCGTGATAATTTTTTCGTAAACCATTAGGTATATTATTTTTGTAATTAACAGTCTGCATAACAGCACCATTTTCAAAATACCATATTACTTCTCCTTCAAATTTTTCTTCGTCTAACGTATATGAAAAAGCTTCCATTTGTTTTATACCCGATGAAAAATAATCAACTAATAGATAACCATTATCTTTTTTTGCAGGTGCTGGTCTATAATAAGAGGCTTGTTCTTTAGTGGCTTTATTCCAGTTGGCGTCATACCAAATGGTGTCTTTCTGTGCAAATACAGAAGTCGAGAAAATAATAACAATTAAATAAATAAATAAAGTGTGATTTTTCATGACCGAAGATTTAAAATTAATAAACAATTAATTACCAACACAACTTGTTATAAAGCTGCAAGCATATTTAGTTTTATTTCTTTTTATCTTCAGTTAGATATGAGTTTGAATATAATAGCAAAAGTTAAAAACTATCAAATAAACATTCTCATAGAAGGATAAGATTTCATTAAACTTACTCGAATTGCTTAGCTCCTAATCCGACCCTGTCACAAATATAATGATTATTTTGGCAATACTTAATTAGATCACTTTCAATGAAGTTGATGACCAATTCTTTTTCATTTTCAGGATACAGTACATGAACATTGGCTCCTGCATCTAACGTAAAGCAAATATTAGAATTTGTTCGTGCTCTAAATTCCCATATTTTATTGATTATTGTAAGCGTATTGGGTTTCATTAAAATAAAACATGGATTACTAGTTAGCATCATTGCATGTAGGGTAAGTGCTTCACTTTCAATAATATTTATAAACCTTTTTAAATCTCCATTTTGTAAAATCTCATTTAATTCTGATAAGTTTTGATGCGCTTGTTCGAATCTTTTTTCAGCAAAGGGATGCCCATGCATTAGATCGTGTCCTACTGTACTCGAAACTTGTTTCTCTCCTTTATCAACTAAAAGAATTGTATCATGATAATTTTTAAAATTATCATGAACAGTTGAAGGGAATTCTACTCCGTAAAGATCATTGCTTCCTTGAATATCATTATGATTTCCCCAAACTACCAATTCGCCTTCAATACTTCTGCTGGCACTACCAGAACCCAACCGGGCTAAAAAGGATGCTTTTTTATTAAAATAGGCATCTGTCATATTTGGACTCAATTCTTTTTCCAAACTCATAATACATAGTGCAAGTGCAGACATACCGCTTGCTGAAGAAGCAATACCGCTGCTATGTGGAAAAGAATTACGGGATCTTATTACAAAATCGTAATCAGAGATAAACGGAACGTACTGTTTAATTCTTTCAAAAAATATTTGAATTTTTGGCTTGAAGTCATCCTTTTTTTCATCTGCAAAAAAAACATCAAAATTTATTTTTTGGTCACCCTGAACCAAATTAGATTTTTTAAATTCAAGTGTAGTTATTGTAAAACAAGCATCCAACGTAAAACTGATAGAAGGGTTTTCGGGTAATTGAGGGTCACGTTTCCCCCAATATTTTACCAAAGCAATATTGCTAGGAGTTTTCCATGTGAAACTTCCTTTTTCCGGAAGATCTTCACTGAAATTTTTAAAAATAAAATCTTGTTCGGTTAGCATTTTATTCATTCATCAAATATATTATTTTTAAGCTGAGTTTAATTAAAAAACAAACGGAATCAAACGAAATGTTTTCTTTTTATATTCAAGGTATTCTTTTTCAAATCGCTCAGTTAAATACTGTTCTTCCAGAAAAATTTTTAATAATAAAACAAGGGTTAGTAGTATAAAAACACTCAACCTCAAATAATTAAAATTAACGATAACCGAAATAACAAAGAATAGTAAAAGACCACTATACATAGGGTTTCTTATTATGTTATAGGGACCATGAGAAACAAATACTGCGTTTTGTCTTACTTCAGGCTGTATGCTTAGATTACCCAATTTCATAGCTGCTATTCCCCATAGACCAATGATTAAGCCTATAATTTGCGGAAAAAATAGTATTCCTTTTGCGAAAAGACGGCCATTTAATGCAAAAAATGCAAAACAACTAAATTGAAGTATGACTAAGATTAATGACTTTTTTGACATTCAAGTATTTATAAAAGGAAATATACAAAGGTAATTTTTTAGCCTATTAATTCTCTAATTTATTTAAAACGGTGGTTTTATAACTTCTGCTAATTGGGATCGCTTTATTTTTTATTTCTATAAACTCATTGGTAAAAGATTCAATTTTAGAAATTGAAATAATATAGGATCTGTGGATTCGTATAAAATCGTTTTTTGGAAGTTTTACTTCAATATTACTTATCGTTTCTCGGGTAACAATGGTCTTAGAATCTAAATGAATTTTTATATAATCACTTAAACTCTCAATATAATTTATTTCATCAAAATTCATCTTTATCATTTTCCTTTCAGAACGCACAAAAATAAAATCATTTTTCTCCTGAAATGAAATAGTAGCTTCATCTTTTATTTGAATATTTTCATCCGTAAATTTATCAATAGCCTGTAATAATCTTTCAAAAGATATTGGTTTTAACAGGTAATCAACTGCTTGCAGATCAAATCCATCTACAGCATATTCTCGGTAGGCGGTGGTGAAAATTACTTTTATCTTTTTATTAATAGATTTGGCAAAAGACAATCCCGAAATTTCGGGCATATTAATATCTAAAAATACCAGATCTACTTGTTCTGAACTAATAACATTAAAGGCTTCTACAGCATTTTTACAACTTTTTACAACTTTTATAAAATCAACTTTTTGTAGATGCGTTTCAAGAATTTCGCGAGCCATAGGCTCGTCATCAACAATGATACAATTGATTAATTTACGCATTGACAGTTTTATTTAAATTTGAAATAATTAGGCTAACAGTATGCCAATTTTCCTTCTGAATAATATCTAAAGTATAAGTGTTTTTGTATAGAATATCTAACCGCTTTTTAATATTTTCAAGTCCAATTCCCTTACTTTCTTGATCAATTTCATCAACTAAAACCGTATTTTTTATGGTAAAGCTAAGATCGTTTTCAGAGAATAAAATAACAATAACAATTTTTAAATATCCATCAATTAAGTTGCCATGTTTAAAAGCATTCTCAACAAACGGAATTAATAGCATTGGAGAAATTTGAACTTTTTCTGAAATAATGTCTGAACTAAAAGATACTTTTAAAGTGTCTTGAAACCGTATTTTTTCTAATTCTATATACTCTTTTATATGTGAAATTTCTTCCTTCAAGCTTACCTTAGGTTTATTGACCTGATATAAAATATAGTCTAATAAATTTGAAAGTTTTAAAATGATATCCGGCGTATTTTTAGATTGTTTTAAAGCAAAACCATAGATAGTGTTTAATGTATTGAATAAGAAATGTGGATGGATCTGTTTTTTTAAATATTGCAATTCTTGATCTTTTATCTGTAGCTGTGTTTCTAATATTTTATTTTCTAATTCCTTATTTTTAGAAATAGTTTTAAAGTTATGACTTAAAAGACTTACAAAACTTACTATAAAAACAATGAGGTATACCAATATTAATATAAAGACATAATTGCGACTCATAGGCGGCATATTTTGTAATTCCATGTTAGAAAGAAATATAAAACTTCCAAAAATGGCAATCAAAATAAAATATGTTGAAAATACCAGAGTATAAAGACTGTATAAAATAAAGAGCTTGTATTTTTTTATAAGTAAATATTTGGGAATTAGATAGTACACTACAAAATAAGTAGTGATAATTGTAACCGGTAATAATAAACTTGAAAACCAAGTTACATAATTTGTATTATTCGAATTATAGCTAAAAAAATAAATAAAGAAAAACCAAACACCTACCCAAAATAGAAAATGAAATGGTATAAACTTAGTTTTATTTATTTGTGATAAATTCATCACTCAAAGATGCTTAATTTATTTTAATTTACTTTTCTTTATAGATGGACTACCAATTTAATATTACATTTTACAAGATAACTACCTAAAATACATTGTTGTTGTTAATTTTGTTAATTAGGGGTGTTATTTATCATTCTATCGCAAATTTAATAATCTAGTGGAAGGACAAGTTATATTTGATCATTGTTAATTTAAAATCTAATTATTATGTCATTATTTTTTCAAAGACTAAACGAAGGCGGCCCTTTTTTTATGTACCCGCTGTTATTAATTTTAATCCTAGTAATAATTCTAATTGTCAAAGGTTTTCTAAAAAAAGGAAGTATTGATAAAACAATCAGCTTAATAAGTTCTATAACTTTATTTGCTTTAGTTTGGGGTTTTTTAGGGCATATTATAGGAATGATAGGTGCTTTTGACGCCATTGAATCAATGGGAAGTGTTTCTCAAGAAGTGTTGGCGGCAGGTATAAAGGTAAGCTTGTTAGTTCCGGTTTTTGGATCATTTATATTCTTGGTAGGTAGATTAGGAATAATTATATTGACTTGGATACAAAAAGAGTAATTTACAGATCAACATTTTAAGGATATTCTTTTTCGATGGGAAAAGAATATCTTTGTAAAAAATATTTTGAACAGAAGAATAAAATTGATCTGGGATTTTAGAGGCCCCGAATCTCTAAAAATAGCAGAACACCACTGTGTACATCTAAAAGAATTTACTGCTATTGATAAGTTAGACTTCCACGAAATCAATTCGCAAGAAATATCAGAATTTTATAGCATTGCTTTTATTGTTGTTAATGAATCAGATATGATTATTTTTCGAGATGCTTTAAAACCACATAGGGCAGAAGTTGCAAAGTAATCATAGTTCAAAAGGCTCCTTTTTTTGGGACGATTGTTACGTTTTGTCTATTGTTTCGTCTCAAGGATATATTCATGTAATTGATGCATAAAGTGTTAAAAATTGGATAAAACTGTCATAAGGAAATCTAAAAAGCATGGTTCTATAAAGAAGAATTCATTAATTCGCTTTCAACTAAAGACAAACAGATGAATCAAATTAGGATCAAACTTTTACTACTTATTATTTTACTTTATTCATTTATTACTCAGGCACAAACAATTAGTTCCAGAGTTTTAGATTCAGTTACGCATGAGCCAATTCCTTATGTTACTATTCAATTGAATAATAGAGGTGTGGTCTCGAATGAAGAAGGACGCTTTAGTCTTCTTATCAACAATGATGTTGAACTTACCGATTCTTTGATCATATCTTGTATCGGGTTTAAAACCATTGTAAAACCACTGAATCAATTTAAGGATAGCGTCATTTATTTAAGTCAGAAAACGATCGAATTAAAGGAGGTTGTTTTGACCAATAATCAATTTACTGCCGAAGAA
>Ga0209633_10004331_pt1 | contig 12776 bp, 10 predicted proteins | sample Cruoilmetagenom1_FD_187290 | JGI IMG/M metagenome (GOLD analysis project Ga0209633, IMG submission 187290) | Oil polluted marine microbial communities from Coal Oil Point, Santa Barbara, California, USA - Sample 1 (SPAdes) (version 2) | ecosystem: Environmental > Aquatic > Marine > Oil seeps ... | reverse complement strand
CGACTTGGCTATATCCAGACCAATTGTTGTAATCTCTTGCATGGATGGCTCCTCTCGATTGTGATCGCTTCAACAGCAACCACACCGTGGCACTCAGATGCCCGTGGAGGAGCCGTCCACAGCATCAAATGCGGACTTGTGCCCCCTTGGCCCTCACACGGCTTCCGGCTCCATCGTTATTGCGCCGCAAGGGCACTCCGCCGCGCACATGCCGCAGCCCTTACAGTAGTCATAGTTGAATTCGAAGCGCTTCCCGGGTCCGAGCTTGATCACTGCATTGTCGGGGCAGATGCCATAGCAGTTGTCGCATTCGAAACAGTTGCCACATGACAGGCACCGTCGCGCCTCGTAGAGCGCGTTGTCCTCGGTAAGGCCCTGCAAGACTTCCTCAAACCCAGTCTGGCGTCGCACGAGATCGAGCTGCGGCTGCTCGGTTTTCGGCGCGTCAGTATAGTACCAGGTGTTAAGCTCGCTGAAACCTACGATTTCATGCTTTTCGGGGCGCTCGTAGCGCGCGCCGCGGAGCCAGGCATCGATGTGGCGCGCTGCTTTCTTGCCGTGGCCAACAGCGACCGTGACAGTACGCTCCGCCGGGACCATATCGCCGCCAGCGAACAGTCCATCACGGCCGGTCATCATCTGGTTGTTGACGTTCATGACGCCATCCCTGGCGATTTCGACGCCCGGCACCTTTTCCAGGAAGGTCGTATCCACGTCCTGGCCGAGCGCCAGGATCAGCGTATCAGCTTCGATGGTTTCGAATTCACCGGTGGGCTGCGGGCGGCCATCCTTGTCGATTTGCATCTTTTCGACCTTGAAGCTCGTCTCGTCGATCTCCTTGATGGTCCGCAGCCAGTGGATCATGACGCCCTCCTCCTCAGCTTCCGTGGCCTCGAAGTCATGCGCCGGCATTTCCTTGCGTGAGCGGCGATAAACGATCATGGACTCCCGAACGCCAAGCCGTTTCACGGTTCGCGCCACATCCATGGCGGTGTTGCCGCCGCCATAAATGACAACGCGGCGGCCGAGCTGCGGCGGCTCGACGCCCGTTTCCATGTCGCGCAAGACGCTGACGGCATCGAGAATCTTTCCCGCCGCGTAGCCCGGAATATCGATGCGTTTGGCCAGATGCGCGCCGACCGCTACGAACACGGCATCGAACCTGTCTTTTTCGAATGCCGCCTCGATATCCTCGACTTTTGTGTTGAGTTCAAGTTCCACACCCATGTCGAGGATCCGCTGAACTTCGTAATCGAGCACATCGCGCGGTAGGCGGTATGTCGGAATGCCGAACCGCATCATGCCCCCCGCCATGGGGCCGGCCTCGCGAATCGTCACATCGTGACCCAATCGCGTCAGGTGATAGGCAGCCGACAGCCCGCTCGGTCCGGCCCCGACCACGAGAACCCGCTTGCCCGACTTCTTGGCATCGAATTTCGGTTTCCACTTCTTCTCCCAGGCCGTACGGCCGAGGAACCTTTCGATGGCGTGGATGCCGACCGCCTCGTCAAGTTCCGCGCGGTTGCACGTATCCTCGCAGGGGTGATAGCAGACGCGCCCCATGATGCCCGGCAAGGGGTTATCTTCCATCAGCACCTGCCACGCCTCTTTATAGTCGCCGGACTCTGCATGAAACAGCCATTGCTGAATGTTCTCCCCCGCGGGGCAAGCGTTGTTGCAAGGCGGCAGGCGGTCGACATAGATGGGGCGCTCGGTTCGCCACGATCCCGTCTCGTTGGCGAGGCTTGTGCCGGGATCAAGCGTAATTGCGAAGGGAAGCTGTTTGCTCATGGGCTTTCCCTTTCGGTCAGAAGGTTGAACCTTTTGATGTTGACATCCGCCATGCGCTGAAGGGCGGCCAGACGCTCCGTGTCCTCGTGGCCCTTCCTGAAAAGGTGGGCGAACCGGCGCTGGGGCCTGAGGTATTCTTCCACCGGCACCTTTCGGCGGATCTTGTTGGACTGCGTCACCTCGCCATGCTCCGCCTCAAACAATGGAAACAGACCGCTTTCGACGGCGAGCCGGGCGAGGCGGATTGTGTCGTGGGGCGCCGACCCCCAACCTAGGGGACAGGGAACCATGATATGGATGTATCGTGATCCGGAAATGTCCATCGCCGTTGTGATCTTGGCTTCCAGATCGTGCAGATCAGCAACGCTGGCGGTTGCGACATAGGGGATATTGTGGGCCATGGCGATCAGCGGCAGGTTCTTTCCGGTGCCGAATACGTTCCCGGGCGCGTCGCCGAGCGCTGGCGTCGTTGCGGTGCGCGCAGTCGGCGGTGTCGCCGAGGAGCGCTGAACGCCGGTATTCATATAGGCTTCGTTGTCGTAGCAGATGTAAAGAACATCATCGTTGCGCTCGAACATGCCGGACAGGCAGCCGAATCCGATGTCCGTGGTCCCGCCGTCGCCCCCTTGCGCGACCACCTTCACGTCGTTCCGGCCCTTGCGCCGCATGGCCGCGGCGACGCCCGTCGCCACAGCCGGCGCGTTGCCAAACAGTGAATGCAGCCAGGGGATCTGCCACGAGGTCTCTGGGTACGGCGTGGTGAAGACCTCAAGGCAGCCTGTTGCGTTGACGGCAACGAGCTGCCCCTTGGCCGCCCGCATGGCCGCGTCCAGCGCATAGCGTGCGCCCAGCGCCTCGCCACAACCCTGGCAAGCCCGGTGGCCCGACGTAATCGCATTCGACCGGTCCATCGAGGCCTGCACTGTGCGGCTGTCCTCGTCCATCAACCGGTTACCGACGGTGTGGGTGCCGGTCTGGTAAAACTTGACCCGTTGCAGGGCACTTTCCTTGCTCATGCCATAACTCCCTTAGTGACGGCCGGCGCTTACGGCGCCCAGAGTCTTGAGAATGTTTTCTGCCGTCGGGCCAGACCTGCGGGTTTCGGCGGCTCGCCCGACCTCCTGCGCCACAACCTCTTCGTCGAGATCGAGAAACTGAACGTCCGGCAGCTCGCCTTTTTCCGCACCCTTGATGACCCTGGCGATCGACGCCACGGTGATGGGACGACCGCCAAGCCCCGCAATCACGGTGTAGACGGGCAACGGCGCCTCCCGCAGCGCCATGCGAACGTTGGAGGCGACAACGCCACCGAGACCAGGCGCGAGGCTCTTCTCCAGAACGATAACGTTCCGGGCCCCGATCAAGGTCTCTTTCAGCTCCGCAAGGGGAAAAGGCCGGAACGAACAAATGCTGACGGAGCCGACGCGCATCCCGTCATCGCGCATCTCGTCCACCACTTCTTTGATCGTGCCATTGACCGAACCAAGCGCGATAACGATCGTTTCCGCGTCCTCCGTGCGGTAGGGGTGGATCAGCCCGCCGGACGCGCGGCCGAACACGTCCTTGAAGACCTCCGCGATCTCCGGGATCAGTTGCAACGCCTGGCGCTGCTTTTCATGGGCAAGATAGCGCACCTCGGTAAACGCTTCCGGTCCGACCATCGCACCGATGGAATAAGGGTCTGCCGGGTCCAGCACCTGAACCGGATCGTAGGGCGGCAGGAACGCGTCCACCTCTTCTTGAGTCGGAATGTCGACCCGTTCATAGGCATGGGTCAGAATAAAACCATCGATACAGACCATGACAGGGCAACTCAGTTCCTCGGCCAGACGGAAGGCCTGGATGTGAAGATCGACCCCTTCCTGGTTGGTTTCAGCGAAAAGCTGGATCCACCCTGCGTCCTTCATGGACATCGCATCGGTATGATCGTTCCAGATGTTGATGGGTGCGCCGATCGCGCGGTTGCCGATCGTCATCACGATGGGCAGGCCGAGCCCACCGGCGTTGTAAACCGCTTCCGCCATATACAGCAGACCCTGGCTGGCGGTGGCCGTATAGGCGCGTGCGCCGGCAGCCGATGCGCCTATGGCGACGGAAAGGGCCGCGAACTCGGATTCGACATTGATGAACTCGCAGTTCTCGAGTTCTCCCTTTTTCACCAACGCGCCAACACCCTCGACAATGTGGGTCTGTGGCGTAATGGGATAGGCGCATACAACCTCGGGCCGGCAGAGCGCTATCGCCTCGGCGACGGCAATCGAACCTTCAACCTGCTTGAGCACGGCCTTCCTCCTTCACGCCGACGTGGCGATTTCAAACGCTTCGCGCGCGGCCGCGACGTTGGCCACGCCCACATCACCGGGGAACTTCTGATGAATCGCCTGTTCCACAGACGAGAAATGAATTTGCCCGGATATGGCAGCAAACCCGCCCAGCAAGGCGGCATTCGGCACCGGGCGGCCAACATGTTTTTTCGCCAGCTCCGTTGCGCCCACGTCACAAATGTGATGCGGCGGAAAGCGCGCAACAAACTCGGCAATCCCCAGATCCTCGAACGAGCGGCGGGAATTGATGAGGATGTATCCTTCTGGATTAAGCCCTTTGAAGACGTCGACCGAATGCAGCAGCGTCGGGTCCTGAATAATCAAGGCGTTCGGTACGCTGATCGGCTCGCGCGAGCGGATCTCCTTTTCATCGATCCGGCAATAAGACACCACGGGAGCGCCCATGCGCTCGGAACCGAAACTGGGAAAGGCCTGAGCATGTTTGCCTTCCAGAAACGCAGCGACGGACAGAAGTTCCGCCGCAGTCACTACACCTTGGCCGCCACGGCCATGAATACGCACCTGAAACATGATTCCGCCTCGGGTTCGGTCGCCAATTGGGGCGACCCACTTGGAGCAGACGGCAATTTAGCCCGGCGCGAGGCCGGAAGCCTTGACTTGGCTCAATTTATTTTTGGCGTATCCGTTGAGGGAAGTACGGGGGATACCCCTTGACCAAGTGGCTTTGCGCGCAACGTGTCATGCACAATTACCTGCCACACATTCCGCTCGGGGTCAGTTGGGCACGGGACATGTCATCAATGCGCCCTTCCGCCCAGCACCACGAGCAGACACAGTGCCTTGATCAATGCGCTAGGATTGCCTGGCGTTGTTGCTCTCAATCAAATCGCGAAAACGCACCCGCAACGATTTGGGTCGGCCAGTTTGATCAATGCAAACGGTCCAGTTCTCGATCACTGCGGCGGGTCGAGCCTCTGCAGATAGGCGAGCAGCCCGGCGACGCTCTCCACGTCGAGGAAGCGAAGCGACAACATGTCGGCGAGCGGCGCGCCGTTGCGGATCTTGTGTACGGCCTGTTCGGGACGGTTGCGCGCGATCCAGCCGAGCGAGGACTTATCGCCCGCCTCGCCGTACAGTGGCGCCTTGCCATCGGCCTGGTGGCACCGCACGCACGTGCCTTCGTAAATGTCCTTCCCGCGCAGCGGATCGCCGGTCGGTCTGCCTTGTGCGTCCACCAGGGTGCTCATGTCATGCTGGCCAACACTGAGGAATTTGGCGATTGCCAGAAGCAGCTTCCCGGGAACCGGCGTGGTCATGTCGCGGTGCGGTGGCGCCGTCATGCGCGCCACCAGGTCTTTCGGTTTCCGACCGCGCACGCCTGTAAGGCTTTTCAGGACCGGAGACGCCGAAATGCTGCCAAGATGCCCCTCCCCGCCGCGATAATCCCAACCGTGACAGGCCACGCAGCGCCATGTGGCCGCGGGCGCAATGTCCAGTTCGGCCGGAGCCAACGGATGGCGTACGGACGGCGGCTGGCGGCCGGTCACTGCCCAGTGATTGTCATAAAGTCGGCCACCCAGACTCAAAACCGCTGCTTCGCCGGGACGGGCCTGCGGTGTCTGTGTTTTCTGTGCTTGAAGCCGCGCTTCGGGAGTGCAGAGGAGCAATGCGGCAAGTGCCACAGTGAGCATCCCGTCAAGCCATCTCAAACACTTCCTTTTAAGCCGACCCAACATCATGGCAGGCTCGCTCCCTCTCGACCGCCCAAGAACAGGACATACTGCCATCCTGCCACGCGGACCCAACCGCGCGAAAGCGACAGAGTGTCCTGATGGGAAAAGTGAACGTTGTGGGCCGTATCCTGTAGCGCGATCCGAGTGGCCGCTCCGAGGATCCCCGATAGTTTCTCTGTCAGGAGGCCTCAGGCTGCGAAAGCCTGATTGTTGTCCGGCTGGCCAGCGTACAGGTCTTCCAGGCGGGCGACGAGGCTGTTGCGGATGATCTGGGTGTTCTCGAACTGATGAATTTGCGCGAGATTGGTTCCCCGCAAAAGATTGAGGAGATGAACCAGACCTGAAGGCTCGTCACCGCGTAGATCGATATGGATCGGATCACCGGTCACAACCATACGAGAAGCCCGGCCGATCCGAGTCACAGCCATCCGCATTTTCCGGATCGTCATATTTTGCGCTTCATCCAGGATAATGAACGTGTCGTTGAACGTTCTGCCACGAATGTGTCCAAGCGGGACCAGTTCCAACTTTCGCTCTTCCACAAGTTGCGTGAATTTCTGATAGCCTATGAGGTCACGCAGTATATCTTCGAAGAACTCGAATTGGCTGTCGTTTTCCAGTTCCTGGCGCGACGCTGCCGTCACGACTTCACCCTGCATAACGACATGGGGCCGGGTGATCACAATATGCTTCACACGCTCTTCAGCAAGCTGATTGAGCGCCGCGGCTATCGCAAGGTGCGTCTTCCCGGTGCCCGTCGGGCCGATTCCGATGATGAGCTGTTCGCCCGGCGAGCGAAGCGTCTGCATGAATGCGACCTGGCTAAGCGACATGGGCGCCACGGGGAAAGACAACCCCTTGAGACGGAAAGCGAGGTCCAGCTTGAGAGCGTTCGCCACAACCGTGGAAATCGTCGCTTTTTTGAAGGACGCATCTGCTACGTCCGTTCCGGACACGGCACGGGCAACCTGCTCGATGATCCGGGACGCGATCAGGACGGCAACATTGTCACCATTGATCTGGACGCCCTGGGCCGTGGGAAGAACATTGAAACGGTAAGGCAGAACGGCCTTTTGGGCTGTCTTTACCAGATCGTCATGTGTGACGAGGAACTGCTCGCCCAATTGGCCGTGCAGGTCGATGTCCAGGGAGTGCTGCTGTGCCATCATCGCGGAATATGTGCCCGTTGATCTCTTCGTTTCACCGGTTGTACATGCAAGTTCAGCACATCCTGTGGTTGAGGATCGCCGATTAGTCTTAACCTGTCGTGAATGACGTGCCGGCCGGCGTCAGATGCGCTGAATTGACGCTATGTCCACACGTTTCTTGCAGATGCTGTCCCCAATTGCTCGGAACATAGCATTCACGTCACAGATATATCGACGATATCCGCTTCGGGTCAGAAGCGGACATAGCGCTGCTCAGCCAATTGAGTCCGCTTTACCTCCAACAGCAGACATTGATCGACTAGACTTCCGCTTAGCTTCCCAAAGCAGCCGTGCGGCCTGTTGATCCTGAACGTCCGCTAAGTGCCAAAAGCGGACATTCCAGCGCGGACCAGTTGAGGAAATTGTTACAGCGTTCGCTACCCACCATGGCTACCTGTCGCCAAACAGAGCGGATTTCATCAACCCGCTGTTTGTCTCACTGCCTTAGCGATCTCGCGCAAATGGCGATCCCCCGTGCCACAACACCCGCCAAAGATATCCATATGGGGATATCGATCCGACAAGTCAGCCACTTGCCCCCCAAGTTCGACGGGATCACCGTCTTCAAGATGACCCAGTTTGCACAGTGCCAACTTTTCCATCTTAGAAGCATTTGGCCGGACTCCGCGAAGTCGACTGATCCAATCCTTTTTCTCCAGCGCCGGTTCGTATTCGACGGGATGCGAGCAGTTAAGGAGGTAGAAATCAGGCGCATCAGCACCAGTCTGTTCATCAATCGCAGTGATCGCCTCCGCAAGGCTTGGTCCGGATTTTAGTCGGCATGTGCTGTCCAGCGTCAGGGCGATGGAAAGTGAAACACCAGCTTTGGCTGCGGCACGTGCGACACCCACAGCCTCCGGGATATTGTTGAACGTCATGGCGCAAGCGAAATCCACACCCGCTGATTTCAGTGTTTCCAACTGTACTGCGTGATAAACTTCCGCACTTTCGGCGGTAATGTCGGCGTTCAAGTTGTAGGCGTCGCCACGTGGACCCAAAACTCCGCCCACCAGAAGACCAGGAATCTGGTCTTTGTAGCCCTTGGCGATGTCGCGCAAAAACTCGATTGCACCAATGTTGGCATCGACCAAGCCCTGCGATGAATAGCCAAGCTTGGCCCCCCAGTCAGGACTGGCGCGATAATCCAGACCCGACAACAGAAAGGATAGTTTAAACTCGGCAGCTACGTCCAATTGTGCGCAAAACATATCACGCATAATCGACACAGCCTTCGGGTTATCCAGCAGCGGAAACATCGCAAATTCAGGCAACTCGAACCCATGGCGAAATATAAGCTCTGTTTCAGAACCACCTTCAGTGAGAAATATTTCACCAGAGCCTGATTGTGGAAGGGGGGATACAACAGGCATATCAATCCTCTGGCTGAATGTTCTGGTTGAACCGGAACCGGTTTTCGGGATCGTATTTCGTCTTGATCTCGACGAGCCGCTGGTAATTCGCCCCAAAACTGGCGCGTGTCAGTGATGCGTTGTCCTCACCGTGCCCGGGGAAATTCAAGTATGCGCGCCCATGATGGCCGAAGCGTTCGGAATTAGACCAACCTTCGCGGGACCAGGCGATGTTGGCATCATCGTCACTGAGTTCGGACCAAACACTGTCCAGCGAATACATCCAACCCATGGAACGGTCGCCAAAAGCCGTCGCGTCGGTTGCTATCTTGGCTGTTGCTCCGCCAAAATTCCACAATGATGACAGCGAATTATCAGATGGTGCAGATGCTGCATTGGCCATCGCCATATCGATCATCTCATCCGGCAGACCGGACAAATACCGGGCCTTCCAGTAGCAGCGATAATCGCCGGCAGGCATCAGCGTATCAAAGAGTTGCTGGACATCGCAGTAGTTCATCCGTCCGGAGAAATCGGTCACCATGTCCCCAAGTTCTCGCAATGGTTGAAGCAACGTCTCGCCTTCTTCTGCGTTGCCGTTGTAGACGCAGGCCAGTGTATAGACCCGTTTGCCCCAGGATTCTTCGGGAAAGTCTTCGCCTCCGGCGGTAGAAAATTCGCAAAGCGACCCCACGAAGTCACCGTGTTTGGCCAGAAAGTCACGCCAGGCGCGGATCGGGCCAGGTCCATCCTCCACAGCATAGATCGGGGCTGCGAACATGACTTCGGGGCCGATGGGATGCAGTGAAAATTCGAAGTTCACCACGACGCCGAAATTTCCACCGCCGCCTTTCAAGGCCCAGAGCAGATCGGAATTTTCATCGACGCCGGCGTGGATCAACGACCCGTCGCCCGTGACCACATCAGCGGAAATCAGATTGTCGATCGCTAGCCCGTGCTGCGCCCGCAGCCAGCCAATCCCGCCTGAAAGCGTCAGCCCCGCCACTCCCGTGTCCGAGATCAATCCTCCGGGCATCGCCAGTCCATGCGCCTGACTGGCTGCATCCACGTTACGCCAGAGCGCACCGCCCTGAACCGAGGCTACCTGGCGACTGGCATCCACATCCACACCCCGCATCAGCGTAAGGTCGATCATCACGCCACCGTCGCAGACCGCATGGCCCGCGACGTTGTGCCCGCCCGCCCGGATCGCAATTGGCAGATCTTTCGCACGCGCCCATTTGACCGCCGTGACAACATCCTTCGCATCCCGGCAGCGAGCAATGACGCCAGGCTGCCGATCAATCATCGCGTTCCAGACGGCACGCGCGTCGTCAAAACCGGCATCTCCGGGTCTGAAAATCTCTCCTCCAAATCCATCTGGGTGCAATTCGAGGGCGTCTCTTAACTTGTCCATCAGGCAATTCCTTCGCATGTTAGAGCTGACGTTATGACAGTGGAGCTAGTCGCGTCAGTGGCAGTTTGGCCAAAGCCAAGGCATACTGGACATGCGGATGTGGTGAATTTGCCAAAACCGTGCCGTTTCAGACAGTAGGGTGTTATGAAAAAGCAAAAAAGGCCGATGATCACATTGCTGGCCGCGCCTGAAACCTCGGCATCAGTGCTTTACGGTCTTTATGATGTTTTGCTTTCAGCAGGCGCGGTCTATCCAGACATGGTGACTGGCTCGCCTGGCAACGAACTTTTGGATATCCGCATCGTTTCCGCCGATGGTAAGGCATTCCACTGTATTGGAAATATTCCTGTCGAGCCACAAATGGCGATCGATCAAATTGATAATGCAGATGCCGTTGTAGTTTGTGACATGTACACGTCGATCTACGATGTGCCGAAGGGACGTTATCCACGCGAAGTTGGATGGTTGAAGCGTATGCATGAGAATGGTGCGTTGCTTACTTCAGTCTGTTCAGGCTCGCTCTTGCTAGCAGAAACTGGTCTTTTGAATGGTCGCCAAGCAACCGCACACTGGGCTTACAGAGACATGTTCCAACGCCATTTTCCCAAGATTATTTTTCGAAATGAATCTATTCTTTGCCTCGCGGCAGAGGAGGACCGTATCGTCACAGCGGGTGGCGTAAGTGCCTGGCACGATCTCACAGTTTATCTGATTGCACGGTATTGCGGATACAAACACGCGATTGAAACTGCAAAGGTTTTCCTGATCAGTGGGCATTCCGAAGGTCAATCTCCATATTCCGTCATGACACGTCCGATGGAATCTACAGACGGCCCGATTTCGGATTGCCAAGTTTGGATTGCGGATCACTATCCGATGTCCACGCCAGTTGAAAAAATGGTTGAACGCTCGGGTTTGAACACCCGCACCTTTTCGCGTCGGTTTCGGGCAGCGACGGGATTTTCACCCATAGAGTATGTGCAGGCTCTGCGGATCGAAGAAGCTAAACAGATGCTGGAAACCGACGAACTTTCGAATGACGAGGTCGGGGCTTCCGTTGGCTATGACGATCCGGCGTCCTTTCGGCGGGTGTTCAAGCGTGGGGTTGGGCTTTCCCCCGCTGCCTATCGAAAGAAATTCCAGCGAATTTCACAAATCGCAAGACCAATTGGAGCAAATTGAAAGCAGTCAGTTTGATTGTTGGCAATCAAATTGCAGCCTTATTCCCGATGAACCGAGCAGGTGAACCACTTGCCCACAATGTCCGCTTTTGGTCAGAAGCAGACATTTCGGGGCTCATTCATTTGAGTCCGCTTTACCCTCAAGAACAGACGTCGAACCGTTGAACGCCTCGTTCGGGTTCCAAAGCAAGTGAGTTCGCAAAAAGCGAATCTTTTGTTACCTCAGCCGTTACCTATGAGCGATATTGTGCTGATCGCAACGGTAGATATTTCGATAACCTATTGAAAAGAATGGTAGGCGCACGGGGACTCGAACCTCGGACCCGCTGATTAAGAGAGAGAATTCAACTCAATTAATTCAATAACTTAGCAGTCGGAAACCGGTCACAACCGGGCCATAACCGGGCGAAAGTCGGACGTTACCGGCCAATCAATCCGTACCGCTTTCGAGGTGAATTTTCCGATCAATCTCTGCCAACCACCGCAAAAAAGAAATGCCACTAGAGACGATAAGCAAGCCCAATTGCGGCGGCGCCTCACTTGGCTCTGTTTGCCCCTGACGGTGCCGATAAAAGTGGGCGCCTTTTGTCCAACTGCTAAAGCTATCAGCCAACTGCATTGACGCATTGATCGACCGTTCATCATCTCCCAAGTGAGACACGATCGTCCGCTTTAGGTGTTTGTCGATCTCATCCTTCGTCAACCTGTAAGCATCTCCACAAATCAAACGAAACAGGTTCTCATTTGCACCAAAGGTATGTTCAATTGCACCTTTGTAGCTTGGCGGTAGCCTGTTGAGGTTGCTCTGTATCTCGTCAAAATCTTCACGAGTGGCCGCGTATCTTGATCCATCTAGCGCGGCAAGCGCTGCTCTCCGAGTTCGTTCGTATTCGGCATCGATAAGGTTGTGTACTCCGCCCTCGTCGTCAATTCGGTAGTAAGTATTCTCCTCGCGAAATATCCTCTCTATACCGGCAATCCATCCTTCGCGACGTTGGCCTTTAGGGAGGGCGCGCCAAATAATTGTCAAGCTCGCGAGAAACAATCTCAGATTTACGCTTCGGAACAATTCTTCGAAGTCATAGTAGTAGCCCATAGTGCCGCTGTAGCGGAATTGGACACCAAGCTCTCGGTGAACAAATTTTCCAATTTCAAATCGAGCGTCGTTGCGTGAAATCGTGGCGACTATCAGATCAAATAGAACATTGATCCGCTCGCGTAGTTCCGGCCCATCACTAACTGGATCTCCACGTTCGCCATACGCGAGATCAAATCTCAGACCTGTCGGTGGATCATTTTCGGAAGACATTTTTCACACCTCAATTTGAGGCAGTATTACAATTGGATTCTGAAGAACGTTGAAGCCAAATTCCGGCAATTTCACAGGAAAATTGGCAATACGAGCAAAAGTCGGAAAACGCCGAAATCCGACTTTTCAAAAAACCATGTTTTCCGGGCACTTCGGCGCCTTAAAGTCCCAAAAACGCAACTGATTCCTGATCAGCTGCGCAGTCGGACGGAAAACGGCCAAAAGACTCAATCTTGCAGCATTATGCATGATTCAGCTCAGATTCGCGCAGCTGATTTTTGGGACAAAAGTGGAACGTCCGACTTTCCGACTTTTTTGTTGCTATAATGTTCTTGTTAAGATATTGGCATAAGATACTGATTTTATTGGTAAATAGTGGTAGGCGCACGGGGACTCGAACCCCGGACCCGCTGATTAAGAGTCAGCTGCTCTACCAACTGAGCTATGCGCCTGAAATGGGTGGACAGGACGTGTACGCCCTTCACGCCTCTCCAATATCACTC
>Ga0209633_10004330_pt1 | contig 12778 bp, 8 predicted proteins | sample Cruoilmetagenom1_FD_187290 | JGI IMG/M metagenome (GOLD analysis project Ga0209633, IMG submission 187290) | Oil polluted marine microbial communities from Coal Oil Point, Santa Barbara, California, USA - Sample 1 (SPAdes) (version 2) | ecosystem: Environmental > Aquatic > Marine > Oil seeps ... | reverse complement strand
GGCGGTATCCATGGAAAGGGAAGTGCACTCACTACAATTGAAAGTCAATTAAAAACCGTAGGAGGTGAGTAAAAATGTTTGATTACCTCAAACCTTATATAGGTAATATGGAATCAACAGGGAATAGGTTTCACCAACTTTCTTTGAAAGAAATAGAAAATGTAGAAAAGCGTTTAGGTTATAAATTGCCACCACAATTGAGATTTTTTTATGATAATGTTGGCTATGGATTTTTTAGGAACAATCATGATCTTTCTGTGACAGATAATACATTTGCGAATCGACTCTTAGATCCTGAAAGTGCAGCAGATATAAAACTCTTAGGTTATGATAGTGGTCAAATTCTTCCCTCCGTAAAATTCGCCGAGGATGAACTGCCTATTTTTGAAATTGCGGATGGAGGAAACTTTTTTGTCATGAAGCCTCAGAGTGATAACCCCAACGCAGTCTATGAATTTGAGGGCGGAGAGCTTGTTGAAGAATCCCTTGAGCGATTTATTTGGCGCTTATACTATGAAAGTCCTTTGTATTATATGAAAGACTGGGGCGGTGACGAAGACGCTTAGCCTTTAAAAGAGTGTTGAGTTTTAGGGAGCTTATCATAAAACTCTTCCTACTTAATGACTATAGTAGATTATCCTTGCACTGACCGTTTGTTACTGCGCTCCTAAGCTATGAAATATAGCCGTCGTCGCTTGCGCCTCCGGGCATCACAAACCTAAATCACTATAGTCATTAAATAAGAAGAATTTTTGTAGGATTTTTAAACTTAGGGGCTGACACCTAACAATCTAAATGTTAGGTGTCAGCCCCAAAAATTTTTATAGGTCTTGTAAGACGAGGGGGATTTCTTGGAGAAGATCTTCTGCGATGAGGCCTCGCCCAAATAAGTGGGCCGATTCTGCGTGTATCCAAGTTGCTGCCGCCGTGCTAACGAGGGGCGCGTTTCCTTGGACTATCAATCCACCCACAAGACCTGCCAACACATCTCCCGTCCCAGCTGTGGCAAGAGTTGCGGGCGCGTTTGTATTGATATAACACGTGCCATCGGGAGCCGCTATGACTGTATCAGCCCCCTTTAATAAGAGGGTCGCTTGAGAGTCTTTGGCAGCTTTGAGGGTCGTTTCTATTTTAGTGCCGCAATGCTCAAAGAGTCGTTGGAATTCTCCGTCATGGGGTAAAAGTACGCAGGTATTATGGAGTAAATCCATTAGGCGTGCTTTGTGATCTTGAAAGCAAGACAAAGCACCTGCATCAAGGACGATCTTTTTCTTAGTTTTTAAGGCGATTTCCACAAGAGCTCTTGTGTCGTCACTGGGCAGAAGGCCTGGCCCAATTAAAAGGCCATGAACGGTTTTTTGGGTGATTGTCTCTGTAAAGTCTTTGAGGGTTGTGTAAGATTTAACCAAGGTTCCAAGAGTGCTGACTTGATAGAGGTCTTTTACACTTTCAGGGCAAAGAAGAGTTGTCATGCCAGCACCGATGCGCCGACTGGCTTCTGCAGCAAGGCGGGGGGCGCCTGTCATATCTTTTCCTGCGATGACCATCAAATGCCCTCGGGTATATTTATGGTCCGTTGGTTTGGGAGCGGGGAGGGAGTTCCGCCACAGGACTGGGGTGTTTTCATAGGGGAAAGGTTCTTTAAGGGCTGAGTGATCAGAAAAGCCAATGTCAGCAACTTTAATCTCGCCGCAATAATTTTCCCCTGGTAAAAGAACGTGACCTCGCTTAAGAGATCCAAAGGTCACTGTTAAATGAGCCGAGGCCGCACTTCCCATAATTTCACCAGTATCTGCATTAAGACCACTTGGGATGTCCACCGCAACGCAAGGAGCTTTTGCCGCTGATATTTTTTGAACTGTTTCAAGATAAAGGCCTGATAAAGGGCGTTCGAGACCTGTTCCAAAAAGAGCGTCTACAATTAAAGCAGAGGCGTTAAAATCTCCTTGGTCGAGGGGGATAAGCGGGCCTGTCCATTTGTCTTTGTTGAGTTGTGCTTCTGCTGAGAGTTTGGGTGAGGTGCTGAGGTCAACGGCGATGGTGACATCAAAGCTGGCTTCTTTTAGCTTGCGGGCAATGACATATCCATCGCCGCCATTATTTCCTGGGCCACATAAAACAAGGACTTTTCCTTTTGGAAAGGCTTGTATTATTTCTTGTGTAACCGCGGTTCCCGCTTTTTCCATCAAGCTCTCAAAGGTCTCGAACCCCTGTTGGACGGTGAGTTTCTCCCATTCCTTTGTTTGAGCAGCTGTTAGTATAGGATTTTTTTGATCTATCATACTTTCAAGTGTATCAAAGAAAAATGGCGGAGGGTACTTCATTGTGCTAGCCTCAAAAGACAATAGGGAATTCTGCAAAAGACTCTTTTGAAGAGGTTTCTGTATATAGAGTTGCAAAGACTTTTAGGCTGGGAGGACCGACAATGGCGACATTTCAAAAAATGGCTTATATCAAATGGTTTGATGATATTTATATAGAAGACATTTCCCTTGTGGGTGGAAAAAATGCTTCCCTTGGAGAACTTTACTCCGCCCTTAGACCCAAAGGTGTGCATATCCCTAACGGTTTTGCCGTGACCACAAAAGCCTTTGATGAGTTCCTAACTTCTCACAATCTTGAAAAAACCATCGAAGCGTTGCTTGGGGATATCAAACCAGAAGATACAGTGTCTCTTCAAACTCAAGGGAAAAAGATCAGAGGCTTAATTCAAGGAGCTGCTTTGCCAATGGCGCTTGAAGCAGAAATTCTCAAAGCCTATGGTGCCCTTGTAATTGATAATCACAACAGAGATGACGTTGCGGTGAGAAGTAGTGCCACAGCAGAAGACCTTCCCGATGCAAGTTTTGCGGGCCAACAAGAGACCTTTTTGAACATCCAAGGGGATAAGGATCTGTTAGATGCCTGCAAGAAATGCTTTGCCTCTCTTTATACGGATCGCGCGATCTCTTACCGTCTTCACCAGGGCTTTCACGGGGTGCCTATTTCTCTGTCTTTATGTATACAAACCATGGTGCGCTCTGACCTTGCGGCTTCTGGTGTGATGTTTTCAGTTGATACGGAAACAGGATTTCAGGAAGCTGTTTTAATTAATGCAGCTTATGGGTTGGGCGAAAATGTCGTTCAAGGTAGTGTCACACCAGATGAGTATTATGTCTTTAAGCCAACCCTTAAAACAGGACACAAGCCTATTTTGCAAAAGGTTTTGGGAAGTAAAGAGCATAGGCTTATTTATGAAGGCGATGGAAAAAAAGGCGTTAAAAATAAACAGGTTTTAAAAAAAGATCAGAATTCCTTTGCCTTAAGTGATGAGGATATTTTGCAATTGGCCAAATGGGCCATTGAAATTGAAGAGTATTATTCCAAAAAGAAAAAATGCTTTACGCCAATGGATATTGAGTGGGCAAAAGATGGCCGGACTGGTGAGCTTTTTATTGTACAAGCGCGCCCTGAAACGGTTCAATCTCAAAAGGATTTTAAAAGCCTCGAAAAATTTAAATTTGAGGGACCAACCCCTCAACCTCTTTTAACGGGGCGCTCCGTTGGGAATCAGATTGCTCAGGGGAAAGTGCGTCTTGTTAAAAGTACGATTGATCTTTCTCAATTCAAAGATGGTGATATTTTGGTCACAGAGAAAACAGACCCTGACTGGGAACCTGTTATGAAAAAAGCCTCTGCTATTGTGACAGATAGTGGCGGGCGGACATGTCATGCCGCCATTGTGAGTCGTGAATTAGGTCTACCTGCTGTGGTAGGGACAAAAAACGCTAGCAAAATCCTTGAAACAGGCCAAGACATCACGGTGAGCTGCGCCCAAGGAGAAGAGGGGTTTGTTTTTCAAGGGAAGCTTCCTTTTCAAAAAGACCTCATAGAGTTGGAATCTATCCCGCAAACAAAAACAAAATTGATGTTGAATTTGTCGAAACCCTCTGAGGCTTTTCGGTTATCTTTTTATCCCAATGAGGGTGTTGGCCTTGCAAGGTTAGAGTTTATTATCAACAATATCATCAAAATTCACCCCCTTGCTCTTTTGCATTTTGATGACATTAAAGACGCTGAAACGCGAAAGAAAATCAATGAGCTTACTAAGGGGTATGATGATAAATCTCTTTATTTTGTAGATAAATTAGCTGAAGGCATTGCCATGATTGCAGCGGCCTTTTATCCAAAAGACGTGATTGTGCGATTGAGTGATTTTAAAACCGATGAATATGCTGATCTCATTGGCGGGAGGCCTTTTGAGCCTAAAGAGGATAACCCTATGATTGGATTTCGAGGAGCGTCACGGTATTACGATGTGCGCTATCGGGATGCTTTTGCCCTTGAATGTCGAGCCTTTAAAAAAGCCCGTGAAGACATGGGGCTGACAAATATCAAAATGATGATTCCTTTTTGTAGAACCCTTGAGGAGGCTCATCTCGTTTTTCAAGAAATGGAAAAAAATGGTTTAAAACGTCATAAGGCCGACCTTGAAGTTTATATGATGTGTGAAGTTCCGAGCAATGTGATCTTAGCCGATGAATTTGCAGAGCTTTTTGATGGTTTTTCTATTGGTTCAAATGATTTGACTCAACTGACTCTAGGGATTGATCGAAATTCTGCTCTTTTATCTAATCTCTTTGATGAAAGAAACCAAGCGGTTGAGCGTTCCATTGCTTCTGTCATTAAAACAGTTAAAGCGAAAGGCGGAAAAATTGGCATTTGTGGGCAAGGTCCCAGTGATTACCCAGATTTTGCGCAATTTCTTGTGAAAAATCGTATTGATAGTATCTCTTTAACACCAGACAGTATTTTGAAGACACTGTTTATTGTGAAAGAGGCAGAAGAAAATTATTTTTAGTGAATTTCACCTTTATATAGATCCTCGCTAATTTTTGCGAGTTCACGATAGAAATCTGCTTTTCTCTCTGTGAGCACGAGACTTTCTGAGAGTTTTTTAAAGGTTGCGCTATAGTAACCGATAGCTTGGACACGTGCTTTTAGTTCTATTCGATCTTGTCCCGTTGTTTCTCCTCGCCCCTCTGTTAGATGTCGTGCAAATTGATTTTTACCAATGTGATGGCGCGCTTGCGTTAGATGCATTTTTTGTTGTTGTTTTGCCATCTTAAGCTTATAGTCAGCAAGTTTTGGTTTAAGGGCCTTGTCTAGATAGTCTTCATAGGCATTTGCAAGGGTCTCATAATACCGATGTAGGATGGCAAGGTCTGTTTCATTTTTAGCAACAGGTATGGGGAAATCTGAAATTGCTTGCTCTTGGGGGAATAAAGGAAAGTGAGCTGTGTTATTAGGTAACTCGCCATTATCGTGAGGCGTTGTTCTGTAATGATAAAAAATGACGTCGGCTGCACTGCGCCCAAAAACAAGAGAGGGAGACAACAGAAGAGCAACACTTAAAAACAAAAGGATTATTTTTTTCATTATCGGTCTTTTTATAAAACATTTTAAAAGAGTCTGTTAATTAATAATCACGTGAACTTGTTAACAAAACTTTAAAAAATAAAATATTTTTTAAAAAAAGTTTTATACATTTTCTTTGTTTTTCTTATTTTTATCTTTCTGTTAAGGCCCGTTGTTTTGCTTTTAAAATAGGTTTAAGGAGGTAATTTAAAACACTTTTCTTGCCTGTTAAAATATCAACGGAAGAGATCATACCAGGCATAATGGGGAGAACTTTCTTCGTTTTTGAAAGAATGGTCCCTTCCGTTTTTAAGTAAGCTTTATAAAAAATATTACCCTGATCATCTGTTATAGAATCTGCGCTTACTCGAATAAGTTCCCCTTTCAAATCACCGTAAACGGCATAATCATAGGCCGTGATTTTAACAGATGCTTGAAGACCAGGGCGTAAAAAAGCGATGTCTTTTGGATTGATTTTTGCTTCGATAAGAAGTGTGTCTTCTAGGGGAACGATTTCAACAAGGTCTTCTCCAGGTTGAACCACCCCGCCAACGGTTGTGACAAGCAATTGTTTTATAATACCATGTACGGGAGAACGCACCTCTGTTCTTGAAAAGCGATCCCCTTCAGAGGTGAAAGAGCCTTTTGCCGCTGCGAGCTTGTTATTCACATCCTTTAATTCGTTCCAGTTTTCCGCTTTAAATTTAATGGGCACCTGCCGAGCGCGTTGTTCGGCCTGGAGAACAGCAGCTTTTGCTCGGGCAATATTTGATTTTAAAGAGGCAACTTCTGAACGTAGTTCACTTTCTCTGATTTTGAGATCAGTTAATGTAATTTCGGGTTCAAGTTTTTGTTTAACAAGAGGAGCGATTTTTTCAACTTTTTCACTAATCAGGGAACGTTGCATGGTCAGCTCTTTGGTTCGTGATGCTAGCTCGTTGAATTCTTGTTGCTTTTGTTCCACTTCTTGGTCGGCTATAAGTTGGTCGCTTTTTAAATCTTCCAAATGAGCTTTGTAAAGGCGCATAGCGTCTTCGGCTTCCAACGGTGCTTTTTCTTCAACTTCTTGAGGAATAGTAAAGAGCTCACCAGAAATTTGAGCGCGTAATCTTGCAACGCTTGCAATAAAGCGATAGTAAAGGGTTCGTCCCTCACTAAAACGAGCGCGTGCAATTGTATTGTCGATATTAAGAAGCAGTTGACCTTTTTTCACAATGTCGCCTTCGTGAATGTGAATGTTTTGAATAATACCTCCTTCAAGGTGATCAACGACTTGTAATTTTGTTGAAGGAATAATAGTACCTTCGCCTCGAGTAATTTCATCAATCTCAGAAAAGGCCGCCCAAATAATGAGAATGACAAATGTTAAAATAATTGTCAGAAGAAGAAGAGGGGCAATTTGATTTTCTTTTTTAAGGTCAGCGGCTAAAACCTCTGGCATAAAATCCGTATCAAGGCCATCATCTTTGAATTTAAATTGAGACATGTGTAAAGAACCTTATTTTGCAGATCTAACTTGAGATTTATTAAGCATTTCCATGATTTTTTCTTTAGGACCATCAGCAATCAAGCGACTGCTATCAAGAACAACGAGACGATCAACAAGACGTAGTAAGGGAACACGGTGGGTAATAAGAATGAAGGTTTTGTCTTTTAAATATTCATTCAGCCTTGCTGTAAGACGTGCTTCAGAAGCGTTATCCATCATGGCCGTTGGTTCGTCCATGATGAAAATAGAAGGGTCGCGAACCAAAGCTCTTGCAATGGCAATGGCTTGGCGCTGACCACCAGAAAGCATTGAACCTCCCTCACCAACGGGCATATCAAAACCTTGAGGGTGATGGCGCACGAAATCGAGAACACCAGAAATTTCCGCGGCACGCATGAAATCTTCCTCATCAACATCTCGGCTGCCAAAGGCTATGTTTTCACGCACACTGCCAAAGAAAAGATAAATGTCTTGGGGGACATATCCAATATTATGGCGCAAGTCTGCTGGATCAATTTGCCGAATATCGGTTCCATCAATAATAACTGAGCCTTTTTGTGGTGTGTAAAGTCCGAGAGTTAGACGCTCTATGGTTGATTTCCCAGATCCAATACGGCCCAAGAAGGCGAGTCGTTCTCCAGCTCTAATTTTTAAGTTAAATTTCTGTAAAGCGAGGTCTTCTTGAGCCGGGTAAGAGAAATCAATATTGCGATATTCAATGGCGCCTTTAAGAGTCGGTCTGTGAAGGAAAGCTTTTCCTCGAGGGCGCTCACTGGGCAGGTTCATAATGTCATCAAGAGCCTTTAAGGCGACCATAGAGTGATTAAAGCGTGTTAGGAGAGAAACCATTTGAGCGAGTGGAGCAAGGGCCCGTGCTGATAAAATAGAGGTGGCGATCAAGGCCCCCATGGTGAGTTCCCCTTCGGCAATGAGATAAACACCAACAATGACAACAAAGATATAAGACATTTGTTGAATAAGGGCCGAATAGTTCATGGCAATGGCCGCAAAGAATTTTAAGGCTTTAGAGGAGTTTGCAGATTCTGCTACAAAACGCTCCCAATTTCGTTGCATGCGCCCTTCAGCCCCAAAACTTTTAATGGTTTCAAGGCCTGAAATGGCTTCAACCAAGAGGGAATGCTTCTGTGCTCCCTCTCGAAAAGTGCGTCTGACCCAAGCGGTTAAAGGCGTATGCAAGAGAAAGGCACCTCCTAAAATTAAGGGAATAGAAACCAAGGGAACGTACACTACTGGTCCACCGATCCAGTAGATAATAAGAAGAAAGAGAAAAACAAAGGGCAGGTCTATCATGGCGACCAAAGTTGCTGAAGAAAAGAAATCCCGCAAAGTTTCAAATTCGCGCACCTCATTGGCAAAGCCACCCGATGAAAGGGGGCGAGAGGATAACTGCATCTGCATGATGTTTTCAAAAATACGAGAGCCCATCAAAACGTCTGCTTTTTTACCAGCTGTATCGACAAAATAAACCCGTAATGTTTTAAGGATAAAATCAAATAGGAAGACGAGTAGAATACCAATAGCTAGAACCCATAACGTTTCTATAGCGCTATTGGGGACAACGCGATCATAAACGTTCATGGTGAAAAGAGGACTAGCAATGGCAAACAAATTAATCAGAACGGCCGCGAAGGCAACTTGTATATAAAGAGGCCATGACTTTTTAATGGTTCCCCAAAACCAAGCCCGCGGCTTATCAACAACAAGGTCAATGGAGCGCTGGTCATAGCGGTACATTTGTTTGATAAAAATGCAAACATTGGCATAGAGAGATTGTAAATCTTCTTGCGTCAGGACCACAGCACCTCGCCCTGTTTCAGGGAAGATAACCTCGTAGGAATTATTTTTAGGATCTGCATCAACAAGAAGGCACGCTTTATCTCCGTGTAACATTAAGACACAAGGAAGGGTAAATTGAGAAATATCAGTTAGCTTTTTATGAACAAGTTTTGCTGAAAGATTTGCCCGTGCAGCAGCACGTACAAATAAAGCAGGCGATAAAAGGCCATTTTCTAAAGGGAGCCCTGCTTTTAAGGCACTGCTAGAAGTTGGTTGGCCTAATAGTTTTGTTAGGGTTTCAAGGCACGTTAAGAGCGGATCATCATAAGCTGCCTCTGTTAAATCCCATTTGGGATCGCCGGCAACTGGTTTTATAGATTGTGGAGAAGCCATGGTTTTCCTGTCAGATGTTACGTTGTTATCGTGGGATGATGAGGGCGCTTTCTTTTTTTTCCGTGATGTCTTGGACACAGAAGGAGATGTTGAAGAAAGTTTTTGTTGTTGCTTTTTTGCAACTGATTTTGATTTATGGTCTTTATCAGAAAGATTTTCCCTTTCCATTGGCCCGCCTGTAAAATTGCTATTATCCTTATTATACATATATTTTGATTTAATTTTAATCTTTTTCTTGTTAGCATAGTGGTATGGATTAATTAAAAAGAGTCGTATAAGTGAAAAATATATTAAAAAATACAATGATTTCAATTGCATTAATTCTTATGTGTGCAAATGGGCATGCTGGTGAAAATAAAACAGTAATGCCAGGAAAGACTGTTTCTGATTTAACATCTTCTATATCCGAAGCCTTGTCTACAAATCCTGAAATCCTCATCCAAAAGGCCGAGCAAGATGTGTCAACTCACAGGGTGACTCAAGCCGTCGGTGCTTACCTTCCCAGCCTTGACTTAAAAGCAGGTGTTGGTAAAGAGTATACCAAACAGGCCTATCGAGAGAACTCTCTTGCTTCGATTGATACAAGGGGCAGTGAAACTAAAAATCGTTATGATCCTTCTATTACTTTGAATCAAAAAATATTCGATGGCCTTGAAACGCCCTATGATATTAGAAAAAGTCGCAAAGAACTTCATCAATCCAGAAAAAATCTTGAAGAAGCCCAGATCTTGGTCGCTTTTGATGTTATGGATAAATACATAGCTGTGCGTCGTTTTGAACGTCTTGTAAAGCTGGCAAAAGAAAATGTGCAAACCCATAAGGCCATTCTTGCCAAAATTAAAAAATTGGTTAAAGGGGGTAAGGCAACCTCTGGAGATGAAAAGAATGTTCTGTCTCGCCTATATGATGCCGAGGCAGCGGTTGGTGATATCCAAGGTGACCTTGATACAGCCTATGCTAATTTCAAAGAAGTTGTTGGCGCCGAAGCTCAAAAATTAAAAACGCCAAAGTTTAATGAATCTTTGATTCCTAAAACAGTTAAAGAGGCCGTTGAGATGTCTCTTAAGTTAAATCGCTCTGTGGTGGTTGCCAGAGCAACGGAAGACGTTGCCAAAGCAGATTTTGATAAAACAATTTCTCCCTTTTTGCCTTCTGTGGACTTTCAATTGCAAGCCCGAAAAGATTATGATGTTGGTGGAAAATCAGGTTTGAGTACTAATATCACAGGTCAGTTCATTGGAACTTTTAATGTTTTTAATGGAGGGCGAGATATTGGAAAACGTCGTGAGCTTCGTGCCAAGATGGCATCAGCTAAGTATAGTAAGCGCAAGGAGCTGCGTCGTGCTGAAAAAGAAGTGCGCGTTTCCTATGCAGAACTCATCAGTGCAAGAGCACAGTCAAAAGCTTTGCGGGGCGCTGTGAAATCTAAAAAGGCGGTTCGTAATATTTATATGAAACAGTTTGATGCTGGAACACGCAGTTTTATCGACATTTTGGATGCAAGCCACGAATACTTCCTTGCAAAAGGGTCATTGATTACCTCTGATGCGACAGAAGATTTATCCGCAGCACGTTTGCTTGCGTCTATTGGGAACTTGCTTGATCAGTTTACAGGAGAGATGCAGATGCTCGCCGGTAATGATAAAATGGAAGGGGCGCAATTGAAGCTTGTTTCAGTGAGCGACAAGAAAAACGTCAAAAAAGAATCAAATAAAGACATGAAGGGGAATCTTGCTCAAAATGGGCAGGGCTCTATTTCCGAACGTTCTAAGGCTTATGTCGACTCTTCTAAAGTGATGGAAAAGCCTCTATGAATAAAGAGCGTGATCTTGCCCAAGTCGCTCCCAACATGTCAGACGTTTATTAGGGATATTCTCATGGGGGGAAGAGACTTTTTAGAAAGGAAAGCTATATCTTAAAAAATATTATGTTGTTATTTTATTATCAAAGAGTGCTGAGTTTATGTATAAGATGTCTAATTTCTTATTTAAAAATGGTTTAGCTGATTATTTTTTTGGGGTTGGTCAACTTCTGATTGGAGCTGCTGCTGTTTATACTCTTTTTCAAGCAAATGGAATACTTGAAGATATTCGCTTAATAAGGGATGATGCAACGTATATTAGAAGGCTAATGGAGTCTCAGAAAGAAGCTGTTGCTAATCGTGTAATAGAGAAAGTGGAGGCTGGTACACCAGCTCAAAAAATACTTGGAGAATTTAAAGTTGAAGATAAAGCACTCCCCGGAGAACTGTACATGAAGTCTAATCGTCTTAATGAGTTAAAGCTTTCCATAGAAAATAAATCATTAAGCAAAGGGACAAAACGAAGTTTAATAATAGAGGCCCTCTCTTTAAAAAGAGGTGGCCCTGACAGATAGGTTCTATCTCTCTTTAACTATTTCTTGTTATCCATCCTCCCTCAATATAGTCGATTTAATAAAGTTCTAGTTTAGGAGTGTAGGAACGACGTCTGGGATTTTATTGAATCGACTATGGGTTTCTATAGCAGAAAATATCAGCGAAACTTATTATTACGGGGAAAGCCGATGGGAGGTTGTTTGCCGATTTGGCCTCGGCGACCAAGCCATGTTAAGAGATCGGTTTCCGTCCTAACGCGCTCGCCCAATTGCCAGCTGAGGCCATCTTCTAATTTGAAGGTTGTGATGTCGCTTAAAGAACCTTCTTTATACTTTTGCAAGATAACACCACGCCCTCGGTTCATTTCGGGTACTTCATCTAACTTATAGATAACCATCTTGCGATTATTTCCCATGGCGGCTACATGATCATCCTCAGGATTGATGAACAGGCAAACCATGGCTTTCTTTTTATCAGCAACGTTTAAAATTTGCTTACCATTCTTGGTTTGGGCTAACACATTCTTTAAGGGCACTACAAACCCACGACCCTCACTGGAGGCAACGAGCATTTTTACGTCTTGATGTTTTGTCGCGGTATACAAGAACATGTCCACAACATCAGAACCACTGGGCATATCAATGGAAAGAGAGAGAGGTTCTCCGTGCCCTCGGCCACCGGGAATTTTATCTACACCAAGAGTATAAAAACGTCCTGTTGAATCAAACACAATAAGCTTATCTGTTGTCTCGCCTTGGAGAATAAAGCGACCTTCATCTCCTTCTTTAAATTTTAAATCGTCGGGTTTGGTGTTATGGCCCTTAAGGGCTCTAATCCAACCATTTTTGGAACAAACAAGGGTGACGGGTTCTTTTTCGATCATGGCCTCAAGGGGGACATCTTCGATATCCGGCGCATCTTCAAAAGTTGTGCGGCGAGGGCCTTCAGGGTGTTTAGCTCCATAAGTCTTCTTAAGAGCTTTAATATCGTCTGAAATATTTTTCCATTGCGCTTCATCACTGGCCAAAAGAGCTTCTAATGTCTTCTGCTCTTCTTCAAGATTTTCTAGTTCTTTTTTGATTTGCATTTCTTCAAGCTTGCGCAATGCTTTGAGGCGCATGTTTAAGATAGAGTCAGCTTGTAGGTCACTTAGGTCAAAAGTAATGATCAATTTAGATTTTGGATCGTCTTCAAAGCGGATGATACGGATGACTTCATCAACATTCAAAAAGACAATCATAAAGCCACGGAGAATTTCGAGGCGGCGTTCAATTTCTCCGAGACGATATCGAGAGCGTCGACACAAAACATCTTGGCGATGGTTGAGGAAGGCTTGCAAGATTTCC
>Ga0209633_10004329_pt1 | contig 12779 bp, 8 predicted proteins | sample Cruoilmetagenom1_FD_187290 | JGI IMG/M metagenome (GOLD analysis project Ga0209633, IMG submission 187290) | Oil polluted marine microbial communities from Coal Oil Point, Santa Barbara, California, USA - Sample 1 (SPAdes) (version 2) | ecosystem: Environmental > Aquatic > Marine > Oil seeps ... | reverse complement strand
AGCTCGGCTTACCCCCCCAGTTACTCTGGATCCCGGTATTGCTGTCCGTAGAAGTATGCGCCAGGTTCAGCACCATGCCATCATAACTGGCCGCCACCTTGGCACCCCAGGTGCGAGTACCAAAATTCCCGCCCAGTTCGTCACCCACCGAGTTCTGACTGGTGAACTGCCCTGAAAAGTGCAGACCGAGCCCCAGCATCGGCCTGGCACGCGAGTTGAGCTCGGTGTAGAAGATATTCATGAAGTCATGGCCGTAATGGTTTGTCAGGCCCACATTGGCACCATTGGAAAAGGTATAACGGGCCGCGGCCGTGGATACCCCCCGATCGGGACCATCGATGCCGGCCGCGTCCGTCATGCTGACAAAACGGGTGGCATCGCGCTTTTTCATGCGCCAGGTATGCGCAAGTCCATAGACAAACCTTTCTCCCGAGGAATCGAACAGCGAGACCGACTCGAAGGTATTGGGCACCATGCGGCTGTCATTAGCGTTTAAATAGGGTAATGAAAACTTCTGCCGGTAGGCCCTTAAGGACAAATTTCCGTACAGACGTGCGTCAAGGTAAGCCTCGCCGGGCACACTGAAACTATCCTGCCCGGGTTTGAGCAGCTTGGCGCCGTCCTTGTCTTTGGGGCCATAGAGTTTCTGCGAGGTGTAAAGGGTAGCGCCAAGACGCAGACGGTTTTTCCACGAGGGGGTTGCATAGCTGAGCACACCACCCTGCGCCCAGGTCTCGAGGTTCGGGTTGTCATCGCGAACCCGGTTGAAGTAATAGTTACGCAGTTGCAGGTCCAGCGCGCCCTCGCGGAAGACATCCCCCAGACGTGAAAACACCTGGACCGGTGTGGGCAGTTTGAAGGCATGCTCGGTTGACTCAACAGCTTCGTGAACGCTGCCTGATGCGGTCTGTTCACTCTGGATATATTCGGGGGTTGCACACGCGACCTGTGCCGTGAGCAACAATATTGAGGCAATGCTGCTTCTTATGCGAGTTCCAGCCACCTTCTCCATGACCAAGACAAATCAGATTAAGCGGGAGCAGCTTCCAGCCGCGAATCGCGGCGGGGACGCCGCTCCTACAACAATTGTTGTACCTGCGCATAAATTACCGGATCGGTCCTGTAGGAGCGGCGTCCCCGCCGCGATTCGTGCCGGTAACGGCGCTTCTGCAAGATTGTGCCGAAACCTCACCAAAGGAACACTAGAAGTTCGCCAGGAAGAAAGGAATAAGCACTGCATTAACCAGGTCGATAAAAAACGCACACACCAGCGGGACAATAATAAACGCCAGGTGTGAAGCACCATAACGTTGCGCCACTGCCGACATGTTCGCCATGGCGGTGGGAGTCGAGCCCAGTGATATCCCGCCGAACCCGGCGCAGACGACAGCAGCATCGTAACTGCGTCCCATCAGGGGGAAGACCACAAACAGGGTCACGCTAACCGCAATCAGGAACTGGGCGCCGATGATAGTAAGGATAGGACCGGCAAGATCCACCAGCGTCCACAGTTGCATGCTCATCAGCGACATCGCCAGAAAGGTCCCCAGAGACACGTCGGCAATCAGGGCAATGGCCGGTGTGCGACTGGGCCAGGCCGTGCCGGAAAATCGCGGAAAGGATTTCGGGATCAGATTGGTGATAAGAATAGCGGCGAACAGGCAGGTTACAAACAGCGGCAGTTTAAGTCCAAGATCTTCCAGTTCGGCGTTGAGCAGCATACCGAAAATGGCACTTATATGGATAGCAAGAATGGCATCCAGAAAATCCAGGTAGCCAATCCCCTGTTTGCCCTTTTGTTCGTCCGGCACCCCTACATCCAGCGGATCTGCCGGTGCCGACGATGGTTCCAGTTTGTGCTTCGTAATGAGGAATTTCGCAATGGGGCCACCCATCAAACTGGCAAGGATAAGGCCGAAAGTGGCACAGGCGATACCAATCTCCATGGCATTGCCAACCCCGTAGTCCTCTGCGATTCTCGGTGACCAGGCAATGGCCGTCCCGTGCCCGCCAATCAGGGAAACGGTACCACCGAGCATGCCGACCGCTGCGGGCTGATCAAACAGCGAGGCCACCGTGATGCCGGTCAGGTTCTGCAGGAACATATAGGCAATAGTGATCGTAAGCAGGATCACCAGCGGTTTCCCGCCCGACAACAGGTCTTTCAGGCTGGAATTGATACCGATGGTGGTGAAGAAGTAAACCAGCAGGACGTCCCGCGCGGCCAGGTCAAAGTGAATCTCGATGCTGCTGGCAAAGTACAGCAAGGCAACCAGCAGGGTAGCTATCAACCCGCCGGTAACCGGTTCCGGAATACTGAATTCCCTGAGAAAGCCGACGGCATCGTTAATCCGCTTGCCGACAAATAGCACGATAATACCCAGCGTCACCGAGAAAAAGGCGCTGAACTGCAAAATACCGTTATCAAACTCCATGGGATCGAGAGACTAAACGCCCTCATCCCGCAAGTCCACGATTATTGATCAGCTATTCACCCGCCGCGACTCGTGCTTACAGGGAACGATCATGCGGGATACATCCGGAGCATCTCATCAACGCCCCGGCATTGATAATATTACCCCTGATTACACCTGTTCGCTGGTCTCGAAGAGGTCGCCGGAAAAATCGACGTCAATAACAGAAATATCATATCCCCGCCTGGTGGAGAGATGGCGACGCTCGGACATGATGATATCACCCCGATGATCGATCGCAGGAAAACAGGTGTGCGCCTTGTAGCGGCGGCGTTGAATCTTTCTTCTTTTCAGCATGCTTCTTGCCCCTTATTTCTTTTTGTCATTTTTTAGTTGTCCTTCGTGAAAAAAGAGGCAGCCCGAAGGCCACCTGTACAGAAATCACAAAATGGATATTGCTTGTGCGAAGTCAGAATTCGCCGCAGACAACAGAAGCTAGCAAAATATTTACAGGGTAGATATAAGGGGAATTACCTAGAGATTGACTGATTACTGGCTATTAGAGACTGTCAAGCCGGGTAAAGCGAACCTGGATCTCGTGTTTCTTGATCCCTTTCGCTTTACCCGTGCCGGTAATTTTGTTTTTCTTGATCTCGCACCGGTATGTGATCTGCAACTTATCCGCGTATTTTGTTCCAAATATGGTGCGCACATCAGCAAACTGTGTCGTGGCGATCGATATCTCCAGATTATCGCCGTCTTCCTTGTAACATCCCACCGAGTAGTGGCTGGCACTGGCTCCCTGGTATTTTCCATCTTTCATGAAAGCCGTGGCAATGCGCTCCCAACCATACGGGCCTTTAATTTCAACACTCCAGACACCTTCGCAACTCATCATGTTCTCCTTAATGTACAAAATTACAGGTGCAGATAATGGTACAGGAGATAATTGTTTGCAATCTAGAAACGCCTCCGGGCTTTATGCAAACACCAAGGTGACACCGATCCAGATCAACCAGAAATTAGTCCCTTGATCCAAAAACGAACCCGGCCCTTGCGTGGAGGGACTTGCTGAAGACACCAGACGCTGACCCTGGCATGCCGTAACGGGCATACCCCTGAACAGAGAAGCCCGCGGGACTTCTCTGCTGGTCATTAATCAGTTGAGATTGAACGAAGCTATATTGACCGGACAGGTGCAGATAAGCCATCCATGATGATTCTTCTTGAATGTGCACGACCGCTCGTCCATACACCTGAGAAACTGCACATCCCTTTCCAGGTACGGCTCCACATTACACACGGCCCTCCCTGACAAACATGCGTACTTCATATCGCATTGTGTTTTTTTGAAGATTTCAGGTTCAACATTCATGCTTCTTATTAAAGCCATTGTTTTCCCCTTTTCCCGTTATAGATGCCCCCCGAACATACATGAAATACCGAACCTCAACCATAACCAGCATTGGCTGGTAAAAATGATTCCAATTCGCAACGAATAACCACAAACCGGTTATGCACTGATTTTTTTACTTTTTACTTAGTGAGTTGATCACAATTATTTATGGCGCATCATTAATTTTTAAGACTGGCAGACTCTTTGATGCCCACATTCAGCCGGAACCGGCCATACAACCCACAAAGGAACGCCCCGGCAAGGGAGGTACCGGGGCGCAAGAAGTGGCTGGATTTACGGAGAAAACAACCGCCACTACTTAATAATTTAATGAGAAATACTGTCCCCGTATATTGTCCCCTGGTACAGGCAGGTGGATTTTTCCGAGGATACGATGAAGATTCGAGACCCGCCAGAACAGGACAGGGTAAAAAAATGGCGGCTAAAAGCCGCCATAGAAACGATGGCCAAGCGGCCATCTTACGGAGAGGTTAAGTTACTTCTTTGTATCCTGGGTCAGCATCGATCAGTCAAACTGCGTACAGCCACCACTAAATTGATGCGTTATCATACCACATATTTTCTGTCTATTGTGGAAACCACCTACCTTTCCCGCTTTTTGCCCGCAACAGGTAAGACTCCTGGCTTCCGTCTCAGAAAAAATCGCAACAAAAAAGCACCGGGAGGCTGCCCGGGCACAGACTGATCTGCTGGGGCCAAACCTGATTAAGGATGCTCCGGTAGCACACCCGGGTAGCGCGAAAACTCACGGGTCAGTTGCGGATCCGTTCCGCCAGCGGCCGGAATTGCAGGGCATAGAACATTTCCAGGTAACGCTGGGTTTCGGCACGTTCAAGGCCGGTGACATAACGCCAGAATCCGTAAACCTTGGACAGGGTCATGAGTTGCTCGGCATAGCGTTTCCAGGTGTAGCGCGCTTCCACGCGCTGCAATCCACCCTGCGAAATGCGCTCCCACTCCTCCGGGTCGTTGCTGCAGCGCTGAAAAAAGTCCACCAGTTGCTGCGCCGCATGCTCACCCTCATTCGGGTCAACGTGAAAACCTGACACACCATCCTCGATGATTTCCATCGGACCACCAAACAGGGTAGCAAAGGTCGGCAAGCCGCTGCTCATCGCCTCGATAACAGTCAGACCAAAGGCCTCGAACAGGGCCGGTTGCACAAATGCACCGCGGCGGTCTGCAACTACCCGATAGAGTTCACCGGCCAGACTCTTGTCCAGGTGCCGGCCCAGCCAGCGCACCTGACCGTCGAGTTGATATTCGTCCATCAGGCGGTGCATGCGCTGGATTTCCGCGCGCTCCTCGGCATCGCCGGAGAGCCCGGGATCAACATGGCCCGAAACGATCAGCAGGTTGGTCAGCGCACGCAGCTGCGTGTTGGCGCCATACCATTCAACCAGTCCATTGAGATTCTTGATCCGGTCCATGCGCGCCATACTGAACAGCAGCGGCTTGTCGACCGTCTGCAGCACACCACGAATGTCTCCCGCCATCTCGCGACCGAAGATCATGCCATTGATCTCATCGTGCAGATGGGTCAGCCGGCGCTCGCCGGCGCTGGCAGGAAAATACACCTCGGCATCTGCGCCGGGTGAGACAATATTGAACTTGGGATCAAAAACATCCACGCCGTTGACCACGCGATAAAGCCCCGGCATGGTGAACGCCATATGCGCCTCGTACTGCCCGACGCCTTCGGCAGTACCGGCGATCTCCTGGTAGGTCGAGGTAATAATAAAGTCCGCGGTATTCATCGCTATCAAATCAGCAGTAAACTGCGCGGAAAAATGATACTGCTTGTCATTCGCTCGCCAGTAAAGATCGGAGTACAGGTACTTGGTCTTTTCCAGCGCGTGCGCAATGTTGCACTGGGTAACCTTGAGTCGCTGTGAAATCAGCGCCGCAACCAGATTACCATCTGAATAGTTACCAATCAGCAGGTCCGGACGCCCACCCAGTTCGGCCAGAATTTCGCGCTCCGACTCAAAGGAAAAGCGCTCCAGGTAGGGCCAGATCTCAAAACGCGAAATCCATTGCGGCACCACGCCGTTGTCAGCATGAAACGGTACCCGCAGGATCCTGGCATTGTGGGTCCCGGCGATGGCTTCGATACGCTGGTCGCAGGAGGTACCCTCAGCATCCGGAATCAGGCGCGTGACCACTACCACCTGCGGCTCCATGTCGAGCCCCTGATCATAAATACACTGGCGCATCTCACGTTCCAGCGCACGCACCTGGTCAAGGATATACACCACCTGGCCACCGGTATCCGGTCGTCCCAGCACGCCCGCCTGACCGAACCAGCCATGCGGCGAGATAATCGCAATCGAGAAGATCATCGGCACCCGTGACAGGAAACGTTCCAGGTTACCGGGTGACGGGGCCTCGAGAATATCCAGTAACAGGTGTATGTTTTCCAGCATGGCGCGGGTCGTACGCCCCCAGCCCGGCTCGAAGCCAAGCACCCGTAACTGGTGCCCGACCGTCTCCCAGCCGGCATCTTCGGAGTGTGTCCCGAGATAATCACTGGCAGTGCGCAGCGCACTGCGCAGCCCCTGAACATCATCGATACCCTCGTTCAGCATCAACTGCTGCTCGCGATACTGATGTACACGCAGAAATTCCAGCAGACGCCGGTCACCCTTGCCCAGGTCCTCGAATAACTGGCTCGACAGGCGCCGGTTGAGAAACTCCATACCCCGGCCAATGGAATGCGCCTCCTGTAATTTCGGAAACTCGCGCGAGAATGGACCGAGGTCCAGCTCCAGTACATGCCGGTTTTCAAGTCTGCCCGCACCATTGACCAGACGTTCGCGCGCCTCCAGGTAACTGGAGACATCCAGCTCCTCCACGTCGAGCGTGTCCAGCTGAAAACGGATATAACTCCAGCGTGCAACACGCGTACGCAGGGCCAGGTAACAATAGGTATTGTCCAGCGCACCTTCCTGCGCCCAGTCAATCATTTGCTGCATGGGGGAATTCAGCAGCAACTCACCCTCGGGTTCGGCGCACAATTCACGGAACATGGACTGCAGTTCGCTGCGCAACAGGAATGCCTGATCCTGTTCACGAAAGCGGTGTATCACACGATGGGCATGTTGACGTTTCTGCTTCAGGTACGCCTGCAGGGATTCCAGATAACCGCCGTTCAACCTCATAAAAGCTCCCAATCCGCACAAATTCGTTGGTAGAAACCGGCATCGGACACCGTGGCACCGCGCACGCCGACAATGGCCGAGGCAAATGTCTGGGCACGTTGCAAGGTCTGCTGCATGGGCCAGTCCAGTAGCAGACCAAGCAGCAGAACACTGGCAAAGGCATCACCGGCGCCAACAGTATCGGCAGTAGCGGCGACCGGCGCGCTCTGTGTCGGGACAATACTCAGGGTGTCTGCAGCAGCCATGAATACTTGAGCACCGGCACCACCCAGCGTCACCACCAGCCACTCAAGCTCACAGTCTGCCAGCAGGAAACGTGCGCGCGCCTCCAGACTGTCCTCTTCCGGACACAGACAGGCAAGCTCCTCGGCATTCAACTTGGCCCAGCGGGCCTGTTGCAGCATGGCGAGCACGGCATCACGCTGCCACCAGGGTGCGCGTAAATTAACATCGACAAACAACGCCATACCACTGTGCTGGCGTAGCGTCTCCAGTGCCTGCCGCGAGACCGGGTTACGCAGGGCGAGGCTGCCATGATAAAGCACGCTGGACTCAGGCAAGGGTGGTAGCTGTGTCGCATCGATAAAATCATAGGCACGCTGATCGACGATATCATAGGCCGGTTCGCCCGCGTGAATACTTACATCCACGGTGCCGGTAGGATGCTGGCTGTCGAGCTGCAAGCCACGCAGCGCCATTGACCAGCCTTCCATTGCCTGCCGGATGTTGCGCCCCAGCGCATCATTGCCGACCCGGGAGATCATCAGCGGCGCCCTGCCAAATGCCTGCAGGTGCCAGGCCACGTTAAAAGGGGCGCCCCCCAGCACGGCGCGTCCGTCGGGAAAGCGGTCAAACAGGACCTCGCCGAACACCACCGGGCATGCATTTCTCATATCAGTCATGGCCTTGTTCCGGTTTCAGAAAGTCCAGGGACGCCGGCAGGAAATGCGCCAGCCCTTCGATAATCCCGGCACTGTAATTACCGTTCATACCCAGAAAGCCGCCGCACGCCAGGTACAGTGCGGCCCGGTGCCCCAGTGACGCAGCCTGTTGCAATGCATCAGCTCTCACCACCTCGCTGGCATTGGCCACCAGCACCGCCGGGATATTGCTCGCCAGCACCGGCAGGTCGTTGCCACTGTCACCGGCAAACAGGGTCTCGGCAAGACTGAAGCCCAGCCGGGTGCGAAGAAAATCAAGCGCGTGCAATTTCGTAGCCCCCGCTGGTAACACATCAAGCAACCCGACCTGCTGCAGGTCATCGATGCTCCAGATCAGGCTGGCGCGCACACCGCGATCCTGCAGCAGTGCCTGCATGCGTTCCATGAGCGCCGGCCGGTCGACCTCCAGCGGCAGGTAATAACTGAGTTTGAAGTCATTCTGCCTGTCGGGCTCCTGCAACTCCAGCTGCGTCATCCCGGCAAACAGCTCCACCAGTTGCGCATGGGTGACCCCTGCCCAGTCAGCAGCAATCTCGGCCTGCCAGTCAGGATTGTGGTACCACGCAACGGGACCGACGTCATAGATACGGGTACCCACATCGGTGATCACGTGCGCCGGCCGTGGCAGCTGGTATTCATCCAGCGCCGTCTGCACCAGTGCACGGTGACGGCCGGTGACATAGACCAGCGTGACACCGGGTCGCGCGGCCAGCCGGGCAAACAGCGCACGGGCCTGCGGCGATTCCGGCTGCTCACCGTTGGGCAACAGCGTCCGGTCCAGGTCAGTGCAAAGCAACAGACGCACACTCATTCCGGCATCACACCACAGGTATCAAGAAACTTGTAGTGCTTGATAGCCTCCAGAATACCGGCCGCATAGGGCTGGCGCGCGTAGTAAATGTGCTCGACATCAGTGAGTTCCGACAACTCCTCGTGATGCCGGTTGGAGACCACCACTGCCAGGGTATTACCGCGCATCATGTCTTCATCGGCGCCGGAACCGCCAGCTGCGAGCACATGGTCCAGGGAAATATCCCACTGATCAACAAACCAGCGCAATGCAAACCCCTTGGAGGCGCGCACCGGCACGATATCGAGGAACTGGCCAAAGGAATAGATCACGTTGACGGCCTGTTCGTTGCGGTGCAGCAGGCTGTTAATTTCATCGACATCCGGCGCCTTGGCCGGATCGATGTAATAACTGATCTTGAAGCGGCTTTGTTCCTTGCGCGGCTGCAATTCGAGACCAGGAACCTCGGCGAGGATGCGGCGCACCGCCTTGGGGTTCCAGTAATGATCGATATGCCGTAACCAGCCGGTATCGGCAGTCAGTCGTGGCGCATAATGGATCTCGGTACCCAGCGAGGTAATCAGCAGATCGGGCTGTGGTATGCCGTAGCGCCGGAGAACTCGCAGGGCATCATCGAGACGCCGCCCGGTCGCAACGGCAAAGGTAGTGCACTTGCGATTCGCCTTGATAACATCGACGAAATCGGCCAGCGATTCCGGGTCACCCAGCAGATTCTGATCGAGATCGGTAATGATGGTGCGGTCGTGATACATGCGTGAACGCTGTGGCAACAGGCGCCGCGCGACCGGCTCACCACGCTCCAGCAGCGGTGCGATGGCCTGTAAATAGGTCTCTGCATGCGCCGTCCAGGAATAATGCCGGCGCACCCCGGCAAGCCCGTTGTTGACGTACGCCTGCCAGGCGGGCACATCACCCAGGACATTGAGCAGCTGGCTGGCGATCTGCTCCGTATCCAGCGGGTCTACCAGCAGGCCGTTATTGCAATTGCCGATGATGTCGACCGGGCCGCCATCCTCGGTTGCAACGATCGGCAAACCACTGGCCGCCGCCTCGATCAGGGTCAGCCCGAAGGGTTCGGTCAGCGCCGGATTGATAAACACACCACGGGAGGCAGCGGCCAGTCGGTAGATAACGGGCACGTCATCGGCCCGGTGATGCTTGGGATAAGCCACCTTGCCGTACAGGTCATACTTGTCGATGCGCATGAAAATATCGGTCAGAACATCCTGCACCCCCTCTTCCATATCTGCTACATCAACCCTGTTTCCCGCGATAATGACCAGGTTGGCCACTTGCTGCAGTTCGGCAGATTCCCCGTAGGCGTCCACCAGGGTCGCAATATTTTTGCGCGCATCCGGCCGCGACAGCGCCAGGATCATCGGCTTGTCCGGCTGATTCAGGAAACGCGCAATCCCCTGAAAGATCTCGCTGTCATATTCGCAGCCATCCGGCGGGTAAAAACATTGCAAGTCGGTACCGGGCGGTATGACGCGCATGCTGTGTGGCTGGTAATAATCATACAGCTCGTATTGTTCCTTGATTTCCTGGTGGGTACTGGTGATCACCAGCTCGGCCGCACCCAGCGTGTCTTCCTCGGCATTGATACGCCGCGACATATTGTAGCGTTCCTCGATCACATCGCGCTTCAGCCCGCGCGCCAGCAGGCGTCGTCGCTTGACCCGCCCCAGTGAATGCCCGGTATACACCAGCGGCACCCCGAGCATATTCGCCATGCGCGTGCCGACATAACCGGCATCGGCGTAGTGAGAGTGGATCAGATGTGGATTCCTGCCCAGTTCACGCACGTATTCCAGGGCCCGGTCGGCAAAGCTGTCAAGGTAATCCCACAATTGCTCCTTGACGATATACTCATCGGGGCCGGCATCCAGGCGCACGATCTGCACCTTCTCCTCCAGTGATTCCAGGGAAAGCCAGTAATCGTCACTGATCTGATCATCAACGATGCGGCGTGTGAGCAGGTCAACGTGCGCGACCTGCGCGCATTGCCCCAGTGCGCGGGCGAGTTCCACCACGTATCGGGTCTGCCCCCCGGTATCGGCATCACTACCCAGTTCAAGGTCATGCCCCCTGATCAGGCCATGTACACTGATCAAAAGCAGGTACAGGCCATCCTGGTGTGCAGCAGTTTCCACAGTCCCTGGTCATCCTCGTCGCATCATAGTTACCCTAGGATAGCAAATTTTACTCGTAACTATTCCCCATAGAGGATCACAGGCCCAGGCGGAACAAGTCAGTCCTTGCAACATGCGGCGTTGCTTACAGCTTTGACAGGGAATATCTGGTAACTTCCTGCACATGGACACCCGTAACAAGCATGTGTCAATGCCTCCGCATGTCCCTGAATAACGAACCACCCACCGGTCACCTGCGATTGCTGGCCCTGCGTATCATGGTGTTGCCCCTGATGAGCGGCGCATTGTTGCTCGCAACCACCCTTGTCGAAGCCATACCCTGCTGGGGCGTATTCATCCTGGCCGGACTGCTGGCGTGGCCTATCTGGCTGCATCGTACCGAGTACCGCCTGTTTCACCGGCGGCTGGTAGTGGCAGGGGTCATGCCCCCGGGCAGCCGTCTCCGGCCAATGCTGTGGAAGGGGACATTCATCAAGGCCGTGCAAACCCTGGCCGCGCTGCTACTGGCATGGTTACTGCTGTCACTGGTAGCACCGATGTCTGCAACGCATGGTTATGCACTGGCACTCGATGCACTGCTGCTGGCCCTGATCATTCAACCTGTCACCAGGGGCCTCTCGGGACCGGTGTCTGCACAGCACCAAAGCACGGTTGCCCGGCACTGGCCCCTGATCCTGATCAACACCGCAATCCTCACCGGTGCCATCATGTGGCTGGACTTTGCCATTGTCGGCACAGCCGACACCCGGCAAATGGCATGGCACCAGGTAGCGGTACAGGCGTTCAACGCAGTCAATGATAATGCCGACTGCATCCTGTGGGGTATTAGCGGCGGCGTGCTGGCAGCCATTGAAGCGCTCTCATGGCACCTGTCGTTGCTCGTTATACCCGGCCTGCCGGATGTGGCCGCACAACTGGCCGGCTGGGCCTTCTTCCTGCTGCGTGCTGCAACGGTTGCCTACCTGTTTACCACGCTGTTGCTCGGTATCGACATCTTTATTGAAAAGCGGGTGCAGCGAGCAGGCAACCGTGCAACAGGCAGCACCTTTTCGCGCACCTTCCTGCTGACCATCCTGTTGCTGGCAGCGCCGTTTTACTATGCATCCGTCAAACTGGGAGAGCTTGACCCTGCCAGCTTCGCGAACGATGTCGAAGCTACCGCGCAACGGTTTAATCCCTGCATACCGAACCCCGCTATGCGTACACAACTGCAGGCGCAACTCGATGCGGACATCGAGACCACACGCGTACAGGCCAATAATGAAGCCGATTCAGCCATCACCCGGGGACTCGAGCGCATCTTCATCGACATCCGCGCCGGTGTGGACGATTATCTCGACTGGTACTTCTCAGTAGTGGGCGAATACCAGCGACTGGCAACCGCGTTCGCTGCAGATACAGCGGCAGCCATGCAGCAGCAACTGGAACAACACCTGTTTGCCAGCAGCGATTTCGACAGGCAACTGGTGCTGCTCAACAGTCACATCGTGCTACAGTCAGCCAGTTATTTTGCCGACCTCCCCCCGGCGCTTGCTGCCACGGCGGACGCTGCACCCTGCGAAACCGGTCCGGTTAACCTGGCGCTCTTCAAGGAACTGGATCGTGACAAGTTCAAGGCATCCATCGCGGCCACCAGCGGGATTGGCGCAGGCATCATGACCGGCAAGGTGCTGGCATCGAAGACGATGGCCGCAATCACCGGCAAGCTCACAGCCAAGGCATCAATCAAGGGCGGGACCGCACTGGCCTCCAAGACACTGGCAAAGAAAGGTTCATCCTCGCTGCTGTCAGCCGGTGCCGGCACTGTACTGTGTGCCCCGACCGGGCCAATCGCCATACTGTGCGGCATTACTGCGGGTGCAATAACCTGGCTGAGCGTCGA
>Ga0209633_10004328_pt1 | contig 12780 bp, 10 predicted proteins | sample Cruoilmetagenom1_FD_187290 | JGI IMG/M metagenome (GOLD analysis project Ga0209633, IMG submission 187290) | Oil polluted marine microbial communities from Coal Oil Point, Santa Barbara, California, USA - Sample 1 (SPAdes) (version 2) | ecosystem: Environmental > Aquatic > Marine > Oil seeps ... | reverse complement strand
AATCTTTTTTGTGTAAAATTATTGAAATATCTAGATATTCCTTTACATTTTATACTTCAAATCTCACCTTTTCTTTTAATTCTGTAGATCAAATCTTAGGTCAAACTCAGGTTAATAACTTTACTTACGCTTAGCATAATTTTTTGGAGAATATTTTTACAATCACAATAAAGTGTTAAATTAAAAAAATCATACAACCTTTCTTGTAATTAACGTTATAAAAATACGACAATAGATTTATTATTAAATTTGATAAAAAATTTAAACAGATGAAAAAAATAATTTTGATTGGGTTGTTCTTTAGCACAATTTTATCTGCAACTGCACAAGAATGGCTTACCGATCTCGAAGAAGCAAAAAAAGTAGCTTCCGAAAAGAATCAGAACATAGTGCTAGTATTTCAAGGCTCAGATTGGTGCGCACCATGTATAAAGTTAGATAAGGAAATTTGGAGTACAGATGAGTTCAAAAATTATGCTCAAGAAAATTTTGTAATGCTGCAAGCAGATTTCCCAAGAAAGAAAAAGAATAAATTGGAAAAAGCTCAACAAGAGAAAAATAACAACTTAGCCGAAAAATATAATAAACAAGGATTCTTTCCACATGTTGTGGTTTTAAATGAAAAAGGAAATGTATTAGGTAGAACTGGTTATAAAAAAGTCAGCCCCACAGCATATATCAAAATATTGAATTCTTTTTAAGATTCTTAAATGAAAAAAATAGGCTTACTAACTTTTGTCATTTTATTTACTTCAATACTTTCTGCACAGCAAATGCATAGACGTACTTTAAAATTAATGGGTACTCGTTTTGATATTTCTGTAGTGGAAACTGACTCCTTAAAAGCATCACATTATATTGATCTGGCTGTAAGTGAAATATCGCGAATTGAGAAATTAATATCATCATGGGATAACAAATCTCAAACAACTCTCATCAATAGAAATGCAGGAATTAAACCAGTAAAAGTAGATATTGAGTTGTTTAATTTAATAAAACGCTCATTAGCACTTTCTAAATTGACTGATGGCGCTTTTGATATTAGTTATGCTTCTATGGATAAAATTTGGAAATTTGATGGTAGCATGAAAGCAATGCCCTCAGAAAATGAAATAAAAGCTTCGGTTGAAAAAGTAGGTTATCAAAATATTTCCCTTAATGAAAAAGATCAAACCGTATTTTTAAAGTTGAAAGGTATGAAAATAGGTTTTGGTGCCATTGGTAAAGGTTATGCTGCCGATAAGGCAAAAAAATTATTAATATCGAAAGGCGTAATTGCCGGAATTATGAATGCATCAGGTGATATGAATACTTGGGGAAAACAACCAAATGGTGACTATTGGAAAGTTGCTATTACAAATCCGTTAAACAAAAAAAATGCGTTTGGATTGTTACCCATAAAAAGCGGAGCTGTTGTTACCTCAGGGAATTATGAAAAATATGCAACCTTTAATGGTAAAAGATATTCTCACATCATAGATCCAAGGACAGGCTATCCCTCTAGCGGAATTATAAGTGCTACAGTTTTTGCACCAAAAGCTGAATTAGCTGATGCGTTGGCTACCTCCATTTTTGTAATGGGTGTCAAAGCTGGTATCAATAGAATTGATCAAATGGCTAAGGTAGACTGTATTATTATTGATGAAAATGGTGATATCCATAAATCTAAACATATAAATATTGAAAAAATATGAAGCAACTAATTTACATATTATTAACAGTAAGTTTCCTGACTTCTTGTGTAGCAGTTAAAGAATATGAAAAGGTCAATATCAATGACCCAGATATGGTGCTGTCTTCAAGAAAATCAAATAAATTTGAAACAAGCTTTCAAGTTTATAGAGAATCTGCTTCAGGTGCAAATGGCGGAAAATCAGGCGGAGGTTGTGGTTGTAATTGATATAACAACTACAATAGAAAACAATGTTACTTAAAATTAATTATCCCAAAAGAACAAACAAAAAATGAAAAAGTTACTCATTATACCTTTCCTTTTTTTTATCACTATTATTTTTTCTCAAAGTCAACCTCAAGATTCAACAAAAGCCTATAAAAAACGTGTATTAGAAAAAACAGAAATTGATTTTTTGTCTAGTTATTATTCTCAAGATGGAGATAATGCTGCCGTAACTGGCGGCATAGGAACAGAAAAGTTAACAGATCTAGCCTCTAATATTGTAATATCTATTCCTTTAAATGACGATGATGTTTTGTCTATCAGTGCAGAGATTTCTGCTTATACCTCTGCCTCTTCCAGTAATTTAGACCCTTTTGACAGCGGTGCTTCCGGAGACGACGATGACGATGACGATGATAGAAATAGTTCTTCAAAAGCAATAAATACAACCACAGGTAGTCCATGGGTAGAATCAAGTGGTGATTCAAAAAAAGACACTTGGTTTAATGGAAATGTTAGTTATAGTCATTCTTCTGATGACAGGAATAGAATATGGAGTGCAAACCTGAACTTTGCCAATGAATATGATTATACATCCATTGGTTTTGGAGGAAGTCATACTTGGTTATTTAATGAAAAAAATACAGAATTTGGAATTAGTGGAAATGTCTATTTAGATACCTGGAGCCCAAGGTATCCTACAGAAATAGATTCTTATTTTGAAGCAGATCAAAATTTATATAGAGGTTTTTTTATTGGTATAGACATTTTAGACCAAAACGGTAATGTAGCTGACAAAGACGATCCAACTATATGGAGACCATTGAATACAACACTAATAGATAACAAAAGCAGAAACACCTTTTCTGTATCATTGAACTTTTCTCAAATTTTAAATAAAAACACTCAGGTTTCTTTCTTTTTAGATTTAATACAACAAGATGGATGGTTAGCTAGCCCTTTACAGAGAGTTTATTTTAGCGATAGAGATAATTTTTACATTGGTAATGCCGCCAGCATTCCAAATTATACATTACCAAGTAATCGAGATGTTTTTCAATTAGCAGACGATATTGAACGTTTGCCTGATAGTCGTTTTAAAATTCCTATAGGTATGCGCTTTAACTATTATATCAATGAAATATTTGTTGCTAGAACCTATTATCGATTCTATACTGATGATTGGGGAATTTCATCTCATACTGCTGAAATTGAATTTCCCATAAAAATTAGTGATAAGTTTACATTATATCCTTCCTATAGATATTATACCCAAACGGCTGCTGATTATTTTGCTCCTTATGAAGAAAATTTATCTACCCAAGAATTTTATACCTCTGATTTTGATCTATCTGATTTTAATGCAAATCAATATGGTTTTGGCATCAAGTATACTGATATATTTACCAAACTACATATTTGGAAATTCAATTTAAAGAGCGCTGAACTTAAATATAGTCATTATGATAGAAGTACCGGACTTGCTTCAGATATTATCTCTTTAGGTTTTAATTATATATTTGAATAAAGCAGTTCACACCTCTAATTAATTTAGTTTGTTTCTTAACTTAATTTCAGCTAGCTTCGCTTACCTGTGCTGAACTAGTTTCAGTATCAACCAATATTATATCTTTACGTTATGGGTTATTTGAATGCTCAACTTAGAGAAACATTAAAAAATTAAAATAATAATGAAAAAACAGATTTTATCTCTTTTAATAGCAATTTTAAGTTTTAATTGCTATTCACAAATTTCTTTTGAAAAAGGATATTATATTGATAATACCAATCAAAAAACCAATTGTTTAATCAAAAATATTGATTGGGGTAATAATCCAACACAATTTGAATATAAACTATCCAAAAAAAGTGAATCTAAAAACGTAACCATAAAAACCGTTATAGAATTTGGAATTGATAATGTTTCTAAATACATCAGAAAAAAAGTACTCATTGATAGGTCTAGTAATAACATTAATAAATTGAGTAGTAGTAAAAAACCTATATTGAAAGAAGAAGAGCTTTTTTTAAAAGTATTAGTTGAAGGTAAGTCTAATTTATATGAATACGTTGAAGGTAACTTAAGAAAGTATTTTTACAGTAAGGATAACTCTGATATAACACAGTTAATCTTTAAACGATATAATAACGCTGAGAATAAGATTACAATAAATAATAGATTTAGACAACAGTTATGGATTAATTTGAAATGTTCAAATTTCAAAATGAGTAAAATTGAAAGCGTAAACTATAGAAAAAATGATTTAATACGATTTTTCACAGAATATAATGAATGTCATAATTCCGACTTAAGTATTTATGAACAAAAACGAAATTTATATAATCTAACGATAAGACCTCGTTTAAACAGTTCTTCATTAAATATTCAAAGCTCTCTTCCCTTCATAAGTGATATTGATTTCGAGAATAAAACTGGGGTTGGAATCGGATTAGAAGCTGAACTTTTTTTTGCTTCTAATAAAAATAAATGGTCATTAGCAATTGAGCCAACTTACCAGAATTATAAGTCTAAAAAAACAACTATTATAAATAATGCATCCGAAGGTCAATTAATATCTGAAGTCAATTACAATTCTATTGAAATACCACTAAGCTTAAGACATTATTTCTTTCTTAATAAGAATTCAAAAATTTTTTTAAATGTATCTTTTATATTTGATTCTAGTTTAAATTCATCAATAGAGTTCTCTGGAGATACTAGTAGTGCTGCCGGTATAAGTTCATTCGAGATGAAATCACAGAGCAATTTTGGTATGGGAATTGGCTACAAACAAAATGATAGATACAGTTTAGAAATGAGATTTCAAACGAATAGACAAACTTTGAGTGATTTTGTATATTGGAGTTCAGACTATAAAACATTATCAATAATATTCGGATACTCATTATTCCAAAAAACAACCCATAACAATAGTTATAAGTAATTGTTTGTTCTCGCCTACTTCTGAAAATCCTCGCGGATTTTCAGTTTGGTGTGTACTTGCTAAATTAAACACTAACCCACGCAACTACTCATAGCCGAGACCGATAAGCGTAACTCCCAAAACCTTCTATAAAAATCAAACCACTATCTTTGCCTCATGCGAATAGATATTATTACCGTTTTACCCGAATTAATTAAAAGTCCCTTTGAGTTTTCAATCATTAAAAGAGCAATAAATAAAGGCTTGGTTGAAGTCCACTTTCATGATTTACGCAAATATGCCATTAACAAATATGGTAAAATTGACGATACTCAGTTCGGAGGCGGCGCAGGTATGGTAATGATGATCGAACCTATTGATAAATGTATCAGTCAGTTAAAATCTGAACGTAATTATGATGAAATTATCTTTATGACACCAGATGCCGAGGTACTCAACCAACAAACAGCGAATACTTTATCTTTAAAAGAGAATCTGATTATTTTATGCGGCCATTATAAAGGTATAGACCAACGAGTGCGTGAGTTATATATAACTAAAGAAATTTCGATAGGTGATTATGTATTAAGTGGTGGTGAATTAGGTGCAGCCGTATTATGCGATAGTATTATCAGGTTAATACCAGGTGTATTAGGCGACGAGACTTCGGCATTAACCGATTCATTTCAAGATGATTTATTATCACCTCCGGTATATACAAGACCCTCCACCTATAAAGATCATAAAGTTCCTGATATATTATTGTCGGGTAATTTCCCTAAAATTGAGGAGTGGCGTAATATAAAAGCATTAGAAAGAACTAAAACTATTCGTCCTGATCTATTGAAAAAAAGTAAAAAATAAACTTTATTTCAATCTTTAATCTTCAAAAACTTTTTATTACATTTGCACACGCAAAATTAACCTCTGACGAAAATCGTGAATGTTGGTATTTGAAAAACCATTAAAACATATAAAATGGAAGATTTAGTAAAGTTCGTTCAAGACGAATTTGTAACAAAAAAGGAATTTCCTGATTTTTCGGCTGGTGATACTATTACGGTATACTATGAAATTAAAGAAGGTGAAAAAAAACGTACTCAGTTTTTTAAAGGTGTTGTAATTCAACGTAGAGGTTCAGGATCTACAGAAACTTTTACTATCAAAAAAATGTCAGGTACTGTTGGTGTTGAGCGTATATTTCCAGTTAATTTACCTGCTATTCAAAAAATTGAGCTGAATAAAAAAGGTAAAGTCAGAAGAGCAAGAATTTATTACTTCAGAAATCTTACAGGTAAAAAAGCAAGAATTAAAGAAGCGAGAGTATAATTTAACTGTCTTTCAAATAATACAAAAAACCCTATTTCTTACTTTGAAATAGGGTTTTTTGTATTAACAATTGTTTATAAACGCTATTCATATCTTATTAACAACTCTTAATTAATTTTCACTCATCTATTAGGGATACTCTTTATATTTGAATAGAATTTATAACTGATAAGCAGTTTAGTAAATGGAAGATGAGATTTCGGTCAAATTGAAAATTAATTAAATGGCTAATCAATTGTAATTTCTGAAAGAACGTTCTTTGTGTTTTTAAGAATTATATATCGCCAAGTGTTTAGCATGAATAGTTGGAAATATTGAAATGATTAAAAGCAAATTTAAAATATTTATATAATTAAGTCAGGTTAATGATTAACATCCGTTATTATTATTTGATGAATTGTAAAAATATTTTAAAAAATCATTTGATGAAGTGTGTTGTTTTATTAAATAACAAATTGTAATTATTAAGGTAGTTACTTACTTGCGTTAAATGGTTTAGCTAAAAGCCATAATAGAAAGCAATTTTTATTATGGCTTTAGTTTTTTTATAATGTACTTATTTCAATTTTTTATTTGAATTTGAGGTCAATTCAACACCACTTATTAACAATTGTTAATAAGTGGTGTTGAAAAGCCGTTAATAAGTTGAATGAGCAATAACACAAATCTATCACTTTATATACTACTTTTACTTGTAAGAGAATCTAAGTATGAATTTTTCCCCTTTGTATTGCTATGAGAGAGATGATTTACTATGAGCTTATTTAGATTCGAAATCATATTGTTCATTAATAATTTCATAATCAGTGTTTAGCGCACAATTCCTTAATGATAAAATTAATATTAAGAACAATATCTAAGAGCATCTTATAACCATAAGGTGCTTTTTTTTATGATTTTTTACCCTCTTTGTAAATTATATATATTTTCAAAAACCTCTTTAATTATTAGTGTTTACCTTCTAAAAATTCGATTATAAATTTGTAAATTTGTGAGCTTTCAAAAAAAGGAGGCTTAACTTATTAAAATTACGAATACATGTCGAAAACAGCTACTATAGTTTATACAAAAACTGATGAAGCTCCAGCTTTAGCAACACATTCTTTTTTACCTATTGTAAAAGCCTTTACCAAACCCTCTGGAATCACTATTGAAACCAAAGATATTTCTCTTGCCAGTAGAATTTTAGCTGCTTTTCCTGATTTCTTAACTGACAGTCAAAAAGTATCTAATGCTTTAACCGAATTAGGTGAATTGGCAAAAACCCCAGAAGCTAATATTATAAAGCTTCCAAATATTAGTGCTTCTATTCCGCAATTAACAACTGCTATTAAAGAATTACAGTCAAAAGGATTTAAACTCCCTGATTATCCAGATGAACCGGAAAATGAAACAGAAAAAACGATCAAAGCGCGTTACGATAAAATAAAAGGGAGTGCAGTGAATCCTGTTTTACGTGAAGGAAACTCTGACCGTCGTGCCCCTAAAGCTGTTAAAAATTATGCCAAGAAAAATCCTCATTCGATGGGAGCTTGGAATGCTAATTCAAAAACACATGTAGCAACAATGACTGAAGGTGATTTTTTCCATAATGAAAAATCGGTTACAGTAGCAAATGCTACCAATGTAAAAATTGTACATGTTGATATAAATGGTAATAACAACATATTAAAAGAAAATATTCCTTTATTATCAGGAGAGATTATTGATGCCACAGTAATGAGTAAAAAAGCATTACTCAAGTTCTTAAAAGAACAAATAGCCGATGCTAAAAGTAAAGACATATTACTTTCATTGCATATGAAAGCAACAATGATGAAAGTTTCCGATCCTATTATTTTTGGTCATGCAGTCAGTGTATTTTTTGAAACTCTCTTTGAAAAATATGATGAACTTTTAGATGAGATTGGTGTAGATGTAAATAATGGCTTTGGAAGCCTTATCAATAAGTTGCAAGAATTACCCGAAACCAAACGAAAAGAAATTGAAGCCGATATTAAAACATGCTTTGATAAACAACCAGATTTAGCGATGGTAAATTCTGATCAAGGAATTACAAATCTTCATGTACCGAGTCATGTAATTATTGATGCCTCAATGCCAGCAATGATCCGTACTTCGGGACAAATGTGGAATGCAGAAGGCAATCTTCAAGATACTAAAGCAGTTATTCCTGATAGTTCTTATGCCGATATTTACCAGGTCACTATTGACTTCTGTAAAAAACACGGAGCCTTTGATCCAACAACAATGGGAACCGTACCTAATGTTGGTCTTATGGCTCAGAAAGCCGAAGAATACGGTTCGCATGATAAGACCTTTGAAATTGCTTCAAATGGTAAAGTTCATGTTGTTGACAATTCTGGGAATAAACTAATTGAGCATGAAGTTGAAAAAGGTGATATTTGGAGAATGTGTCAGGTTAAAGATGCTCCCATTCAAGATTGGGTAAAATTAGCTGTTAGCAGAGCTCGTGCGACAAATTCACCTGCGGTGTTTTGGTTAGATATTAATAGAGCGCATGATGCTGAATTGATTAAAAAGGTAAATGCATATTTGCCAAATCACGATACAACTGGATTGGATATTAGAATTTTATCTCCTGCAAAAGCTACCCAATTCACCTTAGAACGAATAAAAGACGGCAAAGATACCATCTCAGTTTCTGGTAATGTTTTAAGAGATTATCTAACCGACCTCTTCCCTATTTTAGAGTTAGGTACCAGTGCAAAAATGCTTTCTATTGTTCCATTAATGAATGGTGGCGGTTTATTTGAAACCGGTGCCGGCGGTTCAGCTCCAAAACACGTACAACAGTTCGTAGCAGAAAATCATTTACGTTGGGATTCCTTAGGTGAGTTTTTAGCATTGGCCGCCTCATTAGAACATTTCGGTGAAACCAATAATAATTCGAAAGCTTTGGTATTATCAGAAACTCTAGATGATGCTACCGATAAGTTTTTAGAAAATAAAAAATCGCCTTCTCGTAAAGTAAATGAGCTAGATAACAGAGGTAGTCATTTTTATTTAACTCTGTATTGGGCGCAAGCATTAGTAAATCAAACTAAAGATACAGAATTACAATCAAAATTTATAAGTATTGCTAAAGAGTTAGAAGATAATGAAAACAAAATCATTGATGAGTTAAACGCGGTGCAAGGTGAACCTATTGATATAAATGGTTATTATTTACCAAACGAAAAGGTCACCTCAAAAGCTATGAGGCCGAGCGAAACTTTTAATAAAATATTGACTGAAACTATTTAATTATAAAGCGATTTTATTATAAAAGCCCCTATCATAGGAGCTTTTTTTTTTACATTTATCCTTAAATTAAATCGCATCATGAGGCTCTTTATAATTTGCTTTTATGTCTTTTTCTTAAGTAACTCTATCTATGCTCAAGAAAAATTTACATTAAGTGGCAAAGTTTTCGAAAAAAACAGTAACGAAACACTTATTGGAGTCAATATTCTTTTCCCAGATATAAAATCAGGAATCAGTACAAATGAATATGGATTTTACTCTATAACACTTCCAGAGGACAACTACAAAATATTGATAAGTTACTTAGGTTTTAAAGATCTTATTGACTCGATAAGTTTAAATAAAAATATCATTAAAAATTTTTATTTGACTGAATCATTTGAAACCTTAGATGAAATTGTAATTCATGACAATTCTGAGAATGTTAACATTAGAAAACCTCAGATGAGTATTAATGTATTGTCATCTCAATCAATCAAGCAAATTCCAGTAGTTCTGGGAGAAGTTGATGTTATTAAATCTATAACCATGCTTCCAGGAGTTACTAATGCAGGTGAAGGCTCATCAGGGTTTAATGTTCGTGGCGGTGCAGCTGATCAAAATTTAATTTTGTTAGATGAAGCTACGATCTATAATTCATCTCATTTATTCGGATTCTTTTCAGTTTTTAATCCAGATGCCATCAAAGATCTTAAACTCTATAAAGGTGGGATTCCAGCCAGATATGGTGGAAGAATTTCATCTGTTCTAGATATCTATCAAAAAGAAGGTAATAGCAAAAATTTTCATGTTAATGGTGGTATTGGTTTAGTTTCAAGTAGATTATTAATTGAGGGGCCCTTAAAAAAGGAAAAAAGCTCTTTTCTTTTGGGCGGTAGATCTTCGTATGCCCATCTATTTTTACCCTTATTTGACGTTGATAATGTGGCTTATTTTTTCGATCTTAATACCAAAATTAGTTATCGAATAAATGAACGGAATAAACTCTATCTATCGGGCTATTTTGGAAGAGATGTATTTAGAATATCTGATAGCTTTGACAATACTTACGGCAATACCATTCTTAATTTTAGATGGAATCATTTATTCTCAGATAAACTATTTTCAAATCTTTCATTAATTTATTCTGATTATTATTATGGTCTTAAGCTAAATTTCGTTGAATTTGATTGGAACTCTGGAATTCAAAATTTCAATTTGAAGTATGATCTCAAGCATTACTTAAATAATAAGTTCAAACTACAATATGGAATTAGCAGCATCTATTACAAATTTAATCCAGGAAAAATAGTGCCTACTACGCCTAGTTCTGGAATAAACCCCTTCAAACTTATCGATAAGTATGCTCTGGAAAATGCGTTTTACCTAGATGCTGAACATCAGATTTCAGACAATTTGACTTTTTCTTATGGAATTAGATTTAGCTCATTTTTACGTTTAGGTCAAGACGAACTAAATATATATGAAAACAACCAAGCCGTTATCTTTAACGAAGAACTTCAAATTTATGAAAAATCGACTCCAATTAGGGTAGACGTTCATGATCGTAGTGATATTATTGAATCGTTCAATAATATTGAACCCAGGTTTTCATTTGCGTATCAACTAAATGATAACACTTCAATAAAAGCTAGTTATAACAGGATTAGCCAATATCTTCATTTATTATCAAACACCTCATCTCCTACCCCCTTAGATGTTTGGACACCCAGTGGAAAATATATTAAACCACAATTATTAGATCAATATGCTGTAGGTTATTTCAAAAATATCAAAAGCAATTTATACTCTTTAGAAATAGAAAGTTTTTATAAAAATATAAAAAATAGAATTGATTATATTGATGGTGCAGATCTGATTGCCAATAATGCTATTGAGCAGGTTATTTTAAATGGGAAGGCGAGAGCCTACGGATTAGAATTTCTAATAAGAAAAAATGAAGGCCGGTTTAAAGGATGGTTAGCTTATACAGTGTCAAAATCAGAACAACAAACCAAAGGAAGAAATATGTCTGAATTGGGAATTAATAATGGCAATTGGTATAACACGCCCTATGATAAAACACATGATATTTCGTTCACAGGTAGTTACGAGTTAAACAAAAGATGGAAATTTAATGCAAATTTCTTATTTCAAACGGGGCAGCCTACTACTTATCCCAATGGTCAGTACGAATATAACGGAATCAATATTCCGAGTTTTAGTAGAAGAAATGAATTTAGATTACCATCATATCATCGTTTAGATCTATCGATAAATTATTCACCAAAACAGAAGCATAAAAAACGCTGGGAAAGTCAATGGGTTTTTGGTATTTACAACATCTACAATAGAAAAAATGCAGCATCGATTAGTTTTAGAGAGAATAGGAATACTGGAACGAATGAAGCTGTACAATTATCTATTTTTGGAATAGTTCCATCCATCTCATATAATTTTAAGTTTTAAAGATGAAAAAATTAGTCCACATAATAATTTTGTTCTTTTTCATTATTTCATGTGAAGATGTGATCAATGTTGATGTACCATCTTCAGAACCAAAATTGGTAATTGACGCATCAATAAATTGGTTTAAAGGCACTGCAGGTAACCAGCAAGACATAAAATTAACATTATCTGCTCCGTACTTTGATAATGAAATTCCTCCCGCAACTGGAGCAGAAATAACTATTACAGACGCCTATAATAATACTTTTCAATTTAATGAAGAAGGTAGTTCGGGAGTGTATAAAAACAATGCTTTTATTCCTGAGATTAACGGTGTATATAATTTAATTATTTCTTATAATAACGAAACATATTTTGCAACAGAAACATTAAAATCTGTAAGTTCAATTGAATTTATTGAACAGGAAAATGATGGTGGATTTTCAGGTGATGAAATAGAGATCAAAGCTTATTACAATGATCCTCTTAATGAAGAAAACTATTATTTATTTGAATTTCAAAACGATATTCCTACCATTCCAACATTAGAAGTCTATGATGATGAGTTCAGTGACGGTAATCAAATTTTCGCCTTTTATTCGGAGGAAGATTTGTCAGCAGGTAATGAAATAATTATTCGTAATTATGGAGTTTCTGAGCGCTTTTATGAATTCATGTTTATGCTGCTTTTACAAAATAGTCAAGATGGTGGTGGTCCATTTGAAACCCAACCTGCTGCGGTAAGAGGAAATTGTATCAATCAAACAAATTCTAATAATTACCCACTTGGTTATTTTAGATTATCGGAAGCCCATGAATTCTTATATATTGTCGAATAGGTTTATTAGATCATTACCACGATTAGATATTGCTGTTGTGCTATACACTTTTATTTCCTTAAAATTAAACCAATCTAAAACAAAAAGGATATCACTC
>Ga0209633_10004327_pt1 | contig 12782 bp, 9 predicted proteins | sample Cruoilmetagenom1_FD_187290 | JGI IMG/M metagenome (GOLD analysis project Ga0209633, IMG submission 187290) | Oil polluted marine microbial communities from Coal Oil Point, Santa Barbara, California, USA - Sample 1 (SPAdes) (version 2) | ecosystem: Environmental > Aquatic > Marine > Oil seeps ... | reverse complement strand
ATTTGTATTTATGGCCCAGTGTAGTGTAAGGTTATACCCTAGTGCTTTATTACCATAGTTATAGCTAAAAAGTGTGGCATCCAGTTCTGCAGCTTCTTCTTCAGAGATAGTACCTACATATTTGGGATCGCTGATAAACATATCTACCTTGATACCATACTCATTCTTTGTTGCTTGATCCATGTTTTTTCCTTTTGGATATAATGTGCACTTTAGCAAGCTAACCTAAAATTAGGCTAAAATGACATATAAAATTTAATTATTCATATTTAGTTAACATAGGTATGGTAATATCATTTCAAAATAAAAGGGAGTATACTATGCAATCAAAAATTATATTTGTAGTACTGTTCATGCTTTCTTTTAGTGCTTTTCATGATTCTTTTCTATCTGTTATCGATAAAAATGAACATACAAATGTTGTACATTATATAAATGACAACTCTGCATCTTCTGAATGTACTGAATTTAATGAAGTGCATAATATGCTCCATTTTATGGCAATAATGGATGATAATAAAAATGAGCAGGTACAATTTGCTAAACTAGAAACTATACCTCATGTAGTTATGCAGTATTCCCCTCCCCTTGAAAAAACTTCCTATAAACCACCAATAGCATAATTTCTCCCCCTATCACTACAGCAGCATCCTTGTGATGATCTATACTTTATTATTAAGTACGGGGCATTACATTGTTACAAACATATATATAATTGAAAGAGAAAAACTTTATGAAACATATCATTTTATTTGTATTAATGATACAACTTTCCCATACATCAACATTAACTTTAAAACAGATGTTGGACTCAGCAAATAACAATAGTACACTCACACAGGCGTTAGAGCAAGAACGTCTTTTACTTGAGGCAAGAAATCTGGCAGATACATCTTCGGACCCTATGGAACTTTTTGGCTCAGCTGCAAATGCAAACCCTTTAGTTGGGGAAGATGAGATTGAATACTCTGTTGGCCTTTCCCAACAATTTTCTTTGGGCAATACACGAGAAGAAGAACAGAGTATAAATCGTCTTAATAATGAAGCCTATTTTTTAGAAGAAGATAAAAAAATATTGAATTTTGAAAATGGATTAAAAAGTCTTTATCATAATTACTGTTTGGATAACAAGTATTATAATGTCTCAAAACAAAACTATCAACAGTTTGTAAAACTTTATAAAAAGAAACAAAAAGCATATAAGTATCAGGAAGTCTCAAAAGCTGAACTCATGCAACTTGAAATTGAAAAGAACAGACTCTATGCACAACTCCAAGAGATAGAGATGAATCAAGTGATATCAAAACAAAAGGTTTTTGTTTTAGGACGTATAAACAATGCTCATACCACAACATTGTCATGTAAGGATATATACCCTATACGAGAAAATGTTAAATTGGACGGAGATAGATTTCAGCTTTCTCAAGAGGCTCATACAAAACGTTTGAAAAGTACACAGGTCGCGTTGGAAAGACATTCAAGATCATTAGATAGCATCAGTCTTTCTGCACAATACGATAAAGAAATAGATATAGATAGAGTTGGTATAGGTATATCTATACCTTTGAATTTCACATCTAATAGATCTGAGCAGGAACGTGCTGCAGCAATGTATGAAAGTTCGGCACTTGGTTTTCAACATGAACAAACAATGCTTGAAAAAAGAAGCAGACTCATGGAATATCGATCATATTTAAACAGTAAAGCACGGATGTTAAAGACACTGAAGAATAATCATAGAAATTATAAGAAACAACTTTTACCTTTGATCAAAAAGAGTTATGACCTGGGTGAGACTTCGGTGATAGAATATTTACTGAACAGACAAAAATCATATCAATTAAGACAAGAGATATATGCTACGAAAAAGGCATACTACAATACACTTTTTAAACTTTATGCACTTAGCGAAATGAAGGACAAATAATGAAAAACAAAATACTATTACTAACACTACTTACATTTTCACTGCATGCTGGAGATATCGCATTGACAGCAGAACAGGAGGAGAATTGGCAGATAAAAGTACAAGCACCTAAAAGTTCACAAACATTACCTTTAGGTGAATTCATCGCTGAAGTAGTGACCCCTCCTTCACTTTTACATACTATTTCACTCCCCTTTGAAGCAAATGTAAAAAAGCTTAATGTTGCCAACTATCAATATGTTACAGAAGAACAGGTCTTAGCAAATGTTACAGGTACAGAATGGATAGCAACGCAGCAAAAAGCCATTTCTGATACGATCGAATTACAATATCATGAGCAACGAGTAGCACGAAAAAACATGCTTTGTAAAGAAGAGATCATACCACAAAAAGAGTGTACTGCAGCAAATGCAGAGCTTGAAGCTTATAAAATAAAGGTTTCAGCCTCTAAAGCACTACTTGAAAGTTATGGTGCAAGTGATGATATGATCACTACACTCTTTAAAGAGTTAAAGCTGTCTCAGACTATACCGTTGACAAGCATAGTATCTGGACGTATCATAGAATTACATGCGACTCCAGGGAAAAGTACAAGTTCAGAAGATGCACTGTTTATCATTCAGGAAAAAGGTTCACTATGGCTTGAAAGTGATATTGAAGTATCAAGAACTGGGGGACTTAAAGAAGGACAAAAAGTTCAAATTACTTTAGCTAACAATACTTTTGATACCACAATTTTACAACTCTCTCCAGTTATTAATCCACAAAATCAAACTAGACAAGTACGTTTTCTTGTACCTTTAGATATAGATGTCTTTGCCGGACTTCGTACAACTGCGAAGATCACGCTTTCACTAGAGAGTTATAAGGTCAAGAAAAATGCTGTGATCAAAGATGGTGACACACAAATAGTCTTTGTAAAAACAAAAACAGGTTTTACATCCGTACCTGTCTCTATCCTTACTGAAGATGACAGATACTATTATCTTAAGCCATTTGAAGCACTTAAAAATGAAATAGCAGTAAGTTCATTGGCAGTACTTAAAAATATGCTAGGTGAAGACGATGAATAAACTCATAGGTTTTGCACTTGCTCAGAGGTTATTCTTCTCTTTGCTCGCACTGGTCATTCTTGGTTTTGGTGTTAAAGCCTATAAAGAACTACCCGTTGATGCCTTTCCTGACATTTCTCCTACACAGGTAAAGATCATCATCAAATCAAGCGGTATGACACCTGCTGAGATGGAATCTCGTATCGTTGTACCTATAGAGATGAAGATGGTAGGTATACCATATGAAACGATGATGCGTTCCGTGTCAAAATATGGTTTGTGTGACATTACCATAGATTTTGAAGATGGTACAGATATCTATTGGGCTAGACAACAAGTAAGTGAAAGGTTAGCAGATATAAAAGAAGAGCTACCTGCAAATATGGAAGGTGGACTGGCTCCCATCTCTACGCCGCTAAGTGATATTTTGATGTTCACGATTGAGTCAGATTCCCTGTCACTTGAAGAGAAACGTAGTCTTTTAGACTGGATCATCTCACCTAAAATACGCTCTGTATCTGGTGTAGCCGAGGTCAATGCACTTGGTGGAAAAGTAAAAACATATGAGGTGATACCAGATCTTAATAAAATGAGAACCATGGGTGTGACACTTGAACAGATATTTAAAGCACTTGAAGAAAATAATCAAAACGATGGTGCAGGACGTGTATCTCAAGGTGTAGAAAGCATCTTGGTTCGTAGTATAGGACAACTTAAAAATTTACAAGACATCGAAAGATTACCTGTAGCAAAAAGAGATGAAAAGGTTATAACTTTATCTGAAGTCTCAACGGTGAAGTTTGGATACCTTACCCGTGCAGGATTTGTTAGTAAAAATGGTGAGGGTGAAGCGGTACAAGGTTTAGTACTGGGACTGAAAGGCACCAATACTGCTATCGTTCTTGATGAAGTAAAAGAAGAACTTAAAAAGCTTGGTAAAATGCTTCCTGGAGACACAAAGATAGAGATCTTTTATGATCGTTCAGACCTTGTAAATCTTGCTACTGATACTGTGAAGAATGCACTTTATGAAGCCGTAGCGCTCATTATGATTATCTTGCTTGTGATGTTGGGTAACCTGGCCTCTGCACTGAGTGTTGCACTTATTCTTCCTTTTGCACTTCTTATGAGTTTCATTGCTATGCAATACTTTGGGCTAACAGCCAACCTTATGAGCCTTGGTGGACTTGCCATTGCCATAGGGATACTGGTGGATTCTGCAGTGGTTGTGGTTGAACATATCACCGCTGAACTTGGTAATCCTAAACAACAGCGACACAGTAAAGTACACATCATTTATACTGCGACTATAGAAATGGCACCTTCTATTATTACTGGTGTACTTATCATTATCATTGTATTTATGCCACTGCTTACGCTTGAAGGGCTTGAAGGTAAACTCTTTAGGCCGGTTGCATTGAGTATTATCTTTGCCCTCTTCTCTTCACTTGTTTTAGCATTGACACTTATACCGGTGCTTTCTTCATTTATTTTAACCAAAAGACCCGATAAAGAGTCATGGCTAATCCGTGTACTAACCAAAACTTACAGACCTGTTCTATTATTTACATTAAATAATATCAAGAGTACGGTGTTGGTTGTATTTGCCCTATTCGCAGGATCTTTGTATTTGGCAGACAAAACAGGAAAGTCTTTTATGCCTACGATGGATGAAGGCAGTATCATCATCGGCGTAGAGATGCTTCCTTCTATTTCACTCGAAGAGAGTTTGGCACTGAACCTAAAAGTTCAAAAGAAACTTATGTCAGCTGTACCAGAAATCAAAGACATCATAGCAAGAACAGGAAGTGATGAGCTTGGTCTTGACCCTATGAGTCTTAATGATACTGATACATTTTTGGTTTTAAAAGACAAAGAAGAGTGGAGAGAACCTTCTAAAGAGTTTGTCATAGAAGAGATCAGAAAGGTCCTTGATGAATTTGTAGGTATAGAGTATGGATTTACTCAACCCATAGAGATGAGGGTATCTGAAATGCTTACGGGTGTTAGAGGTGACCTTGCCATCGATGTATTTGGCTCTGATAACGACCAACTCGAAGAGATAGCTGTACAGATCAAAAGTATACTCGAAACCATCACTGGAAGCAGTGACGTCTATAAAAAAGCTAATGAAGGGGTAGAGTATTTTGAACTTGAATTCGATAAAAAGGCCATGGCATACTATAACATCAGCCAGCAAGAACTGAATGATTTTCTAAAAGTAATGGTTACTGGTGTACAGGTAGGTATTATACAAGAAGGTATGCGTCGTATTAACCTTATGGTAAAAGGTGATGAAAAGATCGAGAACTCACTTGATAAGATCAAAAAACTTTACTATCCTTTAGATAATGGTAATGCCGTACCTATCAGCAACTTTATTAAGTTCATTTCAAATGCAGGACCTGTACAGATAGAGCATGAACATGGATATAGAAAAACTATTGTTCAAACCAATGTAGAGGGTCGTGACCTTGTGAGTTTTGTAGAAGAAGCAAAAATGAAAATAGAGAATGAAGTTAAACTTCCTGCTGGGTATTACCTTACGTATGGCGGAGAGTTTGAGAACCAGCAAAGAGCTGCGTCAAAACTTGCTATTATCGTACCATTGGCACTCTTTTTAGTCTTCATACTACTCTTTGTCTCTTTTGGTTCATTAACACAGGCAAGCATCGTACTTATAAACGTACCATTGGCATTGATCGGTGGGTTTATAGGACTTTATGTGAGTGGTGAGTATATGTCTGTACCTGCATCTGTAGGGTTCATTGCGTTGCTTGGTATTGCAGTACTCAACGGTGTTGTCATGGTAAATTATTTTAATTATCTTGTCCAACAAGGTGTTGAACTCAGAGATGCAGTGATAGAAGGCTCTATAAAAAGACTTAGACCCGTATTGATGACTGCTACCATCGCAGCCTTTGGTCTGCTTCCCCTACTCTTTGCTACAGGTCCAGGATCGGAGATACAAAGACCGCTTGCTATTGTTGTGATCAATGGTCTGCTTTCTTCGACCTTGCTGACGCTTATTATACTTCCTATACTTTATTTGAAGTTTTCAAAAAAAACTGCAAATAACAAAGAAGAAAGACTTTCCCAATAATCTAAAAGAAGTTGGAATATTTTCCAACTTCTTTCACTTTCTATTCATACTGCTATATAATTTAAGAATCTACATGATCATCAGATAGAATGTTTTCTTCATATGGTTTTTCTTTACAGCCCTCTGCTTTTGATGCACAATACTTTGTGTACGCAACTTTTGCGATGATCAACAATATGACAATGCCAATAAATATAAGTAATGGTTTCTTCATTCATATATCATATCAAATTTCGTTATAATATTTCTAATTAATTTACATATTTAAAGAGATTTTGCTGATGAAATATAAAGTTCTTATATCACTGTTAGTTACGCTTTCACTATTTTTAAACTCATGTGGGTCAAGTTCAGACAGTTCCTCAAAGACAGCAACATTTGAACAAGAGAACAAAACTTTTCTTCACAACCTTTTTCTCTCTGAATACCTATGGTATGATCAAGTGGCATCAAACATTAATTATTCACAGTATACTACACCACAGATGATGATCGATGATCTTCGTGTTATGCCCCCTGACCAGTGGAGTTTTTCTATGACAGCACAAGAGTATGAAGATTTTGCAAATCAAAGTACATCAGGTTTTGGATTTGGCTATACGCATGATCTAACGATATTCTTAGTTCGTATTGATGCACCTGCTTATGGAAAACTTCTTAGGGGAGATAAAATATTAGAAATTAATTCTAAAGCTGCTACACAGGCACTTATCATTGAGGCCAGTAACAATGTTGGACATGAAACTGTATTTACTGTATTGAGAGGTGCACAAGAGTTTGAAGTGCGTGTTACTTCAAGTCCATATAGTTTCAAAGTAGCTCTGGGTAAGATCATTACACAAGGTTCTAAAAATATAGCTTACCTTCGTTATGACGCATTTACAGAAAGCTCAGTGAGTGAATTTGAAGCTATATTTAGTACTTTTAAATCTGAAAATGTCAGTGAACTGATCATTGATCTGCGTTATAACGGTGGTGGTTCTATCTCTACTGCCAGTGCACTTCTTGATAACATTTCAAATGTATATGCCGGGGAAAGACAGGTCTACCTTGACTGGAATGCCAATTATAAAGATAACAATTCAAACTACTATTTTGAAGATGCTGATATGCAAGATGGTAATGAACTCAGTATGAAACGTGTGATCTTCTTAGTAACTCATGACTCAGCTTCATCATCTGAACTAGTGATATCAGCACTTAAGCCATACCTTGGAAATGCAAATGTGGTCACTATTGGTTCTGAAACACATGGTAAACCTGTAGGTATGTCTGGGCGTATTGATGGAAGTTATTATTATTTTTTAGTTAATTTTTATGTACGTAACAATGTAGATGAAACCACAAGTTTCTATGGTATACCGGCAACCTGTAGTGCTGGGGATGATCTTTCATATAGTTTGGGTGATACAAATGAAGCGATGTTGTCTACAGCACTATATTATATATCACACAATGCATGTCCGTAAGTAATATGGAGTATAATATATTATGAAAAATCTCCATAATGCACTCTTACTAAAACACCTTTATCAACTTAAGAATTTGGGTTATAAATACACATCTATTGTTCCTTATCAGGAGAAAGAACCTGACTTTACTCTTCCAAATACATTTGATGCTTTAAAAAAGCAGGCTGCAGAGTGCCATCTTTGTGAACTTAGCAAAAGCAGACAAAAAGTAGTGTTTGGAGAAGGTAATGTGAATGCAGATCTTATGATAGTGGGGGATGCACCAAGTAATAGTGATGATAGTGCCGGGAAGATATTTACAGGACGAACAGGTGATACACTTACTAAAATGATAGAAAATGTTTTGGAATTAAAAAGAAGTGATGTCTATATCACCAATCTACTTAAGTGCCGTGCTTTAGACAGTGAGTCCCCTTCTCCTATTGATGCACATACCTGTCAGCCTTACCTTTTGAAAGAGATAGAACTTATCAAGCCTAAACTCATTTTAACATTTGGAGAGATTGCTTATAGGTATCTCACTGGAGATGATAGTTCTCTTGCTGATATTCGAGGCACATTACATGAAAAAGATGATTATAATGTTATCCCTACGTTTCATCCGAGTTATCTGTTAAGAAATCCTTCTGCGAAAAAAGATGTACTTGAAGATCTAAAGAAGATCAAAACACTACTATAAGGTAGATTATAATAATTAAATGTGTAAAATATTAAATGGGAGACAGAATGCATCATTATTTTTTATCATTATTTTTTATATTTACTCTACTGTCTACGTCTCTCTCAGCTACACCGGTATTGACATTACAAGATAACACAGAGGCTTACACAGACTTTGATGTAGAATATTTTAAAGAGACATCAGACAAACTTCTAACGATAGACCAAGTAAGAAAAGAAAAGTTCCAGACTATCTCAAATGCATTTACTTTTGGATACAACACAAATAATTTTTGGTTCCGTGTCACAGTAGAAAATGATTCAAAAAAAGCAAAAGAGATCTTTTTGGAACTTACAGAGATCATTCATAAAAATGTAGATCTCTATATCATCTCATCAGATACTTCTTTAGTACATGAAAAAAATGGGCTTTCTGTACCAGTTAAAGAACGTCATATAAAAGTATCAAATCCAACTTTTTCACTTCAATTTGAAGCTGCTGAGAAAAAAGAACTTTATATCAAACTTTCATCTATTTATGGGGTTTTTGGTGCGATACACTTAAAAACACCGCAAAAATTCCATGATAGTAACCATTTTAAAGAGAAACTCTATATGTTCTATATTGGAGCTATGTTGGCTATAGGAATCTATAATTTCTTTATCTTTATCTTTTTAAGAGAAAAGGTCTATTTTTATTATGTTTCTTATGTCTTTATCTTTGTACTATGGTCTGCAAATTATAAAGGTATTTTGCTCCCGTATATTACAATGGAAACGTATGATATTCTGCAGATCACCATTCCTATATTTTTCATTCTATTAATTCTATTTTCTCAAGAAATATTGGAAACAAAAAAATTATTTTTAAAATTTCATAAGATATTAAATGCATTTATAGGTACTTTGATAGTTAGTCTTCTTTTGATGCTTATACATATGCATGTAGGATTTTATTTTATGAACATGGTTGCGTCACCACTACTTCCTTTTATGTTATTTGTTGCTTTCTGGTCACTTTATAATGGCCATAATATTGCAAAGATATATCTATTGGCCCTATCTATTTACATTATTAGTATAGCTATCCTAAGTCAGTTGGCTCTTGGCGTTGTACCGTACAGTTTACTTTTTAGTAATGCACCGATCATAGGATCATTTTTTGAAATTCTTCTTCTTTCTTATTTATTGGCATATCGTATCAATATTTTTCGAGAAGATAAACTTGAAACACAAACAGAACTACTGAGAGTAAAATCTTCAGAAAGTACACGACTACTAAATATGGTCAATGAAAAAACTATAGAATTAAATCATTTAAATGAAATTTTAGCTCAAGAATTAAAAGAGAAGAATAAACTAGAGAAAGAGCTGATAATAGAAGCTTCCACAGATGTTTTAACAGGCATTCTAAATAGACGTGCTTTTTTTCAAATCTGTAGTAAAGAAATGAAATTTGCAAAACGATATAAACATAATCTATCTTTTATTATTATGGATATTGATTATTTTAAAAAGATAAATGATACACATGGACATTTAAATGGTGATATTGTACTTAAAGATCTGGCAAATATTGTTAAAAATACTATTCGTATGACAGATGTATTTGGACGTATTGGTGGAGAAGAATTTGCAGTACTTATGCCTGAAACAAACAAGAGTGATGCTATGAATTTGGCAGAACGTATTAGAGTAAATATTGCTGAGAGTGAAAGTATGTTGGAATCTGCTAGAGTCAATGTAACAGTTAGTATAGGATTAAGTTTTATGACAGTAGAAGACAGCATCATACAAACAGTCTTAAGACGTGCAGATATGGCACTCTTTAAAGCTAAAGAGAATGGTCGTAACCAAATCTTATGCTCTGATGATAACCTTTAAGCTTTTTTTATAATAGGACGTATAGAAGCAAAGCTCCTATATTACTACGTTGTCACTGTTACTTCTTCAGCAGAAGGCTCATGTAACTAGTTACATTTTTAAGCCTCTCTAGCTTTTGTAATGATCTGCTCAACGATAGACGGATCTTCAAGTGTAGAGATGTCTTGAGTGATCTCTTCATTTTTAGCAATGGAACGTAAAATCCTTCTCATGATCTTCCCTGAACGTGTTTTAGGCAGTCCCGGAACTTCGATAATGTGATCTGCTTTAGCAATATTACCGATCTCTGAAGAAAGTAAAGCATTGATATGGTTTTTGATATCTACATTGATATGTCCGTCTTTAAGTACGATATAGATGAAGATAGACTCTCCTTTAATGTCATGCGGACGTGCTACCACAGCGACTTCTGCTACATTATCATCTTTTTTAACTGCTGCTTCTATCTCTGCTGTTCCCATACGGTGACCTGATACATTTATCACGTCATCAACACGACCAACAATAGTAATATACCCATCTTCATCCTCTACAGCCCCATCACCAGAGAAATATACTGGCTTACCATCTTTGGTTACATCACCAAAATATGCTTTTTTATAACGTTCTGGATCTCCCCAAATATTTCTTATCATTGCTGGCCAAGGTTTCGTGATACAAAGTAATCCTGGATCACCTACTTCTTTTGGTTTTCCTTCTTGAGAGAGGATCTCAGTCATAATACCAGGTAAAGGCAATGTAGCACAGGCAGGTTTGATAGGTGTAGCACCAGGAAGTGGAGATATCATATGTCCACCTGTTTCTGTCTGCCACCATGTATCAACGATGGCACAGTTTGAATTACCAACAGACTCATAGTACCATTTCCACGCAGGAGGGTCTATAGGTTCACCAACTGTTCCAAGTACTTTTAGAGACGAAAGGTCATACTTCTTAGGTTCATCTTCACCCATTTTATGAAGTACACGGATCGCAGTAGGTGCAGTGTAAAATTGTGTGATCTTATGGTCTTGTACCATTTTCCATGCACGTCCGGCATCAGGATAAGTAGGTACCCCTTCAAACATCACTGTTGTTGTTCCTGCAGCAAGTGGTCCATAAATGATGTACGTATGTCCTGTAATCCAACCGATATCAGCCGTACACCAGAAGACATCATCCCCTTTAACATCAAATACCCACTCCATGGTCATTTGTGCCCAAAGGATGTACCCTGCCGTTGAATGCTGAACCCCTTTAGGTTTTCCTGTACTACCAGAAGTGTAGAGTAAGAAAAGAGGATCCTCTGAACCCATAGCTTCAAAAGGACACTCTGCATGCTGAGATGTGATGAGTTCATTATAGTTATGGTCTCTACCCTCTACCCATGCTATAGGTTCATTGTTTCTTTTAACAACAAGAACTGCTTCAATACTATCTCCACCTTGTTCAAGAGCAGAATCAACCACTTGCTTAAGCATATATGGTTTACCTTTTCTGTATGCACCATCAGCAGTGATGACTATCTTAGCTTCTGCATCTTCGATACGGTCTTTCAATGCCTCAGCAGAGAACCCACCAAATACGATAGAGTGCACCGCACCAATACGTGCACAGGCAAGCATAGCATATGCAGCTTCAGGGATCATTGGCATATAAAGTACTACTCTATCACCTTTTGTTACATTAAACTCATGTCTAAGCAGGTTTGCCATTTTATTGACATGCAATGAAAGTTGTGCATAGGTGATGTGTTCAACTTCACCTCTGTCCCCTTCAAATAAGATAGCTGTTTTGTGTGCTTTGTCTGCAAGGTGTCTGTCTATACACTGATTGGAAACATTCAATCTTCCCTCTGTGAACCATTTATAAAAAGGTGCATCACTCTCATCTAGTACTTTATCATACCCTGATAACCAGTCTATTTTCTCATCTGCAAAATCTCTCCAAAAACCTTCATAGTCTGCAATCGCTTTGTTTTGTAATTTCCAGTATGCATCCATACTTGGGACAGCTGCATGTTTAGCGAACTTTGGGTTTGGATTAAATATTTCTTTTGACATTTTATTCCTTTGGAGATATAGATTATTAAAATTATTTTAACATGTTTTACTGATATAAGGAAATAGTTTTATGAGATTTTTTAAATAGGAGTAAAATACTCCTACTCGTTACGTTTTAACTTTAATGTTCAGATGCACCCTCTGCACCTATACCAGTTTGTGATCGAATATCTTGTGCTTCAAATGCATCTCTGTCTTCTATAGCTCTTTTTGAATGATCTGTTATGGAAATGAACCAAATAGATACAAAGGCAACTGTCACAGAAAAGAGTGCTGGGTATTTATAAGGGAATATGGCTTCCGCATTACCCAATATATCTACCCATACGATTGGACCAAGAATAACCAGTATGATAGCAGTAGACAGTCCTAAACTTCCACCAAGAACAGCACCTCTTGTAGTAAGCTTTGACCAGAACATAGAAAGGAAAAGTACAGGAAAATTAGCAGATGCAGCAATGGCAAAAGCAAGCCCAACAACAAAAGCGATGTTTTGTTTTTCAAAGGCTATCCCTAAACCTATTGCGACGATACCAAGTGAGATCGTTGCTATGCGGGAAACTCTCATTTCTTTTACTTCATCACAAACATCTTTTTCAATGACATTGGCATAAAGGTCATGAGAGATAGCCGAAGCACCTA
>Ga0209633_10004325_pt1 | contig 12784 bp, 13 predicted proteins | sample Cruoilmetagenom1_FD_187290 | JGI IMG/M metagenome (GOLD analysis project Ga0209633, IMG submission 187290) | Oil polluted marine microbial communities from Coal Oil Point, Santa Barbara, California, USA - Sample 1 (SPAdes) (version 2) | ecosystem: Environmental > Aquatic > Marine > Oil seeps ... | reverse complement strand
CAGTATGTGCGCCTTGCTGTTAAGTAGCGCATTATCTGGAATAAAATCAGGAGGTGTTTTTTAGAATAGATTGACAAATTGACAGTTTTTGGCAAATTGAATGGTCTTCTTTGGGAGGCCTTTTTTTATGCAAAAAAATGGGCGGTAAAGTTCTGCAAAACCCTACCGCCCCTAACAATGGATCTATACAGATCCTCAATACTGTCAAGAATATGATAATATTTGTCTCCGTACTTCTCAAGGATATTGTTGAACAGCAGCGTGATTTTGTCTGGGAACGGCCACCATGCTGTCCCAGATGTGATCACTATAAGGTATGGAGTCATGGGTTTACTGAACGGATCTTTGATGGCTTTAACATCCCCCTGCTGTTAAAGTGTTATCGTTGCCCCCACTGTGGTTGCGTCATAACTATGAGACCAGACACTCATTTTTCGCGATTCCAGGCATCAAAAGATAAAATCATTTTTTTCCTCTCCGAGCGCCTTAAAACAGGGCGCTGGCCTCCGGCTCAGTCACATTCAAGACACAGACATTGGCTTAGAAATCTGAAAAAGCAAACAAGAGCTCATCTCACAGACAGGTGGGACAAAGGTGTTCTCGCCGCTTTTGATTATTTTGTCTCAATTGCTCACACTCCTGTCAGCAGTTCCATATAATTTACAATATATTCTTGTCGTTGCAAACTCCAGTGAAGGTTGCCTTTGTAGGTAATTTCAAATGAATTAGGCTTTATAACATTCATTTAAAGGAGGTTTATGATGACAGAAAAAGAGAAACAGGAAGTTGCAGCATTCAGATTCAGCATTATTCACGAGTTTGTGAATGGCACAAAACCGCCATTTGGAGAGCAGGAGAAACTGCTGCGGACAAAGTGCAACCAGAAATGGGATATTCCTGGCTCTGATAGAACCAGTATCGGCCGTAGTACAATATTGCGATGGATTTCTCTGTACCGGGAAAGTGGTGGTGAAATAGTTGCTCTTTTCCCAAAGGATCGCAAGGATCGTGGGATGGCCAGGGTGTACGATAAGGACACATGCCTGGGACTGATTCAGTTACGCAAGGAATTGCCGGATCTGTCGGTTCCTCTCATCCGAGATAAGGCCAGGAAACGCGGCATCTTGCCTGCTGATGCTTCTGCTGATTTATCCACTCTTTATCGATTCCTGAATACACAGGGATTGATGACAAAAACACCATCTCAAGCAGTGGACAGACGGAAGTTTGAGGCAGAGTTCCCCAATGATCTCTGGCAAAGCGATGTAATGCACGGCCCCAAACTGCAAGTTGGCAAAGATCGAGCCAGAAAGGTGTACCTAATTGCCTTTATAGATGATCATTCCCGGCTGATCACCCACGGGAAATTCTATGTTTCTGAATCCCTCGTCTCGTTCAAAGTCGCCTTCGAGCAGGCTTTGTTGACCAGAGGACTTCCCCGCAAATTGTATGTGGACAACGGTGCTGCTTATAAATCGAAGCAATTACAGTTCACTGCTGCTTCTTTGGGAATCGCTCTGATTCATGCCAAACCGTACAGTCCCCAGGGGAAAGGAAAAATAGAAAGATTTTTCAAAACGGTACGAACTGGGTTCCTTCCATGTTTTAACGGGCAAACCCTGGACGAAATAAATCTGGCGTTTGATTTATGGCTGCGCGAAACGTATCACACACGTTGTCATTCTGCGACAAACCAATCACCATTTAAACGATTTACCACTAAACTTGAATGCGTACGTGCTGCTCCAAGGGATCTGAAAGATCATTTTCGCTCCATTCTCCGCCGCAGGGTCAATAAAGACAGAACTATAATGGTGCAGAACAGGCTATTTGAAGCTCCTGCCACTCTTGTGGGAGAACGGGTTGAAGTGCTGTTTCATGAGAGTTCTCCGGAAGAGATAGAAGTGAAATGGAAACAGAAGTCGTATGGCTTTCTTACTGCAGTTGATCTTCATGTCAACTGTGGAATTAAGAGAGATAAAAACAATGATTTTGAACTCAGTGGAGAAAACGAGATACCTGAATCAGGGCAATTATGGGAGGGTAAAGAATGAGTGATACGTATCGAACATTCTTCGGATTACAGCGGGAGCCGTTCACAGCAGATATCAGTCTTAGAGAGATTCTTGTCACCTCAACTATCAAGGCAATTACCGAACGTATCCAATATGCAATCAGGTTGGGTGCTGTGGCGCTGGTTACCGGAGAAATTGGTAGTGGCAAATCCACAGCACTGCGTCATGTGACAGGTAATCTACACCCATCCAAATATCGAGTGATTTATGTCACTGCTACTTCCGGTTCCATACTTGAATTGTACCGGCAGATTATAAATGAAATGGGCATCGATGTTACCAGTAATTCGAGGGCACTTCTTACAAAAACGATAAAACAGGAAGTATTGGAATTGTCTCAGGGCAAAAAGATGAAGGTTGTTCTTGTAATAGATGAAGCCTCGCTGTTGCGTCTACCTGTATTTGCAGAGTTGCACACCCTGACGCAATTCGAAAATGATTCCAAACCGTTCCTGCCGTTAATACTGGCAGGACAGAATAATCTTGTAGAAAATCTGCGGTTCAGGGATTCCCTTCCCCTTGCATCCAGAGTAGTTGCCAAAAAACATCTTCAAGGAGTTGACCGGGAGGCAATGGAAACATACCTGGATCACCACCTGAATCTGGCCGGGGTTAAAATCTCTTTGTTTGAAGAGGGAGCTGTTACTGCAGTTCATCAGGGAGCAGGTGGTTTATTCAGAAAAGCAAACCATTTGGCACGGGGATCAATTATTGCTGCTGCAAAAAGTGGAAAGACAATGGTAACAGCGGAGCATGTACGACTTGCTGCCACTGAACTCTTATAGACTATGGAGAATGAGATGAATATTTACGAAGACGAACAGCTGGAAAGAAAACTCAACGACCTAACTGATCAGCTTGGCACTCTCGTGCTGGATATGTTGCTGGTGAGCCTGAAAAAAATAAATCACGAAAGTGAAATCTTCCAGGAATTCGAGGATGCCAGAAACATAACGAAGGAAATGTCTACACCTTTTTAAGCTGAGCAATCACCACGGGGTCGACAACGATTGTGGATCCCAGGTAAAGAGGTCTGATGAAACGGAGGCAGGCTCTGCTGAGGAGCAACCTACCAAGGGATAGTCAGATGGGGGCGACGGATTAGAAGAAATAACCGTCCGGGGAGTCTTCGGACTCCCCACCCTTTTCTAAACCAGAGCTCCCCCCATGCCTTAAAAACCTACGAACCTGAGGCGTAGCCGAAGGGGACGTTTCTTTCTGTTTACGATAACATCAGCCCAGAGGGAAAGGTGTCCATCACTTATCGAGATTTGGCTTATCATATTTGCCAAAGTAATGTGAAAAACTTGACTATTGTCTTAAATAATTAGACAAAATGGGTCTGCATAATTTGCAAATCAACACTACACATACGTATGACACAAGTGTGACGTTTGACTACGATGTACTTTGGGGGTCGTCCGATGGTTAGGTCGCGAAATAAAAGCACCACAAGAGGGGTAATTACTCTAGTTTGAACTTATTCATTTGAAATTCAGGTTACAGGTAGAGTACGCAATTTTCTGATAGGAAATTAGAACTTAACAGGAATTATGTTGCGAGGTCAGTTATGTTGCGCCTTTTCTTCTCTGTTTGTTTTTCTTCCCTGTTTTTGTAGTTGTAAAGATTTATATCTTCTTCCTCAATTTTCTTTATCTTTTCTTCTTTTTCTTCTTTTTTTTGATAGATAACGGGAAAGTACTGATAACGAACGAAAGGCCCGAAGCAGCCACTTCGAGCCTTTCAAAAGACATCCCGTAACTACGGAAGCCCAACAAGCACCTTCATATAATCACGGCTTCCGTTTTTATTCAAGACGAAAGAATGAAAATCCTTTTACTGAAGGCTGTTTCATGCAGGCGGTGTGGCAGAACATTTTATATCTGCCAGAGATGCTGGCGAGGGCAGGCCTACTGTCGTGATTCCTGTCGGCACTATTCCCAGCGAGAAGCCCACCGTTTGGCACAGCAAAGATATCGACAAACCGCAAAAGGCCGGGAGGCCCACCGGCAAGCTCAAAGAATGCGAAGGATGCAAGTTTTTGAAAAAACCGTGGCTGATGCATCTTCAACACCTGCACCCGAGCGTGATAGGTTACCTCAAGATCACCAGTTTATCGTCCCTTCTTGCCATTTTTGCGGTGGAAAAGGTGTGGTTGTGGAGCATTTTACCCGGCGGGGTTATGGGAGACGGAATTCAGTAACCAATATCAGATCATTCAGACATCCTGGAGGAGCACATGGTCAATAGAAAACCCCTTGTTTGTGAACGTATAAGGAAGATAGATGGAAGCTTCGCCTGGATCGACCACCGTTTTCTAAGAGGTGGATTTTTTGCCAACCTCAGTCAAAATGAATTGCTCCTGTATTTTTTCCTGGTGCTTGTGGCTGACCGCCAGGGGCTTTCCTACTACCACTATGACAAGATCTGTTCCTTGCTCTGTTTTACTCTAGATGACTATATCGTTGTCCGTGATCAGTTGATGGACAAAGACCTGATCGCCTTTGACGGCACTTTTTTTCAAGTTCTCTCCCTGCCGCGAATGGTTGTGAATAACTCCCGAAAACTGCTCAAAAACCGGGAAGATATGGAAACATTTGATCTCGCCGCAATCAAGCAAATAATGCGCAAACAATTAAGTCGTGACCATGAATCATAAAGATTCGAAAAGACTCTCGCAGGCGGCTGAACAATATCTTCTGCAGCGAATCGAACAGGGATTCCCGGATTCGAACACCAACACCCAGTGTAAAATACTGCAGGATTTTCAGCTTTTTGTAAAAAAACGGGTAAAGGGATGGAATGCAATTTTCAATCTAGAAATATTGCAAGAATTTATGCAGGAGGGCAACAGCAATGAGCGACGACGTGCGATTCGGGGCCTGGCAAAATTCCTGTATCGCCGGAAGCAAATTGCACAATCCATTCCAAGAAAAGCAAGGCCCAAGCTACCGGAAATCTTTGAGGACTATCTGCATTACTGCACCATAACCCGCTACGATACAGAAAAAACAGTAGAACATGTACGGCGAGTCCTTGAGGCGTTCGATCACTATCTAGGGCACCATAATCTCAGCCTTTCTGCACTGACCATAGAGCTAATAGACACCTTTGATCAGGAATATAATGCAGCTTATGCCCGGCAAAGCCAGAAATTTAACCGGAGTTGTTTCAAGCTCTTCCTGAGATATCTCTACCATGAGCGTCGTGTGCTTAAACGAGACTTTGCGGCGCTCATCAAAGTACCACGAATGTACCGTCGGACAAAACCACCCTGTTTCTTACGTCCAGGTGAAATCCAACAACTTTTTGGCAATATAACACCGGTAACACCTGCTGAGTTACGGGCATATGCCATGGTGCATATAGCCTATACCATGGGGCTACGCCCTCAGGAAATCAGTAGACTGACCCTGGATGATATTGGTTTCAGCAAGGCAGAGATGAACATCAGATATCGTAAGGCAGGCCTGCCGGTCACGATGCCGATTCCACAAAAGACCCTGAAAGCTATTGCGGCCTATCTGGTCGGAGGCCGTCCGAAAAATGATTACCGCGAGCTTTTTCTCCAATGTTGTCGTCCGTACAGACCTGTTAGTTCCCCGATTGTTTGCTATGCCATAAAGAATTGTATGCAAAAGGCCGGTTTACCTGAAGAGGCCACCACCTATTGGCTGCGTCATACCTATGCACAGCAGCTGCTGGAAGCTGGGATCTCCGTCTTTGAGATCAAGGAAATGCTTGGTCATGACGACATTGAAGCAACAAACAGATACCTCCATATTCATCTCAAACTCATGAGGAGAGTTATTCTTGGCGAACTTGTTTAAAAGCTTTCTGGCACAACAGATGGAACAATACCTCGAATATCGGGAAAGCCTTGGCTATTCCACAAAAGCCGTGGACAGTTTGAAACGATTAGATCGGTACATGGTGACAGAAGATGTGACCACGTTCAAAGCGTTGACACCTCTGTTCTTTCTGAAGATGCGGACAGATCTGGCAATAGACCAGAATACAATAAACAAGGTGACCTATGCCTTGCGTGGCTTTTTTCAATATCTCGTGCGAATTGAGTTCTGTCACTATAATCCGCTTGCAGGAATTCCCCGTTCCAAGGAAAACAACATTATCCCCTTTATTTTCTCTGATCAGGAGACTGAACATCTGCTCAAAGCAGCCTGGAAACAAGTCCGCAGAGAAAAACAGGCCTTTTTTCTTAAGGATATGGGTTGTTGTCTGGCCCTGCAACTACTGGCCCGTTGTGGCTTGCGGATATCTGAGCCCCTGCAATTGAAACTTGGAGATTTCAGAGCTGACGAGAGAACAATCCATATCAGAAAGACAAAGTTCCGAAAAGATCGGTTAATTCCCATCCCAATGGAGGTGGCAAACCATCTCTCAGATTATCTCTTACTTCGCAACACCTTGCTGCCGGCGGATAATCAAAACCCGTATCTCCTGGTCAGAGATCAAGACAAGGGCTTGTACAAACAGCAGGTTCGCAACTATTTCTACCAGGCAATAAAAGAAATCGGACTCACTCAAGCCAAACAGATTATTGGCAACACTAACATCAGTGGTACTACCCCACACTCGTTGCGCCATTCTTTTGCAGTCAATACCCTCAGACGGATAAAAGAACGAGGTGGTTCACCACAAAATGGTCTGCCGGTTCTTGCAGTGTACATGGGACACAAAAAATACACTTACACTATCTACTACCTCAAACTGATCGATGCGGACCAACACCGGAACCTCGTCGATTTCATGATTAAGTATCCATTACGACTATGAAACTTACAATCAGTGTTTACCATTTTTTTGAGCAGTATCTACCACGGATCAAAGGATACGGTCCCAATACGATCAAGGCCTATCGTGATGCGTTTTCTCTCTTTTTACCTTTTGCCAGAGATACGCTTGGAATGCCCATCAACTCTTTGCAACTTGAGCAGCTCACCCCGGAGTTAATTGTAGACTTTCTTGGTTGGCTGGAAAAAGAGCGGGGAAATGGGGCCAGAACAAGAAATCATCGATTGGCGGCCATACAATCCCTGGCAAAGATGATCCTCTATATGCATCCGGAAAAAAGAGACATTGCGGTGCGAATACTGGATATCCCCTGCAAGCGCTACCACAGGAATATCATCGGATTTCTTTACCAGGAAGAAATCTTGGCTGTTCTTGGTTCCGTTAATCTCAGCTCAGCACAAGGCTTCAGAGATTATACCATACTCAATCTGCTTTTTGACTCCGGTGCCAGGGCCAGCGAAGTGGCCGCACTCGATCTCGATTTTTTTGATCCACAGCAAAAAACGTTGCCATCCTCGGCAAAGGAGGTCGTTTCAGAATGATAACCATCTGGCCCAAAACGGTTGACCTCCTTTCCAGGTATGTTGAAAAGTATCGAGCAACTCCACATATTCTCTACAGGAATCGTCTGTTTCTCAATCAGCGAGGAAAGGAACTTACCCGGCATGGAATATATCGGCTCTGTCGAAAATATCTGAAAAAAGTCCTACCGGAAAAACGGTTGAAAGACCTCAACCCTGCCCACAGTTTCAGGCATGCCTGCGCAGTCAATATGCTTCTGGACGGTCATCCCATATCAGACATAAAAAACCGCCTCGGTCATGAAAGCATTAAATCGACAATGATCTATCTGCACCTTGATTTAGGTCACCGTCGAGGAATACAGAAAAAGTTCATCACCCATACCCAGTCACTGCTCAATCAGGACGACAAGATAGATGAACTGGTCGACTGGGAAAACAAGGAGGAAATTTTAAATTGGCTTGATAGCCTGCAGGAGCTTCCGGCCTCCCAGAGGTTGACGGACAGGTAAGAAATAACCTTATAAGTTATGTTGCATGACAAAGAAGAATCATTCTTGAAAACGTAACTACTCCAAAACTGGTGGTAACTCTCACTCTATTCCTGGCATAGCAGTTGGCGGAATTGTTTGACGAGTGGGAAACCATACATAGCCTTTATCGACGTAAGTTGTTTTTGTGTTTTATTATATTTACCACGACCAGAGGTGTTTCCAAGAAAAATCCAATTTGCAGCCCGATAACAGGTACCTTTAAATAGCTCGGTATCGACAAAAGTTTCAAGCCAGAAGACAGGGTGGCGATAAAGTGTTTGCCAATCTGCTGAAATACCCCTGGCGCACTTGGCGAGTAGATGGGATGCCAAATGAGGAACTTTTACCCACGGCAAGATGAGAAAACGAGAATTGTAAGCCAGAAGGTGCCGGTTTTTTTCGAGCATCTCATGTGACCAGCCAATAAAACGATCTCGATGGCGTATACTGTAAGGAGCAGATGAAAAAACAAAGCAGGCAATGGGACGTCCTGCAGCAAAAACTAAATATTTGAGATGCTCACCAACCGGTTGGGTATAGCCAAGATAGTGGTACTGTTCAATTAAACTGTTAAAGAGTGGTTCGAGTTTGGTTCTCCGCACTTGTCTTATTTCAATTGGCTGAAGTTGCTTGACTGTGGAGAGAATTGGGGTTTGATCTATCTCGGGGTTTTTAATTTTTTGTTTGGATTGTCGTCCACCTGTGAATGGTTGCTTTCTGGGGGGAAGTTCAATGTGTCCTTCTCTGTGGAGTTTGAGCATAAGTCCTCGGCATACCCCATCCTTAAAAACACCATTGGGCTGAATCCAATTCCATTCACGGCATACCCTTATGGATAAAGCTCTGCGACTTTCCTTAGGATTGTCAGCGATGATTGTGGCGAGAAAGTTCACGTCCTCGGATGTGATGACGCGGCTGCGGTAGGTAAAGAGTTTGGTTGCGGTCATACTGACATCATGGGATAAAAATACCTCAATCAGGTTAAGTGGATGTAGCGCCTTTTTGTTCCACAAATTGAGGTAAAGGTAAAATCAAATTTTTACCTGAATTGCGATCGTTGAGATATTGCCAGAAAGATAGGCCGAGTTTTCTGCAAGTTTTCTTTAAACTTACAAAAGTGTCTCTACATTGACGGCCTGTTTTACTGCGAGTGGATCCGCTGACTTTACGCTTTTTGACATATTCGCGAATATCATTTTCGCTCAAATTATTATGTAGAGGTATTTCGGGTCTGTCGAGTACTAAAAGAAGTTCAGCTTTATTGGAGTGGAGACGTTGCAGGGCGAGATTAAGGAGCTGGAAATTTGTCTGCTGGGTAAAAATTGTGTCAAATTTTTCTTGTAACCGAATTTTCTCTTTTTCATCCGGCGATACCTTGTACGATTTTAATTCATCGTAGAATTCCCAGACCTGTTTACGAACGTTTTCAAGAGTTTTTTGTTTGATAGTGCTTGGGACAATAAGTTTTGCCAGGGTTCGTTCTGCATGGATCCAGCAAAGAGCATGGTTGTGTATATTAAACTGCCCCGCATCATCACTGACGATGACCAGGTTCTTTGGAATTTGAGACAACACACTGCCAAAAAGAGCGCCTTCCATGGCAATTTTCATATGACGAGGCGTTGTTATACCAAGGCTCTCAAGGTGCTCTTGCCATTGTTTATCGTCAGTAAACTTCTTAACTGAATGGTTCTCTAAAAGTGTTAAGGGTGATTTGGGTAAACGTTCGTCGATCATATATTGAAAAGCATTATCGTCGAGAATGTAATCAGTTTTGTCGGCGCGAAGAAGTTTGAGGAAATTAATTCTGCTTTTACTGTCAGTGCTTGCAAAATATGCAAAAAACTCGTTACACACTTAAAAGCATGTGTTTTTTCTAGTCTGATCATTATAAACAGAAACCTACATCACTATGAAAAACATTTATTAGCAAATGGCCACATCTTTTGTGTTACTGCCAATATTTTGCCCATTTTTAACAATTCTTTGGTAGGCAGAACCGTCTCCATAGGGATTATTGGCAAAGCTGATTTTTTTTGTAATGCTGAGGGTAAGCGTTAAATTGCTGCTCTGTTTGTGCCCTGGGCTGAGTCTACTAATTGGACAGTGTCTGCGATTACCGCTTCCTGATGTTCGATGGGCTGCGCATGACAAATAAGGGTTTTCCCAGGGATGGGATTTTGATGGCTTCAGGTAGGGGCCGAATATGGTGAGTATTCTCATACCGTATACCTTATGCCCTTTCCTTATTCTTCCTGCTTAATGAAGCGGTGCCATTATCCGGAGTGTATTCCGGAATCAGTTCCTGCAGTACAGCCTTGATACCTTGTCCATTGTGCATATTGGCATGTTTTAAAAGTGCAGCAAGGCCCTTCTCCTGGTCGCTGCAGGAACTGGTGTTGCCGCGGAGGACCATGATCTTTTCATGACCGGTTTCGACTATACCTTCGCCCTCGGTGATAAGCTCCTCATAGAGTTTTTCGCCCTGGCGCAGACCGGTGTACTTGATTTCTATCTCGGTGTCCGGGGCCCTGCCCGCCAGTTTGATAAGGTCTCTGGCCATTTTAGCGATCTTGATCGGCTCGCCCATTTTCAGAATAAAGATTTCTTCACCCTCGCCCATGGCTCCGGCCTGCAGAATCAGCTGGGCTGCTTCTTCAATGGACATGAAATAGCGGGTTATATCCGGATGGGTTACCGTAACCGGGCCGCCGCGCTCGATCTGGCGTTTAAAGAGAGGGATCACCGAGCCTGACGAACCGAGCACATTACCAAACCGCACGGCCATGAAGATGGTCTTGTGGGCGGGGGGTTCTTCGTCTTTCGAATTGGGATGCCCCGCTTGCCGTAAAATCTCTGTCCGGTCAGGAGAAAAACTGCCGTCCCAGGTGTCTCTACAGTGTGACAGTAGAAACAGTTCGGTCAACCGTTTTGAGGCGCCCATCACATTGGTCGGCCGGACTGCCTTGTCCGTGGAAACAAGGACAAAACGCTCGACTCCATGGACAATGGAGGACTCGATAACCCGGCGTGTGGCAAGGATGTTGTTATAAACAGCCTCCCACGGGTTGAACTCAATCAGGGGTACGTGCTTGTAGGCGGCAGCATGAAAGACTACAGCGGGTTTGTACTGTTTGAAGACGGTTTCAAGGAGGGCAAGATCCTGGATCTTGCCGAGGATTGGGATATAGTCGGTGAAATTGTGGTCATGGTGCAGCTCCATTTGAATGGAGTAGAGATTTTCTTCGCCGGCATCAAAGAGGATAATATGCTTTGGGGAAAAGCGAAGAATCTGCCGACACAGTTCCGAGCCGATGGAGCCGCCGGCCCCGGTAACAAGGACGGTCTTATCGGTCAGGTAGCTGTCTATTTGTTCCTGATCCAGGCGGACCTCTTTTCTGCCCAGCAGATCTTTATAAGAAATGTCCCTGATGGTTTTCATGGAGACTTTGCCGTTAATGAGTTCGCCCAGTCCTGGCAGCACCTTGAAAGGAATTGCAGAGTCCTGACAGATCAGGTTGAGCCGTTTCATTTGTCTGCCTGAGGCAGAGGAGATGGCAATCAGCAGTTCCTGGGCCATGACTCGTTTTGCATGTTCATCCAGGTCGTCGATCATACCGACAACAGGGATTCCATGAATTTTCAGGCCGATCTTCGTCGGGTCGTCATCCACCAGACCGACAGCAGTATATGGCAGCCCTGTATTATCATGCATCTCTCTGATAATTTTTTCTGCTGCATCTCCGGCACCTATGAGCAACAACCGCTTTGGGGGGTGGTTATGCTCTATGGCGGACAGTTTTCTGGGGCCGGGTATTTTGGAGTAAAAAATACGGATAGATACTCGGTGTCCGCAGACCAGCAGGAAGGTAAAGAGTGTATCAAGGAAGAAAACAGAACGGGAAAACCCCTCAAACCGGTTTGTATACAGCAGCAGGCTGATAAGGATGATTGCCGACAGGAGAGTCGCCTTGGTGATATTAAGCAGGTCAATCATGCCGGTATAGCGCCACATGCCTCTGTACAGGCCGAAATAGTAAAAAACAGGCAGTTTGACTAGTAGTAAAATCGGCAGGAGTGAGACAAACTGTTCAAACTGTGCACCATGGGGACCGTCTTCAAAGCGAATGAGATAAGCCAGGTAATGGGCCAGGACAATCAGAGCGATATCCATGGCAAAGATATACCAGAACCTGGGGTTGACAATCAGGCTCTGGATAAACTTTCGATGAAACAGTATCTTGTCCGTCAGTTGTGGAAACATGGCAGGTAGATTTTTAAGGTTTTGCTGTAATACTACTATTTTAACAAGCGGGGATATAGATACTCTTTTTTGACAGGAATTGAAATAGGTATATATACCTAATTTGGGGAAAAAAATGAAAATAATAGAAAATATCTTTCTTCCATTTGCACGACCACCAAGATTAATTTGCACTCTGTTTACAAATTCCTTGCTACCGACAGCTATGCTGGGGTCTGGAAAAAGGGGACAGATTTATTTTAATTACCAAACAGCCAAAGCCTGACCCCTGGGATTCCTCTATTCCATAACATTGACATGCGTAACCTTTTGGGTTACATTTAATATCATTATGATCAAATCCTTCAAACACAAAGGAATAGAAAAGTTCTTTTATACAGGTAGTAAGAAAGGAATAAAAGTTGATCACTCTGAACGCCTTGGCAGAATATTGGATCGACTAAATGCTTCAAGTGACATAAAAGATATGGATTATCCCGGCTCATATTTACACCAACTTAAAGGAGATAAAAAAGGGCAATATTCAGTGCGAGTTTCTGGTAACTGGAGGGTATCTTTCAAGTTTATTGATGGTGA
>Ga0209633_10004322_pt1 | contig 12790 bp, 10 predicted proteins | sample Cruoilmetagenom1_FD_187290 | JGI IMG/M metagenome (GOLD analysis project Ga0209633, IMG submission 187290) | Oil polluted marine microbial communities from Coal Oil Point, Santa Barbara, California, USA - Sample 1 (SPAdes) (version 2) | ecosystem: Environmental > Aquatic > Marine > Oil seeps ... | reverse complement strand
TGAAAGCAGACGTATTACTTCCGGTCCTACCCCGTCGTCCCGGCGCAGGGGATTACCTACGCCGATAACGATGATTTCTTTTTTAATTATCATTAATAAATTCTACATCCAGAAGATGACAGGAGCATGAGATACATGGATCATAAGCACGAACCAGCATCTCCATATCCAGTGTTAATTCTTCCCTTGTTCGGTTGCCCAAAGCCGCGGGGACAATTGCCTTCATATCATCTTCTATATTCTGAAGGTTCTGACCTGTGGGAATAACACAATTTGCTTCTACAATATATCCTGCCTCATCATAGGTATATTCATGGAAAAGAATACCTCTTGGAACTTCAACTGCTCCAACACCGGTACATTTTTTTAGAACAGGTTTTATAGGTTCTTCCACTTTTAAACCGGAAGAGAGCATATCTGTTATAATTGATTCACATTCATCAATTATATGGACAAGCTCAATCATCTGGGCAACAGTGTTCAAATATGGATTGTAACAGATTGGTTTTATACCAATATCTTCTGCTACAGTTTTTGCTGTGTCACTTAACCATTCATAATTATTGTTAAATCTGGCTAAAGCTCCTACCATATATGAGTTTCGGTTGAACTTTGCACGTTTTGCAGTTGAGTGGGGAACCAGGTATTCATTTGTTACCTTTCTATAATCTTTATAGGAAACTTCCCCTTTATCACTGGAAAAAATATTACCGTCTATAAAGGCGTATTCTCCCTTTTTGAACATGGAAATATATTCAGTTTCTCTGGTGAAATCAGGAAGTGTTAAGGTTTTTATAAGGGCGACTCCGTTAAGAAGTTCCCCTCTGGCATCCTTAATCCTATCAAGAATTTCTTCCAGTCTTTCCACAGTCGGCATCTTGGTAAATCCACCTGGAATAATACCAATTGGATGAACAAGTCGACCTGCAATCATATCTCCAATATCATGTCCAAGTTTTTTTAGTTTTAATGCAGAAAGAACAACATCTTTATGGGTTGAGATAAGCGGGAAAACTGATTGGGCTCCTACAAAATCAGGAACTGCAAGAAAGTATACATGAAGAACATGGGACTCAAAATACTGGCCCATATCCAAAAGTGTTTTCAGTTGTCTGTTCTGTTTTGTAAGTTCTATTCCAAATGCATCTTCTGTAGCTTTGACAGAAGCCAGTTGATGACCTACAGAACATATTCCACAAATTCGTGATGTTATTATAGCTGCTTCTGTATAGTGCCTCCCTTTCAACATTGCTTCAAAAAATCTCGGAGCTTCAACTATTTCAAGTTTACACTCTTTTACAACTCCGTTTTCCACATCTATTTTGATGTCTCCATGTCCTTCGACCCGGGTAATATGATTTACATCAATTTTAATTGTTTCCCCCATGATTAAACCTCCTTAGCTTTGTTTTCTTCGGTCATGAAGAGATTCATGGAGTCCATTATAAGGTTCATGTTTAGACCATATTTTTCCATAATATCCTTCTGAGAGTTTAGGTTAGGGTTAGGAATTAACCCTCGACAACCAATGCATACACCACCGTTAGAAGTACATACCGCATTACATCCGGCTCTTACAATAGGCCCCAGACATGTCTTTCCATATTCATAGACACAGGTATTTTCATTCATCTTGCACTCAACGCAAACAGGGTAGGTTGGAAGTCCAGGAGCTTTTCCCAGTACCAGATTTTTTACTACTTTTACAAATTCACCTACATTCACCGGACATCCAGGGACAAAGGCATCAACTTTTATAGCAGCTGATATAGGAAGGGCTTTCTTGTTTGTTTCATATAGTGTTGGATTATCAGGATAAACTATTCTTTGAACCTCATCCCTGGTCTGATTATTTCTAAGGCTGTTAATGCCTCCTATATGAGCACAGGCACCCATTGCTATTACTACACCTGCGGTTTCCCGTATTTTTTCCAGTCGCCTGCGATCTTTCTCTCTGGAAAAACTACCTTCGATTACTGCAATATCGTAGGTCTCTGATTTTTCACTCATTGCCTCTCTGAACTCTACAATATCAATGATATCAAGAAGTTCCAGCAACTCCACTTCCAAATTTAATATAGCAAGCTGGCAACCTTCACAGGATGTAAAGTCAAAGAAAGCTACTTTTGGTTTACTCATTACAATGCCTCCTCTTTGTCTTCTATATCAGAGAATCTGAATACGGGGCCTGTCTGACATACATAAATATCATCAATCTGACAGTGACCACATTTCCCAACACCGCATTTCATTCTTCGTTCAAGTGAGACGAACATATTTTTTGTGCTGAGTTTTTGTTCCTTTAAAGTTTGAATTACATATTTATACATAACAGGAGGTCCGCAGATAATAGCAAGAGTATTATCCGGGTTAAAATCAATCATTGGGATTAGTTCAGTAATAACACCACAGTGCTGAAGCCATTTATCTTCAGGCCTGTCTACAGTTTCAAAAATTTCAACATTGTTTTTCATCTCTGAAATATATTCAAGCTCATTTTTAAACATTCGTGCCGAAGGGGTTTTACATCCATACAATATTGATAGTTTTTCATATTTTTCAGGGTGTTTAAGAGATAAATTAATAAGTGATCTTAGAGGTACATATCCTATGCCTCCGGCGATATAGAGTATATGTTTGCCTTCCATCTCTTTTTGAATTTTAGCATCAAATCCATGTCCAAATGGTCCTCTTACAAAGAGGTGATCACCTTCTTCCAGAGATTTTAACTTATTTGTAACATCACCAACTGCTCTAACAACCATTTCAAATCGGTCACCGAAACTTGGAGGAGAGGATATAGAAATTGCTGCTTCACCTATACCCAGTATTGATAGTTGAACAAATTGACCAGGGTCGTGACCCAGACTTCGTCCACTATCAAATTCAACTTCAAAAAATTTTTCATCTTCAGTGAACTTCTCGACTTTTGTTATGGTAACTTTTTCCGGTAAGTAAAGGTCATTATTTTTTGTCTCTATCTTTAATGCTCTGCTGGTTTTTGTCAGCTCTTCTACAATTGTAACTGGTGAAATATCTGCAAGACAAGCCCTGACACATCTACCGCATCCTACACAAACTGATTGATTATGCTTTTTCATAAGATAATTGAACTTTCTGTTTATTCGGTGTTTTACCCTGTTTTCCACTTCCTCACGAAAGTTTTCACCACCTGCTACTTCTGCAAAACTGCGAAGCATACATGCATCCCAACGGCGCAGTCTGTCTCCTACTTTCATACTTAGGGCAAGTTCATCAACGACATCAAAACAATAACAAGTAGGGCATACCATAATACAGGAACCGCAGCTTAAGCATCTTTCTGCTTCAGTTTCCCAAATTTTATGGTTAGTATTTTCTTCAAATATTTCAGGAAGATTATCAAGATCTTCCCACGGGCCTCCCAGTTTGTCAAATGCTTCTTTTTTTTCAATATTAAATTTTGCCAGAGCAGTATAATTTACCATATCAGGATTAAAATAGTTCTCTGCAAAAATTTCCCCTTTATCAGAAATAATAGTCATGGAATAATCATTGCCGATATCATGGAGCATAATGTCAAATCCTGATTCAGGATACTGTGAATTAACCTTGTAACAGAATGCATCTTCATCGCAAATTGATTTACAGTCAATTCCAATAATTATAGAGTTTTCTCGTTTTGACAGATAGTTTGGATCTCCATGACTTTCTGAAAAAGCCTCATCAAGAATTTTGATTCCGGAAATATCACAGGGGCGTACACCAAAGAGTATAATTTTTTCCGGGTTAGTTTTTGCAGTAACCTTACCATCAAAGGTATACTCTAATATAACTTCTTCCTGGGGGAAAAAGAATTTTTTAGGAGAAAGGACAGTAGGTGTATATTCCTGTTCTATATCTTTGACATCTTTTACGTAATCAAATAAAATTTTGCCTTCACGTTTTGTTAATGCAGCTATTTTGTAGTCTCCAAGAGCCCTTTCAAGACCATCAAATACCCCATCTTTAGTAGTTTGCTTGTTTAATAAAGTAGTCATTTTTAGATACCTCCACTTTGTTTTTTTTGTTCGATCCAATCGAACCAGTCACTTAGACCTTCATTTTTAGTACAGGATGTTTCGATTACAGGGAGGTCTTTATTTATTTTTTCAAGATCCTTGTAAAAGGATTCTTTATTAAAATTTGTATATGGAATCAAATCTGTTTTATTAAGAAGCATAAGTTCTGATTCTCGAAAGAGAAGAGGGTACTTAGCTGGTTTATCATCTCCTTCTGCAGTACTTAAAATTGCAATTTTTGCATTTTCACCTATATTGAATTCTGACGGACAAACCAGATTCCCTACGTTTTCAACAAAAATTATATCTAAATTATTTAAGTCAAACTGATCCAGTGCATTTTTGATACTTAAAGAATTTAAATGGCAAGCTCCATCTGTATTAATTACAACCAGTGGTATTTTGTACTTTTCAAGCCTTTCAGCATCCCTTGCAGTTGTTATATCTCCTTCAATAACTGCAATTGAATATTTGTCTCTAAAAAATTCCACTGTTCTTTCCAGTAGAGTTGTTTTCCCGGAGCCTGGAGAACTGATTAAATTTAAAAGCAATATCTGTTTTTCTTTCAGCAGTTTTGTAATCTCCTGTGCTCTATCATCGTTTTCTTCCAAAACTGCTTTCATAATTGAAATTTTCACTATACCTCCCCTTCAATACTTTCTATTAACAGGTCTTTACCGGATATGGTTTCAAGTCCAGGTGATCCGCATGAAATACAAAGATATGTATTGTCCTTAACAATAAATTCAGCATTACAGGATCTGCATCTCATCTTTATATCCACTCTATCTATATTGAGTACTGCCTGTTCAGCTATGGTGTTTTTTGAGATTGAATCAAATGCAAACTTCATTAAATCCGGAGCCAGATGTCTTTGGCGTCCTACTTTTAAACTTATTGTTGATATTTTTATAAGATTGTTTTTTTCTGCAGTTTCCAGAACAATTTTAAAAATATTTGATACTACAGTCAGTTCGTGCATCAGCATATCCTCGGAAGCTGTATTCCTGCAGGGATATCAATTATTCTATTTCCGCCAATTTCAGTTTTAAGAACAAGCTTTCCATGGTGTTTCTCAACAACTGTTCCAATTACACTGCTGTTTATCCCAAGTGGGTGAGATTTCATAACTTCAAGAATATCTTCCCAGCCTTCTCCGGCAACAATTATTACCTTTCCTTCGTTTGCCAGATGCAATGGATCGAATCCAAGAAATTCACAAAGACCTCTTGTATTTTCTGCCAGGGGAATAGACTTTTCTTCAAGAGATATTCCTAAGTTTACCTTATCTGCAAGTTCTGTCAGTACCGCTGCAAGACCTCCCCTGGTTGCATCTCTCATAAAATTAATAGAGTTATTTACTTTAAGACAGCTTTTAATTAAATCATTTAAAGGGGCACAGTCCGATTTAATTGTATTACTAAAGGAGTTTCTAATTGATAAAACTGCCAAACCGTGATCTCCTATGTTCCCATTAATGAGAATCTTATCTCCGGCTTTTACATCTATACCTGAACCAATGGCTCTGTGTTTTTCTTCCAAAAAACCAACCCCTGCAGTATTTATAAACATTCTGTCACAGGCACCTTTTTCAACAACCTTTGTGTCTCCTGTTATTATTTTTACATTAGCCCGTTTTGCAGTTTCTGCCATGGATTTTACAATTTCTTTAAGTTTTTCAATTTCAAGACCTTCTTCCAGAATAAATGCGCAGCTTAGATACATAGGGACTGCACCTGATACTGCAAGGTCATTAACTGTTCCGCAAACAGCAAGTTTTCCTATATCCCCTCCTGGAAAATCTAAAGGATTAATAACATAGGAGTCGGTAGTAAAAGCAGAAATTCCTGTATTGTTTTTAAAAACTGCAGAATCAGTCATAGATTCAGAACCATTATTGTCAAAATAATTCGTGAATATTTTTATAAGATTCTGAGTTAATTTTCCTCCACTCCCATGATCCATATTTACAAGGTTTAAACTCATATTGCCTCCCTTGCATATCTATACCATGTTGCACAGGAACCTTCTCCAGAGACCATACAAGCGCCAACTGGATCTATAGGAGTACATATAGTATTAAACAGTGAACAATCTGCAGGAGTTTTTAAACCTTTTAAAATATTTCCGCAAATACAACCTTTTTCTTTTTCTGATTCGGTTCGTTTTACTGGTTTGAAAATTTGACGGGCATCAAAAGATTTAAATTCTTTTCTAAGCGAAAGTCCACTCATCGGAATAGTTCCCATACCTCTCCACCAGTCATCAGCTGGTTCAAATACTTTGTACATAATCTCCTGAGCTTTTTTATTACCCTCTGTTTTAACTGCCCTGGAATATTGGTTTTCCAAAGCCGGCTGACCTTTTTCAATTTGATTAACCAGCATAAATATAGACTGCAGTATATCCAGTGGTTCAAAACCTGATACAACACAAGCTAACCCAAAGTCTTCCACTATAGATTTATAGATGTTTGTACCTGTTATTACACTTACATGTCCCGGGCATATATATCCGTCAATTTTTACACCTTCAGTTATTAGTGCCTTCATAACAGGGGGCATAACCTTATGAGCGCTAAGAATATAAAAGTTACTTAGACCTTCTTTCTTTGCCTGCAGTATAGCTGCCGCACTTAGAGGAGCTGTTGTTTCAAAACCAATGCCGGGGAAAACAATTTTTTTGTCTTTATTGTCCTTGGCAATTTGTATTGCTTCCAGAACAGAATAGACAATTCTTATATCTCTGCCTGCAGATTTTTCCCTGTACAATGATGTTTCGGTTCCAGGTACCCGAATCAGGTCACCAAGAGTTGTTAAAATGACCCCATCTGTTCTGCTGCACTCAACAGCATCATCAATAAAATATCTGGAAGTAACGCATACAGGACATCCCGGGCCGGAAAGAAGTTTAATGGTTTTTGGAAGTAATGATGGAATACCAAATTTATGAATACACATAGTATGTCCGCCACATACTTCCATTAAAGTAATATTTTTTTTAGATATTTTTCTTATGGCATCTACTGTTTCTTTTATAAGATTTATATTTCTGTATTCATCAATAAATTTAATTGTTCAACTCCTTAATTCCTTTTTCTTAATTTCCTGCATAAGATTAAGAGTATCGATTGCTTCTGCTTCATCTATTTTTGCTATTCCATATCCTGAATGGATAAGAATAAAATCACCAATATTTACATTTTCAACCAGTTCAATATTTGCATTGTATCTGGTCCCTCCAACACTTACTTCTGCCATAGAATTATTTATAGAAAGTATTTCTGCAGGTATACTTAGGCACATTAAATGTTTCTCCTTTTGTCTTTTTCTCTTCTGTGTGCTGCAATTGCCAGTTGACCAAGGGCAATCCCTCCATCATTTGAAGGAACTTTACTGTGCGAGATTACATCGAATCCCATTAATGACAGTTTTTTTTCTGATTTTCCCAAAAGGTAGGCATTCATAAAAACTCCACCGGAAAGTGCTGTTTTATTAATACCTGTTTCTTCTCTTAATTTTTCTGCGCACTTACAAATAATTTCCACAACAGTGTTATGGAACTTTGCAGATATAAATCCAGGTAGTTTATGTGAAATAATATCTTCACTTAATTCTTTAAATGTGTAATCAAGATTAATCTCTTTTTCTATCTGAAAGGTATAGTATTGATTGGTTTCAGGTATATCTTCCAAAACTGCTTCAAGTCTCATTGGAGCTTCTGCATCAAAACTGCTGAAAAGACAAAGGTTCAGCATAGCTGAAACAGCATCAAATATACGACCTGTACTTGAAGTTAAAGGAGTATTTATTTTTTTATCAATTATATCCAGTAATGTTTCGATATCCGATTCAGGTATTTGTTGTAAAAAAGGCAGATCCATATTTAAAAAGTTTATTCCCATAGCAGAGTAAAGAGCAGACACAGCCATTCTCCATGGTTCCTTAGCTGCTTTATCGCCTCCAGGAAGGGGCAGATATTTAAAATGAAAGTATCTGCTGTATTTGTTTAGATCACAGACAAAAACTTCTCCACCCCAGATATGACCATCATCACCCAAACCTGTTCCATCAAAACTAAATCCAATAACACTTTCATTAACATTATTTTCTACCATGCATGCTGCAATATGAGCATGATGATGTTGTATGGCAATTTTGCTGACTGTAGATTTATTAAAATAACTTGTAGATAAATAATCTGGATGCAGATCATGTACTATAAGAGACGGATTGAATCTAAACAGGTTTTTATATCTTTTCAATGATTCTTTATAGAACTCATAGGTTTCAATATTGTTTATATCTCCAATATGTTGACTTAATATTGCTTTTTTTGATTTTCCAATACAAAAACATGTTTTTAGTTCGCTTCCTGCTGCTAGTATTCCTTCTGTATTGAAATTTAGGTTAATTGATTCAGGAGCCCATCCTCTGGAACGTCTGAATAACCTTTCTTTTCCATTTATCACTTTGACAACAGAGTCATCTGATCTGTTTTGGATATCTCTGTTGTAAAAAAGTACAGCATCACATAAGTCTGTAAATTTTGTAATTGCAGAATCATTTTCTATTACTATAGGTTCACCGGATAAATTCCCACTGGTAAGAACAATTGCAGGTATAGTAAGCTTTTCCATCAGCATATAATGGAATGCAGTATAGGGAAGAAAGCAGCCAATTGTATCCAATTTACTTGTGACTCTGTTGGATATTGCTGAATTGGTTTTTTGTTGTAAAATTACTATAGGAGCCTGTACTGATTGTAAAGATTTTTCTTCTGCTTCTGATACTTCAGTATAATTTTTAATGTCTTCAATAGAGTTGAACATTACTGCAAATGGTTTGTTGTCTCGGTTTTTTATCTTTCTTAGCCTTTTTACAGTTTCACTGCTAAAGGGATCACAGGCTAATTGAAATCCTCCAACTCCTTTTATGGCAACTATTCCACCTGATTGGATTATATTTGAGCAATCTGTCAATATTGAATGTATATCATCTATTTTTTTTAATTTTGTAATCATTGAATAAGATGGTCCACATATGCTGCAGCTATTTGGTTGGGCATGGAATCTTCTGTCCATTGGAGAGTCATACTCTTTAAGGCATTCCGGACACATATTAAAATCATTCATTGTAGTTTTAGGACGGTCATAGGGCAGATCCTGGATGATGGAAAATCTGGGGCCGCAGTTTGTGCAATTTGTAAAAGCATATGAATGCCTTCTGTCTTTTTCTTTAATATCTTTCAGACATTCATCACAAATAGCCAGATCCGGGCTGATTTCTGTAACTGAATCTGAGGAATCATTGCTTTTTATAATTGAAAAGTTGTTATAGGCCTCAAATTCTGAAATATTAGCTTCAAGTTTATCTATAATAGATATTGGAGGTGCTTTTAGAGTTATATTTTTAACGAAGGAATCGACATTTTTTTTGATACCTTCAACATGTATTTTAACATGACTTGTCTGGTTATTTACCCAGCCCTTAAGATTATAGTCAGTAGCGAGTCTATATATAAATGGTCGAAAACCTACTCCCTGAATACGGCCTTGTACGCTGATATCCAAAGCTTCAGTTTTTAGTGTAATCACTAAGTACCTTTTTTATCGGATATTTTGCAGACATGATGTATCAATATTAAAGTATTAACCATCTACTAGTAAATATTGTACTATTTTTCGTAAAAATGCAACATAAAACTACTTAAAAAAAAGAAATTAACCTAAGATTTGTACTGTATATGAGATTTTATTGATATTTTTAGCAGAATAATGAATTATAAAATTTATTATTTACAAATTTCAAAAACCTATGTTACTATAACTTGAATAATAAGATGACTGTGTACAACAGAATGATATTAGTGTCATTATTGATTTGCTTTTCAACAATTAGAGTCGCTGATTTTGCTTTATTAATGTATCAATAACCTTGTCGGGTAAAGATTCCCGCCAGGTTTAACATCAAAAAAGGAGAATGAAGATGATCAACATTGCCACAGACCTTAGAACAAAGGTTTCACATCCTGCACCAAGTGCTGAGTCAATCCTTCCTGTAATTGACGATATTATTGAGAGTTATTCTGATGAAAGGGGAGCTTTAATTCCTGTACTGCAATCCGTACAAAACCTCCTTGGTTACCTTCCGGAAGAAGCCCTTAAACATATTAGTTTAAAATTGGATATACCCTTCAGCGAAGTAAGCGGTGTCGTAACGTTTTATTCATATTTTTCAACTGTTCCCAGAGGTGAATATATTATACGTGTCTGCCTTGGAACTGCATGTTATGTACGTGGTGGAAAAGAAGTACTTTCCGCTTTTAGAGACTATCTTGGAATTAATGTTGGAGAAACAACAGAAAATAAACTCTATTCCCTGGAAATTGGACGATGTTTTGGTGCCTGTGGACTAGCCCCTGTCGTCATGGTAAATGATGATGTACACCAAAGAGTTAGACCTTCCAGAATTAAGGAGCTACTTAAAGCTTATCAGGGAGAAAATAATGAGTGATAAACATAAAATTAAATCTCTTAAGGAACTGACCTTATTAAAAGAAAGTGCAGAAAAGAATATGAATACAGAAAAACAGGAAATTCTAATTTGCTGTGGAGCAGGTTGTATTGCCTCGGGATCTCTTGAGTTGAAAAAATCTCTGGAGGATGAGATATCAGCTTCAAAACTAAACCTTGAAGTTAAAGAGACCGGTTGTATGGGTCCATGTTCCCAGGGACCGGTAATAATGATCCAGCCTGATGGTATAGTTTATGAAAGCCTAAAATCAGAAAATGCTTCAAGAATTATTAAGGAACACATAATTGATGGGAAATTAATTGAAGATTTTGCATTTCAGAATAGAGCAACTGGGAAAAAAGAAGCAAAAATTGAAAATGTTGATTTTTTTAATTTACAGAAAAAAATAGTTTTACGAAATTGTGGAAAAATTAATCCTCAAAAAATTCAGGAGTATATAGCATATAACGGATATAATGCTCTTGCAGAAATTCTTGCCAATATGTCAAATGAAGCTGTAATTGAAGAAGTTAAGCATTCAGGTTTAAGAGGTCGGGGTGGAGCAGGTTTCCCAACATGGATGAAATGGAATTTTACAAAAGAATCTGAAAACAGCCAAAAATATGTTTTATGTAATGCTGATGAAGGAGATCCCGGAGCATTTATGGATAGAAGTGTTCTTGAAGGAGATCCTCATTCTATTATAGAAGGTATGGCTATTGCAGCGTATGCAATAGGTGCAGACAAGGGTTATGTATATGTAAGAGCGGAATATCCTCTTGCAATATCCCGTCTTGCAACAGCTCTTGATCAGGCCAGAGAGTATGGTCTATTAGGAAAAAATATTCTTGGATCTGTTTTTTCATTTGACCTTGATATAAAAATGGGTTCCGGAGCATTTGTCTGCGGTGAAGAAACGGCACTCATCCATTCAATAGAGGGAAGGCGGGGAGAACCCAAACCAAGACCACCTTTTCCTGCTCACAGTGGATTATGGGGAAAACCAACCCTTCTGAATAATGTAGAAACCTATGCAAATATTCCTGCTATTTTTCTTAACGGTGCCAGATGGTATGCAGCTGTCGGAACTGAAGAAAGCAAAGGGACAAAGGTCTTTGCACTTGCAGGGGCAATAGAAAAATCCGGTCTTGTAGAAGTACCTATTGGTACACCTTTAAGCGAAGTAATTTATGATATTGGTGGTGGAATTAAAGATGGTAAAAACTTTAAAGCAGCACAAATGGGAGGGCCTTCAGGAGGTTGTATTCCTAAACAGCATCTAAATGTTCCTTTGGATTATGATTCATTAAATGAACTTGGTGCAATTATGGGGTCCGGTGGTCTTATAGTAATGGATGAAAGTACATGTATGGTTGATGTGGCAAGATTTTTTCTTGAGTTTGTTCAGGAAGAATCCTGTGGAAAGTGTGTTCCCTGCAGAGTTGGTACCAAGCGAATGCTTGAAATTATTGGTCGCATTACCAATGGGGAAGGCCAGGAAGGAGATATCGAAAAACTGATTGAACTTGGTGAAGAGATAAAAATAACTTCTCTTTGCGGTTTAGGCCAGACAGCCCCAAATCCTGTACTATCAACTATTAGACATTTTCGTAATGAGTGGGAACAGCATATTAGAGACAAACATTGTGAAGCCGGAGTTTGTGCCGGTCTTGTTAGAGCACCTTGTCAGAGTGCCTGTCCTGCTGCAGTGGATGTTCCGGGATTTGTTTCACTTGTAGGAGAAGGAAGGTATGCAGAAGCTCTTAAACTGCACAGAGAAAGAAATCCCTTTGCAGCTATCTGTGCCAGAGTTTGTTTTCATACCTGTGAAGATTTATGCCGCAGATCATCTATAGATGATGCTGTTTCTATAAGGGCTATAAAACGACATATGGTGGATCAGGAAATAGTGGTTCAACTGCCCAGGGTTATTGAAAATATAGAAAATGAAAAAAAGAAAATAGCTATTGTTGGTGCCGGTCCGGCCGGTCTAACCTGTGCATACTTTCTTGCCAGACTGGGGTATAAACCGGATGTTTTTGAATCCGGTCCCAGACCTGGTGGTATGATGGTTCAGACAATCCCTGCTTACAGATTACCAAGAGAGACTATAGCCAGGGAAATTCGTATGATTGAAAATATGGGTGTAAATATAATTACAGAACAAACCATGGGTAAGGATTTCACAATAGAATCTCTAAAAACTGACGGTTATTCAGCAATTTTTGTTGCAGT
>Ga0209633_10004321_pt1 | contig 12791 bp, 17 predicted proteins | sample Cruoilmetagenom1_FD_187290 | JGI IMG/M metagenome (GOLD analysis project Ga0209633, IMG submission 187290) | Oil polluted marine microbial communities from Coal Oil Point, Santa Barbara, California, USA - Sample 1 (SPAdes) (version 2) | ecosystem: Environmental > Aquatic > Marine > Oil seeps ... | reverse complement strand
GCGCGACGGCAGGCCACCCGCTGGAGGGCCTGGCGCGGCGCGGGACGGCTGTACGCGTCTTTACCGGCGCCCGCATGCCCGAGGGTCCGGATACGGTGATGATGCAGGAGGACTGCCGGATCGAGCACGATACGGCTGGCGAACGGGTTATCCTGCGCCCGGGTCTGAAGCGCGGCGCCAACTGGCGCCAGCGCGGCGAGGATATGGCTGCGGGATCGACGGTGCTCACGCGCGGCATGCGGTTGCGCCCGCAGGACATCGGCCAGGCGGCAGCGGTGGGGCGGCGTGAGGTTCTAGTCTCACAGCCCTTGCGCGTTGCTTTGTTCTCCACCGGCGACGAGTTACGGCAACCGGGAGACCCATTGCCGGACGGCTGTATCTACGATTCCAACCGCTACATCCTGATGGCGCTGCTGAGCGGCTTCGGCTGTCGTGTTGACGATCTGGGCATCGTGCCGGACAGCGCCGACGCCCTGCGCGACGCCTTGGCCGGCGCCGAGCCCGGGCACGACTTAATCGTCACCTCCGGCGGCGTATCCGTCGGCGAAGAGGATCACGTAAAGGCGGCGGTCGAGGCGCTCGGCCGCCTGAATTTTTGGCGCCTGGCGATCCGTCCGGGGCGCCCGCTGGCGCTTGGTCAGGTCGGCCGTGTGCCCTTCGCCGGCCTGCCCGGCAATCCGGTGGCTGTCATGGTCACAGCGATGACTATCCTGCGGCCGATGATCGTGCGCCTGATGGGCGGCACCGGCCTGACCCCGCAGCGCTTTCGCGTTGCCGCCGATTTTACCTATGACAAGAAGAAGAGCCGGCGGGAGTGGCTGCGGGCCCACCTGGTGGACGGCGGCGAGGCCGGCTGGCGGGCGGTCAAGTTCCCGCGCGACGGCGCCGGCATCCTCTCGTCCATGGTGCAGGCGGATGGTCTGATCGAGTTGCCCGAGGACTTGACCCGCTTGGAGCCGGGGACCATGGTCGATTTTCTGCCGTTCAGCGAGTTGTACGCATGAAGCTGCTCTATTTCGCCTGGCTGAAGACCAAGACAGGAATCGCCGAGGAAGACGTGACTCCGCCTCCCGAGGTCGCGACCGTGGCCGAGCTGCTTGCTTGGCTGCAGACACGCGGACCCAGCTATGCCGAGGCCTTGGCCGATCTTTCGGCCCTGCGTGTCGCCGTCAATCAGGAGTATGCTATGCCCAGCGATCCGGTTGGACCGGGTGACGAGGTCGCCCTGTTCCCACCGGTCACAGGCGGATGAGGGTGTCCCGATGATCCGCGTGCAGCGGGAAGATTTTGACGTCGGCGCCGAGGTTGCGGCGCTTAGCACCGACAATCACGCCGTCGGCGGTGTTGCCGTCTTCATCGGCCTGGTCCGCGACATGGCCGGCGAGGAGGCGATCGGCGCCATGACCCTGGATCACTATCCGGGCATGACCGAGCGCATGCTCGAGCGTATCGAAGCTGAGGCGAAAGACCGTTGGCCCCTGGAGGCCGCCCTCATCATCCACCGCTTTGGCCGCCTGGAGCCGGGCGAGCGCATCGTCCTCGTGGCGACCGCCAGCGCCCACCGCCAAGCCGCCTTTGAGGCGTGCGAGTTTCTGGTCGATTGGCTAAAGACCAAGGCCCCGTTCTGGAAACTGGAGGAGAAGTCCTCGGGCGCCGAATGGGTAACCGCAAAAGCCAGCGACGACAAAGCGGCGGCACGCTGGGGCGGCCAAGACTCCCCAGCCCAAGACTCCGCGAGCCAGGACTCCGCTAAGGACTCGGACGCGGCGGAGTAATGTCCTCGTACGGCCTGGCGCTCAGGCAGCGCTGGCCTTGGCTGTCCGTTTCCCGCTGCGCACCAGATCGCCGTAGGCCGCCATCAGGTCCTGGGTAATCTGACCAACCGTGAACTTGTAGGTCTCGATTTCGCCCACCGGGGTGACCTCGGCGGCGGTGCCGGTGAGGAAAACTTCGCTGGTCTTAGCCAGCTCTTCCGGCATAATCGCGCGCTCAATAACCTCGATTCCGCGCTCTTTCGCCAAGGCAATGATCGTTCGGCGGGTGATGCCGTCCAGGAAACAATCGGGTGTGGGTGTATGGATTTTGCCGTCCTGAACCAGGAACACGTTGGCGCCGGTCGCCTCGGCGATCAGGCCGCGATGATCGAGCATCAGACAGTCGTGATACCCCTTGGCCTCGGCGGCATGCTTGGACAGGGTACAGATCATATACAACCCGGCGGCCTTCGACTGGGTTGGCGCCGTCTCCGGCGCGGGCCGGCGCCAGGGTGCAAACATCATGCGGATGCCCTTCGCCCGCAATTCGGGTGCGAAATAGGCCGGCCACTCCCAGGCCGCGATGGCCACGTGAATCTTCGAATTTTGCGCCGAAACCCCCATCATCTCGCTGCCGCGCCAGGCCACGGGGCGCACGTAGCCGTCAACAATCTTGTTGGCCTGCAGGACATCCATCGCCGCGGCATCGATCGCCTCGACCGAATAGGGCACCTCGAAGCCAAGGATTTCCGCCGATCGGCGCAACCGTGTGTGGTGTTGCGTCATCTCGAAGATAACACCGTTATAGGCACGCTCGCCCTCGAACACAGAACTCGCGTAATGTAGGCCGTGACTGAGGACATGCAGCTTGGCTTCACGCCATGGAACCAGCTTGCCGTCGAACCAGATCACACCGTCACGGTCGTCAAAAGGAAGCACGCTCATGGCTCACACCGCCTCGTTATTGTGTTCTGTCCGCCCTCAAAATAGGGCAAAATTGTTACTTTCTGTCGAATGTCGCTCGTTGGGTGTAACATCACTACGCTATATATGTCAACATGACTGACATAAAATCCGGCGCCAATCCCCTTTTCCTGCGTGAGGAGGAGTTGCGGCAGGCGATCGAGTTGCTGTTTTTCGCCTACCGGGACTTCACCGCCGAGCCGGACCAGATCCTGGCGGACTATGGGTTTGGGCGGGCCCACCATCGGGTCATCTATTTCGTCGGCCGACACCCCTCCATCGCAGTGAGCGAGCTGTTGCAGATCCTGGGGATCACCAAGCAGAGCCTCTCCCGAGTTCTCGGCCAACTGGTGACCGAGGGCTTCATCCGGCAGCGCCCTGGGCAGCGCGATCGGCGCCGGCGTCTTTTGGAGTTGACCGAGAAAGGCGCGACCTTGGAGCGGAAATTAACCGAGAACCAGCGCAACCGGGTTGCCCGCGCGTTTCGCGAAGCCGGCGCCGAAGCGGTGGAGGGTTTCCGCGGCGTGCTGGTGAACATCATGGACGAGAGCAACCGTGCCCGTTTTACGTCTCAGGATGCGGATACCCGCAGATCTGGTGCGCGATCGAAATCCTCGATTGGCCGCGGCTAGATCATGCTCTGGGCGGGGCCGACCCGTCACCGTATACTCCCCGCGATGAACCCGGACGCGCCGCACATTCTTGTTATCGACGACGACACGCGCCTGCGCGATCTTTTGCAGCGGTATTTGTGTGAACAAGGCTTTCGTGTGACCACGGCGACGGACTCGGGCGATGCTCGTGCCAAACTCGCCTCCATGGACTTCGACCTGCTGGTTCTCGATATCATGATGCCAGGGGAATCCGGTCTCGACCTAACGCGCTGGCTACGGCAGGAAGAACGGGCGCCGGTCCTTCTCCTCACCGCCATGGGCGATACGGAGCACCGCATAGCCGGCCTGGAAAGCGGCGCCGATGACTATCTGGCCAAGCCATTCGACCCGCGCGAGCTGGTCCTACGCATCAACGCCATCCTACGGCGCGCGCAAGAGCCACCGGCGGCGACGGACGGCAAGGTTCACTTCGGCCCATTCTGTTTTGACTTGAACCGGAACGAATTGCGCAAGGGCGACGATTTCATCCGCCTGACCGCGGCCGAAGCATCCCTTCTCAAGACCCTGGCCCGGCAGCCCGGCTTGGCGGTGAGCCGCAATCAATTGACTACCGAAAGCCCGGTCATCGGCACCGCGCGGGCCATCGACGTGCAGGTAACCCGCCTGCGCCGCAAAATCGAGCAGGACCCGAAGTTTCCACGCTATCTGCAAGCGGTGCGCGGCGTCGGCTACATCCTGATGGCGGATTAATATGGCAAGCCCCGCTGCGCCAAAGAGTCGCCGGCCCTCATTGCTCAAGCGGATACTGCCGCGCACACTCCTTGGCCGGTCGTTGCTGATCATCGTCTCACCGCTGGTGCTGCTGCAGGTCATTTCGACCTGGGTGTTCTTCGACCGCCACTATGACACGACGACAAAGCGTCTGGCACAAGGTCTGGCTGGCGACGTCGCCGCGGTTGTGCAACTGCTTGTGCGCGAGCCCAGAACGGTGGATCGGCTGCAGATATTCCGCCTGGCAAGCAACACCATGCATATCAGCCTCAGCTTCAGCGAGGGCGGCCGCCTGCCGGCGAACACGACCCGCGGATCCTTGAATATTTTTACAAATACGCTCGACCGTAAACTAACCAAGGCTTTGGACGATTTCGTCGGCCGGCCGTTTCTGATCGACACACGATCACTCGACAAGGATGTCGAAATTCTGGTTCAGCTGGCCGATGGCGTGTTGCGTGTGCTGGTCCCGCGCGAGCGCCTGTTCAGTCCAACGACCTATATCTTCATCATGTGGATGGTTGGCAGTTCGATCGTTCTCTTTGGTGTCGCGGTTATTTTTATGCGCAATCAGGTGAGGCCCATCCGCCGTTTGGCCCAAGCCGCCGACAGCTTTGGCAAAGGGCGTGATGTGGTCGAATTCAAGCCGGAAGGAGCAGCCGAAGTGCGCCAGGCGGCAACCGCATTCTTGCGCATGCGCGACCGCATCCGACGACAGATCGACCAGCGCACGGAATTTCTTGCCGGCGTGAGTCACGACTTGCGCACACCGCTGACCCGCATGAAGTTGCAACTAGCTTTGCTGAGCGATGTGACCGAAGCGCAAAACCTGGGCTCTGACATTGCAGAGATGGAGCGCATGGTCGAAGGCTACCTGGCTTTTGCCCGCGGCGAGGGGACCGAGCAGCCGCAGCCGACCGATATTGCGGCGCTCTTGCGGGATGTGGTCACCCAGATGCGCCGCGATGGCGTGGTCATCGATCTGCATGTGGAGGAAGCTATGACCCTCCCCCTGCGGCCCGAGGCCATGCGCCGTTGCTTGACCAATCTCATCAGTAATGCCGGGCGCCATGGCGAGCATGTCTCTGTGCGTGCCGGGCGTCGCCGCCGGGCCATCGAGATCACCATCGACGACGATGGGCCCGGAATTCCCGAGGACCGTCGGGAGGATGTGTTTCGTCCTTTCGTCCGCCTCGAGCAATCGCGTAACCCGGCGACCGGGGGCGTGGGTCTGGGCCTGAGCATCGCCCGCGACGTAGTGCGCAACCATGGCGGCGACTTGACTCTCGAGGACGCTCCCGATTGCGGCCTACGGGCACGCATTTGGCTGCCCGTCTAGAGCCCGAAGGAGAATCGATGAAAACCTACTTTGAAACCTTTGCCCGCTACAACGCTTGGGCCAACCAACGCCTCTATGAGGCTGTCGCCGAGGTGCCCGACGCGCAATACCGCGAGGACCGCGGCGCCTTCTTTGGCTCGCTGCACGGGACGCTGAACCACATCCTTGTTGGCGACCGGGCATGGTTCACCCGCATCACCGGGGACGGGACGTCTCCGGCCAGCCTCGATCAAATCCTGTGTGATGACTTTACCACGCTGCGCCAAGCCCGAACCGCCGAGGACGACCGGATCATTCGTGTGATCGGTGGTTTGGATGAGGCGCAACTCGCCGGAACCATCAAATACCGCAACATGCGGGGCGACCACATGGAGCAACCGCTAACGCAAGTGTTGGCGCACGTCTTCAACCACCAGACCCACCACCGCGGTCAGGCGCATACCCTGCTCAGCCAAATGGGGCGCGAGGCACCGGCTCTCGATCTTGTCTATTTTTTGCGCGATTGACGTAGCGCTCAGCGACTAACAGGATTATTTAACCATAGTCATTAAGTATACTGCATGAATTATAATAAAAAACCGTCGTAATTTCAATCTACTGTTCCGCACCCTCATATAGTATAGTTATCAATAGAATCGACATGCGCGGGCTTCAGTAATTGTTAGCCCGCCCGCGGCACTCTGTAAGTCCCGTTTGGCAGGCGAGCATCGGAGCCATGACCAGCAAGCAGGCGGACGACCGTTGGATTATCGAGGAGGCTGGCGAGCCGGTCGGCATGATCGTCCGGGATGAGGCCGGCTTTGTCTTTCACGCCGCTGCCGCCGACGTCTGGTCCCTCGACCGGCAGGTCTTTCCCGACGTGCACGCGGCGCGGCATGCGGCCAAGGATCTGCTGCGCATCAAGCGCCGTCCGCCGCTCAACAAGGCTGGCCGCCGCTAGTCGGCTGGCCGCGTCGCCCCATGCGCCCTGGTTTCATCGATAGCGGCGACTATGTCGCCACCTATCACGAGTTTGGCTATGCGGTGGTCAAAGGCGTCTTCGAGGCCGGCGATGTGCGTGAATTAGCTCAGGCCTTCGACCGGGTGCAGGCACAGGCGCTCAGCCACCGCGGTAGCTTTCGCCATCAGAATGTCTTCTTCCAAGTCGCCCAGGATCGCGCCTTGGGTCGCATCGTGCGTTACGTCCAGTGGCCCTCCTATTTTGACGATGTGCTGGCGCGCTTCCGCACCGACCGCCGTCTTCTCAACATTGTGGAGCCGCTGCTCGGCACCGATCTGAAACAGATCATCAACCAAATGCACTGGAAACCACCGGGCGCCGAGATGGTTGAATTCGGCTATCATCAGGATATTCGGTTCCGTCGTCCACGCGCGGCCTATCGGGCGCCGGCGCAGTCCTATGTGCAGACGGCGATCGCCATCGATCCACACCGGCGCGAGAATGGCGCCATGACCCTCTATCCCGGCAGTCACAAGCTCGGCGAGCTCAACTTTCCCGAGAACGGCCGTATCATGGACCGGGTCAAGAGCGATGCGGACCTCTTGGCCCTGGGCCTCGACCCAAGCAATCTCGTGGACCTGGTTCTTGAGCCAGGCGATGTTGCCTTCTGGAATCTAAATACCGTGCACGGGTCCGGTCCCAATACGTCGCACATGGACCGCCGCGTCTATCTCAACGGTTACGTCAAGGCCGATACCTGCGAGCGTGGCGAATGGGCGTTTCGCGGCGGCGAACCCTGCTCGTTGGGCGCGCCTGTGCTGGTCCACTATGAGGATCTGCACACCCGGCCGCACCCTCACTACGTGGATGAGATCTAAAACAGACGCCCGCCGTTGGGGACCGCGCGCTCCGGACCGATGAGCACGACTTCGCCATCGTCATCGGGAAAGCCAAGAACGAGAATTTCCGACATGAACGGTCCGATCTGCTTGGCCGGGAAGTTTGTAACGGCCGCGACCTGCCGCCCCACCAGATCATCGGGTTGGTAGTGCACGGTTAGCTGCGCCGACGTCTTCTTGACGCCAAGGGCCGCACCGAAATCCACCCAAATTTTGTAGGCAGGCCGACGCGCCTCGGGAAATGGCTCGGCGCGAATCACCGTGCCGACACGGATATCGACCTTTCGGAAATCGTGGTAGTCGATGGGTGCAGACGTCTCGCTCATGGGGCCCGGCCACCTCTCCCGATTCTACATGTAAGTGGCCGCATCGTATCACAGAATCGAAGCACAGAATCGACAAGGGGCCGCACCTTGGCGACCCCTTGTGATCTCTTGCGCCGGCTGATGTTTTGCCGGCGGACGTCTCGGCTGCTTACTTCGCGCCGTTGGTCTGCTTGAAGGCGCCCTTGAGCTCCTCCAGGCCGTCGGTGACGCGATGGCTGAACAACTCTGCCGCCTGGGTGTTGGACTTGGTCCCCATGTCGGCCAGCTCGCGGGCGTTGACCAAGCACTGCTCATAGGCATGCTTCGCAATTTCCGCCTGCTTTGCCATTGCGTCCTCGGGCTTGCCCGGCTTCGACAGCTCGCGCACCGCCTTAGTCGCCTCTTCCATCGCCTGGCGCATGATCTCAGCCTGACGCTGCATGATCGCCCGGGCGCCGTCGAAGGCAACTCGGTTGATCTCGGCCAGGGTCTCGATATTGCGCCGCTGGCTCTCGACCAGGGCTTTCGAATCGACCCCCGGCACGTTGAATTGTTCGGTAACCTTGGTGAAATCCATCATGGCGCCGAAGTCGCCGTCTAGGAATGGATTGCCGGTCTTCGTCTGGGTCTTGGGCATAATCATCTCTCCTCGTCTCTCTGGGCCGCCGGCCCTGGGCCTCAAGTCACTGGGCTACCGGTGTCTGGGCGGTTCGTCTTTCGGGGCCGTGGGTTTTTTTCCGGCCGCGCTCGCAATGCTGCGATGCACAATGCATAACTTATATGGACCCATCACCGATCCAGGTCAAGAGGAAAAATGGTGCAGCGCACAAAAAAGAAAAAACCACGTATTCTGCGGCTTTTAGGCTAGACCCGGACGCCGATACTGCAATCGCGAGAGACATTTAGCCAAGCCATCCAGGCGCCCCAAATGCCGGTCGAGGGCAGCCATGGTGGGCGCCAAATCCGGACTTTCGTCGCGCAGCCAGACCCGCAAGGTGGCCAGATAGGCGGCGCTGAGGGCTTCGATCCGCAAGATCCCGCGGACCCCGCTGGTCGAGAGCCCGGCTGCCTCAAGCATACAAGCCATGGAACGGCCAAGCCGGGCAAGGCCGCAGACCGCCGCCAAAGGATCGCGCGCTTGCCCATCGATGATGGTGGCCATGGCCTCGCGGTACGGCCCCAGGGCATCGAAGCGGCGCATCAACACATCGAACAGCCGGTCCCGCGCCGACCCCTCGCGCGCCGCCGCATCCTCAGCCTCCATGACCGCCGTGTCGACGCGGCGGAACAGGGCGCTCAAAATCGCCTGTTTCGAGGGATAGACCGGATAGACCTTGGCTAAGGGCAGCTTGGCCGCATCCGCGATTTCGGCCAGGGACAGATCGCGCCAGCGGCCCTCGGCGGCCAGCTTCATGGCCGTTTCGAGAACCTTCTCCGCGACATCGACTTTCTTTGAAGCGGCTTTTTTGGGCTCAGCTTTCTTGGGTTCAGCTTTCCTGGGCATAACACCTCCATCGCCTCCCCCCAGCCACCATTATCCTGCAGGATACATAGGATTGCAAAGCGGTGATGGGAAGCAGACCTGAGGGCGGTGCTAGGTCGCCTGCCGTATGTCAGCCACTTCGCCGCCGGTGAGTGCTACCAGATCGGCGGGGAGCACGCGGAAAACCGCATTAGGCGTGCCGGCCGCGGCCCAAATTTCGTCGTAGCCGAGCAGATCGCGATCAATGAACGTTGGTAACGGCGTGGAGTGACCCACCGGCGGCACGCCGCCGATCGCATATCCGGTGCGCTCGCGGACAAAATCCGCATCGGCGCGGCCGATTGGCTCGCCCAACCGCGCGGCCACCGCCTTTTCGTCGACCCGATTGGCGCCACTGGCGATTACCATCACCGCCCGGTCGGACTCGCGAGCGCGAAAGACCAACGACTTGGCGATCTGACCCACCGTGCAGCCGATGGCCGCCGCAGCCTCCGCCGAGGTACGTGTGCTGGCCGGAAACTCGCGCACCTCCGCCGCGAGACCGTGCGCATCCAAGGCCGCCTGCACCCGCTGCGCGCTGCCCTTCAGGGGGCTACTCACGATGCTAATTCGCGGCTGCGCCGCGTCGCCTCGGCGATGGCTCGGGTCAGCAGCGGTTGCAAGCCATCCGGGGCCATCAAGACCTTCAAAGCCTCGAGGGTGGTGCCGCCCGGGCTGCTCACGTTTTCGCGCAGACGGCTTGCCGGTTCGGACGCCTGATGCACCAACTCGCCGGCCCCGGCGACGGTCGTGCGCGCGAGCCGCATAGCCAAATCCGCTGGCAAACCGGCCGCGACACCGGCCTCGGCCAAACACTCGATAAGCAGGAAGACATAGGCCGGCCCGCCACCGGATACCGCCGTGACCGCATCCAGCAGAGATTCATCGTCGATCCAGGCGACTTCGCCCACGGCCGTCAGTAGAGCGTCGCAGACCTCCCGCTGTGCCGCATCTGCTTTTGCATTGGCGCAGAGGGCGGACATACCCCGGCCCACCGCCGCCGGCGTGTTCGGCATGGCGCGGACGATCGCCGCATCGCCCAAGGCGTGCGCGTAATAGGCGATGCTCTTGCCCGCTGCGATAGAGAGGAAAACGGTGCCCGGCCGCACAAAGCGGCGGCACTGGGCGACCACCGCATCCATCTGCTGAGGTTTAACCGCAAGGACCACCACCGCCGGCGCCGCGGTTACGGCATCGATCCCGGCGACCAACGTGACGCCGCCCGGCAGCGAACCGGCTGCCGGTTTCGGCTCGACTACGGTTACCGAAGTTGCCGAAACGCCGTGTGCCAGCCACCCGGACAGGAGGGCGCCGCCCATCTTGCCGCACCCTACGAGCAGCAGCGGGCCGCCGGTTGTTATGCCCGGACCCGCCATCGCCGACCGATCACGCCTCGCCGACGGTATCCATTCGCGCTACCGTCAGCGCATCGGCGACCGAACGGCCGCCCCAAACCACCAGCTGCAAAGCCGGATAAAACCGCTCGCACTCGACCAATGCCACGTCCACTATGTCCTCGAGTTGCTCGGCGCTCAGCCCGGGCGCGCCGCGCAGCGGGAGGGTATGCCGGTACATCGGCGCCCCCTCCTCCGAGCCAAAGTCGAAATGGCCGAGCCACAGGTTTTCGTTCACCAGTGCCAGCAACTCGTACACGGCAGCCTTCTTGGTGTCCGGTACCCGCAGATCGAGCTGACAGGAGAAGAACATGGCGCTCATCTCCCGCTGCAACACGAAATGCATATGGTAGCCGCACCAGCGGCCGGCGACGATGGCCATCAGTTCGGAATCGCTGTGCCTGTTGAAGGTCCAGTCATTGGCGCTGACCAGTTCCTCCAGCACGTCTAGCGGATTGACTGATAGGTCGAGATGTCGGCTAGCAACATTCGCCATGATACACGCATCTCCCCTCAGAACGCAGGAGTCGAAGGGAACGCCCGTACCTAGCGCAATCCTTCCTACCCCGACATATGGCGTGTTACGAACAACCACCCACCAAATCTAGGGTGCCAAATTCGATTCGGCGTTGCAATAGGGGATTAATAGCACGTGCCCATTCGATCCACAGGCCGATACGCGCCCTAATTCAGGTTGGATCAGTTGCCACCTTTGGCGGCGGTACCGCGTTTGCGGGCCGGCTTGGCACGCATCGCTGACAGTTCCGCTTCCAGCGCCGCCAGCCGCTCGCCCAACGTCTCCTGCTCCGCGCGTGCTTTAGCGGCCATGGCCTTGACCGCATCAAACTCCTCGCGGGTAACCAAATCCATGCGCGAAAGGATCCGCTCGAACTGATCGCGCAGGCGCGCCTCGATCTCGCCGCGCATTCCGGCGGCAACGCCAAGCGCCCCGGTAGTCACCCGGGCAAGGTCGTCGAGCAGGCGGTTTTGTGTTTGCATTGTCTTCCCGTCCTAACAATGGCGCCAGCGAGTCAGTATCGCGCAGCCACCCGCGCACGGCAATACAGCCGACCCTTGCCGCGCCAGGAGCAGGTCTTTAATAACGGAGACGTCTAACGCCAGCCCTTTTCCCGACCAGGCGGTCGAACGTGCAGAACCGCTTCGCGCAGCCGGAGGCCTAACCGATGCTCGCCGCCTTGACCTTTCCGTCCTTCGATCCGATTGCCATATCCATCGGGCCGTTCGCCATCCGCTGGTACGCCCTGGCGTATATCGCCGGTATTCTCATAGCCTGGCGCTATTGCCGGCGGCTGGCCACACGGCCACCGGAGCAGTTGAAAGCACAGGCGGTCGATGATTTCCTGTTCTGGGCCACCATCGGCATCGTCATCGGCGGCCGTCTTGGCTACGTGTTGTTCTATAAGCCCGGGTTCTATCTAGCCAATCCGCTGGAGATCGTCTTTATCTGGCGTGGCGGCATGAGCTATCACGGCGGCATGCTGGGTGTGGCGGCAGCGATCTTGCTCTTCGCCCGCAGCCAGAAAGTTCACTTCACTGTCCTCTCCGATATTGTCGCCGCGGCAGCACCTATCGGTCTGTTCCTCGGGCGCATCGCCAATTTCGTCAACGGCGAGCTCTTCGGTCGCCCGGCAGAGGTGCCCTGGGCCATGGCTTTTCCGATGGGCGGCCCGGTTCTGCGTCATCCGAGTCAGCTCTACGAGGCCGGGCTCGAGGGCATCGCTCTCTTCATTGTTCTCTATATCATGGTGCGCCGGGGCGCATTGCGGACGGGCGGCCTGCTGACCGGCGCCTTTCTCAGTGGCTATGCGGTCGCGCGCCTCGTCGCCGAGATGTTCCGCGAGCCGGACCTGCATCTCGGTTATCTGGTGGGCGGCGTGACCATGGGTCAGATCCTCTCAATTCCCATGCTGCTCGTCGGGATCGGCTTCATTGTCTGGGCCCGGCGCGCCCAGCGATAAGCGCGGCGTCCCGACCGCACTGGGTGCGCGTCTGGCCGCCCGCATCGCCCGGTTCGGGCCGATCACCATGGCCGACTACATGGCCGAGGCGCTCACCCACCCGCGCCACGGCTATTACATGCATGGCGATCCCCTCGGCACCGGCGGCGATTTCATCACCGCGCCCGAGGTCAGCCAGATGTTCGGCGAACTGATCGGCCTGTGGTGCGCCGAGGTCTGGCAGCGCCTGGGCGCACCCGACCCGGTTCTGCTCGTCGAGCTAGGCCCCGGCCGCGGCACCCTCATGGCCGATGTGTTGCGCGCCGCCCGCA
>Ga0209633_10004320_pt1 | contig 12792 bp, 16 predicted proteins | sample Cruoilmetagenom1_FD_187290 | JGI IMG/M metagenome (GOLD analysis project Ga0209633, IMG submission 187290) | Oil polluted marine microbial communities from Coal Oil Point, Santa Barbara, California, USA - Sample 1 (SPAdes) (version 2) | ecosystem: Environmental > Aquatic > Marine > Oil seeps ... | reverse complement strand
TATTACCAATATCGGTAATATGATTTGAGTATATATAGTTATGGTCGGGATATGTTTTTCAAGAGAAGATCTTATATCGAATTAGCAAAGAAAAAGGTCCTATTACCCATTTACTGGGACTTTAGGGGATCTGAATATGCCCCCATACCTAAAAAAAGTGAACGACAAAGTCTTGAGTTGGAGGGGTTGGAAGCGCGGGACGATGTCTTCGATCAGTTCGATTATCTCGCCTCTAAGCCCAGAGGTGAAATACGGGTTAGGCTAGATAGGTCAAGGCCTTCTGAGGTCGCCCTAATGAGGTAAGTCAAAGCAATCACTATCTCAGCTATGTACTGACCTTCTTCCCAGATCGCTTCCAACCCATTATCTATATGTTGATATTAACATATAAACATTTCTACAAATGGAGCTCCAAGGGATCTCATCGATCGTGATCTGCCAATAGAAAAGATTAAAAGACCTCTCTTAGATCACCTAGACTATGATTACGGCCTTTGTACTCGTGAAGGCGGTTCCTGGAAGGGAAGACGAGGTCTTCAGCGAATTGGCGAAAATGGACGAAGCCGCAGAAGTTCATACGCTGTTTGGGGAGTATGACCTGATCGTAAGGGTCAACGTCAAAGACTACGAATCACTGGGCAAGTTGGTCATAGACAGGATACGGACATTTGACGGAGTGAAGGAGACCAAGACGATGATGGGGGCTGAGCGGGTATGAGCTACCTGTATGTATTGGAGAGTATGGTAACGCTCTTCTTAGCCATAGCTCTTCTGGGCGGTGGGGGTTTAACGCTCTACTTCGGATCGAAAAAATCGAGAGGGATCGGTACCATAATACTAACGGCTGGGGTTATCATCCTCTTGCTCAGCATATGGTTAATAAATGGCTTTTTTACAAACTCAGTGCGCCCTGAATTTTGGTATGCCATCGTAGGGCTCTTTTCCGCAATCCTGGGAGGGATAATTGGGCTGGGAGTGTTCCTCTTAGTCCTCCTGAAGACCTGATGAAGAAGCCGGCTAGAAGCCTATCCGGAGTAAGCGTTGTAGCGGTAATGAGCTCGCCGGCTCCTTGCCCACACGGCAGATGCTCTTATTGCCCTGGCGGTCAAGAGACTCCTCAGAGCTATACCGGCAAGGAACCAGCCGGTCTCAGGGGCGCGATGTACGGGTATGATTCGTTTTCGCAGACCAGGAGCAGGCTCGATGCCCTAAAAAGAAATGGGCACCCTCTCGATAAGATAGAGGCCATAGTGATGGGGGGAACCTTCATGGCTAGAGATAAGGGTTACAGGCAAAAGTTCGTTAAAGGGGTATTTGATGGGCTTAACGGCCACATCGCCGGAAATATTGCTGGGGCCATGGCCATAAACGAAGGGGCCGAATCGAGATGTGTCGGCTTGACTATTGAAACAAGACCGGATTACGCTGAACCTGAGGAAATGCTCAAGCTTGGAGCTACAAGAGTGGAATTGGGCTTGCAGACGGTTCATGACGATGTTTTAAAAGGTGTCAAGAGAGGTTGTACGGTAGAAGATTGCGTAAAGGCTACAGAAAAATTGAAGGATTCGGGTTTTAAGATCTGTTATCACATAATGCCGGGACTGCCGGGCTCCGATTTCCAAAGAGATCTTGAGACCTTCAGAACGATTTTTGGAGACGAGAAATTCAAACCCGATATGCTCAAGATCTATCCCGCCCTCGTCATAAAGGGCACGGAGCTCTATGAGGATTGGGTCGATGGAACTTACGTACCGATGCCACTTGATGAAGTTGTAGAGCTCCTAGCTAGAGCAAAGGGTTTTGCCCCGCCATGGATCAGGATTCAACGCTTGGATAGAGATATACCCATTAAGTGTATAGAGGCTGGAGTTAAAAAATCGAATTTGAGACAGTTGGTAAAAGAGCGGATGGGGGAACTTGGGCTGAAGTGCGAATGTATAAGGTGCAGGGAAGCGGGGTTGAGGGGGAGAGATACCGGTAAACCGGAACTCGTGGTCAGAAGATATAGAGCTAGCGGAGGGAGGGAGATCTTTTTTTCATACGAGCTTGAGGATGGCACTTTAATAGGATTTCTGAGGTTAAGACTCAGGGGAAAAGCGATGGTGAGAGAGCTTCATATCTACGGGAAAGAGGTGCCGATAGGCGAAAGGGGGGAAGGGTGGCAGCACAGAGGCTACGGAAAATACCTCCTGAAAGCGGCGGAGGAGGAAGCTGCTGCAAAAGGGTTCGGTTGCCTATACGTGCTGAGCGGGGTGGGAGCCAAAGAGTACTACAGAAAGCTGGGATATGAAAAAGAGGGCTACTACGTGAAAAAAGATGTGAGGGCCGGGTGAAGTGAGCGATGAGCCCAACGGTACCGGTTATACCCATCAGACCATTGAAATCCCTACACTTACTGACTCTCTATGCACCCGGAGAACCAGTACGCAAAAAAGCATTTGAGTCGTGGTTGGTTAATTATATGCAGAATGACCTCAAAGGCCAGGATAGAAGCTGACAGATGCACTGGATGCGGGGACTGCGTGGAGGCCTGCCTCCATGATGCGATCACGATAGCGAATGGAGTGGCTTGCGTCTTGAGGGAGAACTGTATGGGGTGCGCCGACTGCATCGAGGCCTGTCCGAACGGCGCCATAACGGTGGGTCCATTTTGAAGTGATATAGCCAGAAAGATAGAGGGCGTATAAATAGAGATAAAGTTACGTGATAGGAAAAAACCGAACGATTTTGAAACCATTAAATTGGCGGGTTAAGATTCATGTCCATGAAACGAAATTGGATAACGGCCATAGCGATGGTTTTACCCGTCTTATTGGCCTCGGGAGTGGCGATCGGTGCACTACCCGAAAAGCCAATAGAGGTGGCGACCGATTACAGGGTCTATCTTAAAGGAACGCCCATCACCGTGATCATAAGAAACATAGGTAACGAGACGCTATATGGAATGCCCAACTGTGTGGTCTACGATCGGGACGGAGAACTTGTCCAGTCCTTTGTCTTCATAGCAATAGTCTGGGTGCTGAAGCCCGGCGAGACGATGACTGTTGTATGGGACCAGACGGATCTGGGGGGTAACCAGGTATCGGCCGGGGCCTACTGCATCAGAGCGGGATTTGCTGAGTACACGAAAACCGTAAAGGTGGAAATACATGGACTGGATATTGGACCTGACACCGATGGCGACATGGTGGAGATCGCCCTCATCAACACGGGGACTCGATAGAATCAACTGATAGTGCAGCACCCCCAGATAGTATACGTGGAATGGAGCCCCATACTCCATATCCCCCTTTTTGTATTATGGATTATAGTCGAGATCGTATCATCTGGTAGCCCCTTCTATGCATTCCGAGTAGATCTCCAGAGTGCGCTCCGCACACCTCCTGGTGGAGAAGAGTTCAGCTATCTTTCTCGGATTATCCATCTCAGTTTCCCCCTCCTTAAAAGATAGTATTCGCTTCGCCAAGCTCACAGGATCGGGCTTGAAGAGACATTGGCTCGGAAGGAATTCGTCGAAACAGGTGCCCTGCGGGGCTATCACCGGCAAGCCGCAGGCCAACGCTTCCAACATGACCATGCTCATGTTCTCGAAGAGGGAGGGCGTTGCGAACAGATTACAGGTCGAATATAGAGAAGGGAGGGAGGCTTCGTCGACGAAGCCTAAAAAGGTGAATTTATCATCGAGACCCATGTTTTTCACTTTTTTCTTCAGATATTCTTCAGCGGGCCCCTTGCCCGCCATTATGAAATGGCACTCCTCGTTCTCCAAAATTTTCGCGCTATTTATCAGAAGAACCAGATTCTTTTCGGAGGCCAATCTGCCCAGGAATAGTATCTTAAAACCATCGATTTCGCGCAATCTCAATCTATCCTCTTTGATAGGCTTGAATCTGTCCAGATCTACACCATTCGGTATTACGATAGGATCCAGGCCTAAACGGGATAACTCCCTTCTAGTCAGCTCGCTTGGAGTTAGCACCCTGTCACTTCTTTTTAAAATGAAGCGGAAGTATGTGAACGAGAGTCTCCTGAGGACCCCGGGAAATGGAAGATTATAGTATGGTAGAGCTTCAGACACCCTGGTGTGATATGTTGTCACCAGGGGAAGATCAAAATCGTTGTGCGCCCTCATCGCTCGAAGGGCCATAAAAGCCAGGGCATGGGAGTGTATTATGTCCACATCCCTCTCCTTTACCGCTTTATCGATCTCGGAACGGAATATGGGCAGACAATAGTCGGGATAGAGTTTAAATCTTATAGCCCTACAATAGACGACGTTATCCTGGCAACGTTCTTCGAGTTTCGAAATTGTTGGCGCAAAGATCAAGCACTCGTGCCCAAGTTTTGTTAGCTCACGCTCGAGTGTGGAAACGGCTCTGACTACGCCGTCGACCGATGGAAAGTACGAGTCAGTGAACAACGCTACCCGCATATCGGTCGGCTTAAAGAGTTGACGATATTTAACATTTGACTTTAAAACGGGCCAAATGGAAAAACACAAAACCCTTAAATATGCAAGCCAGGATATCAGGCCATGATCCTGGAGGAGCCGATAAAGGAGACAGAAAAATTGAAGAATTACATCGATGGGGAATGGGTAGATTCCCAATCGGATCAAATCCTTGATGTCGTAAACCCCGCTACTTTTAAACTGGTGGGGAAGGTGCCGATCTCCACTCGGCAGGAAGTGGAGAGGGCTGTGGAAGCGGCTGAGGAGGCCTTCGAGGATTGGCGGGATACTCCTCCCGTTACTAGAGCCAGGTATCTCTTCAGGTTGAAGGGGCTTATGGAGGAGAACTTCGAATTTTTGTCAAGAGTCCAAACTATGGAGCATGGAAAGACGATAGACGAGTCGAGGGGAGAGACGAGACGGGGAATTGAGAACGTCGAAGTCGCTTGCAGCATCCCATCATTGATGATGGGCTATAATCTAGAGGACATCGCAGTCGGCATAGACGAGCAGCTGATCAGGCAGCCTCTGGGAGTCTTCTGCACTCTTCCAGCCTTTAATTTTCCTCTTATGATTCCCCTCTGGTTCATGCCCTATGCAGTAGCGACCGGAAACACATTCATCATAAAGCCTTCCCCCAGGGACCCGCTAAGTCAGGACAAACTCTGCAACCTTATCGATAAGGCCGGCTTCCCTCCAGGAGTTGTGAACGTGATCCATGGGGGCGCGGAAGCGGCATCGACCCTTTTGGAGCACCCCGGTATCAAGGGGGTGACCTTTGTGGGTTCTACCAGAGTGGGGAAGGAAGTCTACAAGAGGTGCGGGGAAACTGGAAAGAGGGTTATAGCCCAGTGCAGCGCGAAGAACTTCCTGGTGGTAATGGAGGATGCCGTTTTGGAGAGTACCATACCCTCTCTCATGTCCTCATTCTTTGGAAACACAGGGCAGAGATGCCTCTCGGGAGCAAATGCGATAGTGGTTGGCAAGGATGGGTTCTATGATAAATTCATCTCGACCTTCGTTAAAGCAGCCTCAAAAATAAGGGCAGGGTATGGACTTGATGAGTCGGTGCAAATAGGGCCCCTACAATCCAAAGACTCCAAAGAAAGGGTCTTGGGTTACATAGAGAAGGGCGTGGAGGAAGGGGCAAAGCTAAGGCTTGATGGGAGGAAAATCAAGATAGTTGGAGACTATCCTGAGATATGCTTCCTTAACCCCACCATATTCGATGACGTTTCCCCAGACATGACTATCGGTAGAGAAGAAATATTTGGCCCTGTAGCTAGCATCATGCGGGCTGAGGATTTAGACGGGGCTTTGGACATGATCCATGGCAATCCTTATGGAAACGCCTCGTGCATATTCACCTCGAGTGGAAAGCTGGCGAGAGAGTTCCAGCATAGGGTTCGAGCTGGAAACGTGGGGATAAACATAGGTATAGCCGCCCCAATGGCGTTTTTCCCGTTTGGGGGGATGAATGATTCATTTTTCGGGGTCCTGCACGGCCAGGGGATGGAGGCGGTTCGCTTCTTCACCGAAAGCAAGGTGGTGATCCAAAGATGGTTCTAGTGAAGCTGAACACCGCTTCGGCTATCATCAGCTTCACGAAAAAGTTGGAAGAGGATTCCGCGATCCTCTACGAGGAGCTTGCCAGTCTTGATAAAGAAAGGGGAGAGATGCTACTATCTTTCGCCAAGGAAAACCGTGATAACAAAACAATTGTGGAAAGGGCCTATTATGGAGTCATAAGCGATCAGGTGGAAAGCTCTTTCTTCGGAGAACTGGATAGTGAGGAGTATGGGATAGATGCCGAGAAAATACCACCAGATTTGAGCGGAATCATGGAGATCGAAGAGACGATCCAAAGATTTTATCTCGATGCGGCCAAACGGTTGAGATCCTTTTTGCCCGATGTGTCAAATGCATTTAAAAGAATAGTTAAGAGGAGACGGAAAAGACAAGAGAGGTTATCGGAAGTGATGGGCAATGGCTGATGAGTTCGCTGAGCACACATATGGGGCATGGCGCGCTCAGAAGAGCTGGAAAAGCCCCCTTTTCATAACCAGAGCTGAAGGGGTCAATTTTTACGATTACTCTGGCAAACGCTATCTTGATTTCTCGTCCCAACTGATGTGCACCAATCTGGGCTATGGTAACAAAGCTATTGCTGACGCTATATCCAAACAGTCGAAAATCCTCCCCTATGTACACCCAGGATTTTCCTGCGATGCCAGGATTAAGGCGGTAAGAGCGCTGCTTGAGATCATGCCCCTTGATCGATTTTTCTTCTCGACCTCGGGGACCGAAGCGAATGAGGCAGCGGTCAGGATTTTAAGGCAGTACAAATCGCCGGCATACAAGATAATCTCGCGCTATCGCTCTTATCATGGCGCCACCTCAGCAAGCATCTCGTTGACTGGAGACCCAAGGAGATGGTGCGCTGAGTTGGCAAGAACCACAATTCCGGGAGTGATATTCTCCCCTGACCCTTACTGTTACAGATGTCCTTTTGGTATGGAGTACCCAAGCTGTGGCCTGGAATGCGCTCGCTATCTAGATTACATGATGAAAGAGGAGGGAAACGTCGCGGCCATATTCGTGGAGCCTGTTGTAGGTACAAACGGGATTATTACCCCACCTAAAGAATACTATCCTATGTTAAGGGAGATATGCGACGAGAACGGCGTGTTACTCGTGGCGGATGAGGTGATGAGCGGGTGGCATAGGACGGGCAAATGGTTCGCCATGGATAACTGGAGGGTAAAACCGGACATGCTGACCACGGCCAAGGGCTGTACTGGTGCATATGCTCCGGCAGGAATAACTGCGACCTCTAAAGAGATAAAGGACCACTTTGAGGACTCGTTCTTCTGTCATGGGCACACATTTGCAATGCACCCGCTGGTTCTGGCGGCCATACCCCCTGCCATAGAAGAGTACAAGAAGCTCATCGCCGGGGGTCTGCCCGGCAGGGTCAGCAAATACATAGGGAAGAGGCTTCATGAGCTTTACGATGAGCACCCAAGCATTGGGGAAGTCAGAGGGCTGGGGCACTTTTGGGCGGTTGAAATAGTTAAAAACAGAAAGACAAAAAAACCGTTTAACGTGAAGGCAGACGAATACACAAAGCCCCTAATGACGGGAAAAATAGCGAAAGAGGCGTTGAAGCGGGGTTTGTACATTCACGCCTGGTATGACCACTTCACCGTAGCACCGCCTTTAATCATTACGGAGAAGGAGGCCGATGAGGGCATCAATACCTTTAGCGACGTGCTAAAAATAGCAGATCAAGAGGTGGAGGGGTAGAGACGTTTCAGCAGACTAAGTAATAAGACGGATCTAATTAATTGTCCATCCTAAAGGAATATAAATACTTACCACATAATTTTGATTATGTACGGAATGATGGATGTTCGAACCAAGTATGCGGGCGCAATGATTAATGAGGAGGATTTAGAGATCGCAAAAGCAGTTCATGAATTCGTTGATAAAGAGATAATGCCTCGGCGTTTAGATCTTGATGGGGGCTGGCATCATGATGAGAAGCTCGCACGCGATACCTTCGATAAGCTCCATAAGGGATTGGTAGATCTTGGAGCGCAAAGAGCATTTTTTCCGGAGAAATATGGCGGGCTCGGACTTAGATCTACCGCTGCCCAGATGATGCTTTTGGAGGAGATAGCCCGTGGAGATCTGGGATTATCTCTTCATTTAGGAGTGATCTACTGGGTTCTTGGTCCCGCTTTCATGGCTAGGAGGTCGAATTTATTGGACCAATTTTTACCAAAAATCTGTGATGATAAGCCCCATGCGTGTTGTATGGCTCTTACAGAGCCCGAAGGTGGAGTTAATGTGGAGGATCCGGCTCAACATGGTCGCGCAATAGCAACCAGGGCGGAACTCGATGGGGACGAATACGTGATAAATGGGGAGAAGATATGGCCGAGTTGTTCTGGGATTGCAGATATAACTTATTTGACTTTATGCACTACAGATCCAAAGAAGGGGGATGAGGGAATAGCATTAATTTACGTACCCCCTGATGTAGATGGGCTATCCTTCGGAAAACCGCTAGAGAAGATGGGATTTTGTTGGAGCGATATAAACACTGAGATATTTTTTGATAACGTAAGGGTACCAAAGGAGAATAGAGTAGCAGGCCCTGGAAAGGACGCCCAGATTTTGCATAATTCAATTGCTGGAGGTAGAGTAGGATCCGCTTCATATGCGGTAGGAGGCGCTCAAGCATGCCTTGAGGAGGTAATCGAATATACCAAGGACAGGGAGATCGTTGGTAAACCTGTTAGAGAGCGATCACTTCATGCGGGCATGATAGGGGAAATGGTCATGGCAATCGATGCGGCTAGAGCATATTACCTACAAGCGGCTTATATGATAGATTCAAGAGCTTACGGTAGACCAGGAGAGCCATTAATGCTTTCGAAAACTACTGGTGCGAAGGTATTTTCTTGCGATATAGCTGTATTGGTTACAAATAAGGCGATGGAGCTGATGGGCGCTTACGGGTACTCGCCTGAGTTCAATATAGAGAAATACCTGAGAGATGTTAAGATGATACAGTTATGGGAAGGTGGTGCACAACTCGGACGCCTGGATGTGACAAGAGGTTATTATCCGTTCGAATGGGCTCCTGGTCGTTAATTTGGCAAAAACGGGTTTGAAGACTTCACCCTAGATTTGACCTATAGCCATCTTTATCCCCACGGTTTCAAGAGTTCCGGGCCCGGAAATCACGCAAGTTTTAAGGGGTTCGAAAAGATCATGATTCATGGTAAGTGTGAGATTGATCAAGCAAAGCGGGAGGGCGACGCGGACATGGATCTAAAACTGATAGATGAGGTCAGAAACCTTTGGCAATTCTACAGAAATAGGAGGCCTGAACCCTATAAGAACCCATTAACTCTGATTTTCAGATCTATTATCGAATAGGAGGAGGATAACATCGGATTTGATCTGGTGATCAAGAATGGGAAAATAGTAACTGCAACTGATATTTTTAAAGCTGACATCGGAATCAATAACGGTAAAGTCGAAGCTCTAGGAAAGTTCGACGGTACAGAGAGCATAGATGCCGAGGGAAAGCTAATACTTCCCGGCGGGATAGACGTCCATACACATCTAGACATGCCTTTTATGGGGACTACTTCCTCCGATGATTTTGAAACTGGTACTATCGCAGCTGCGTTCGGAGGCACGACCTCAATTATCGATTTCGTAGTTCAACCCGCGGGCGAGACCCTATCGAATTCGCTCTCGATCTGGGAGGCGAAGGCAAAGAGATCTTGTATCGACTACGGCTTCCATATGGCTATGACTGATATCAACGATTCCACGATCGAGGAGATGGGGGAGATGGTGGAAAGGGGCATAACGAGCTTCAAGCTCTTCATGGCATATAAAGAATACATGTGCGATGATAGCTCAATTCTTAAAGTTCTGGAGAAGGCCAAGGATTTATCCGCATTAGTGATGGTTCATGCAGAAAACGGAGAGATGATAGATCTCACGACAAAAAAACTCCTGTCCCAGGGGAAGACGGGGGCTAGATACCACCAATATGCACATCCCGCTATCGCGGAGGAGGAGGCTGTCGGAAGGGCTATAGCGCTAGCCGAGTTGATATCAACCCCTATTTACATCGTACACCTGAGCTGCGCGGGAGCTTTGGAGATGGTAAGGCGGGCTAGGGCGAGAGGAGTGAAGGTTTTTGCAGAGACGTGCCCCCAGTATTTACTCCTCGACGTTAAGAAATACGAGGATCCTTTTGAACCTTCAAAGTATGTGATGTCCCCGCCTCTAAGAGAGAGATGGAACCTGGATGTCTTATGGCGCGGGCTTTCCTCCGGCGACTTACAGGTAGTTTCAACTGACCATGCCCCATTTTTCATGAGGCAAAAGGAGATGGGTAAAAAAAATTTCTCTAAGATCCCGAATGGGGTCCCTGGGATAGAAACCAGGATTCCTCTGATGTACTCCGAGGGGGTAAGACGAGGGAGAATCTCCCTAAACCAGCTTGTAGAGATCTGCTCTACTGCCCCGGCAAAACTGATGGGTATGCCTCAAAAGGGCATGATAGCTCCTGGGTCGGATGCCGATCTGGTGATATTCGATCCCGATAAAGAGGTGACCTTATCCCATGAGAATCTACATCAGAGGACGGATTACACCCCTTACGAGGGGATGAGCGTTGTGGGCTATCCCGTGAAGGTAATAGCAAATGGAGAGCTTCTGGTGGATAATGGAGAGTTCGTAGGTGAGAAAAAACGAGGAAAATTCATAAGAAGAGAGCCTTGCAATATCGCCGGAGGAAGATAAAATGTCTCCGCAATGGGCCGTAATGGAATCGGGGAGATGCCTCTCCTGCTACGATCCCCCCTGTGTTGAGGCATGCCCTGTCCATGTGGATGTGCATGGGTTTATCAGAAGGGTCAAAACTGGCGATCTAAGGGGCGCTTCTCAGGTTCTCAGAGAGAATCTCCTTTTTCCGAATACGTGCGCGCTGGTTTGCTCCCATCTCGGGCTCTGCGAGGGGGCATATTGCATAAAAAAATTACCGAGCCCGTCAATATCGGCGCTCTTCAACACTTTGTGGCTGAGCTCGGAGAAGTCATCAGGTCTGAAGAAGTAATAGGAGAAACGGGAAAGAGAGTTGCGATCATCGGATCGGGCCCAGCTGGCCTAGCAGCAGCAAAACAATTGGGGGAGTTGGGGCATGACGTCACCATTTTCGAGGAGGGGTCGAAGCCGGGAGGGCTTTTGACAAGCGGGTTACCCGCATACAGACTTCCGAGAGACGTACCTACCGAAGAGATCGAAGAAATCAAGAAAGGATTGGATCTTAAAGCGGGAGAGCGCATAAACAAAGTGGACGAACTTCTCGAAAAATTCGATGCTGTATTGATCGCAATTGGAGCACGCGAATTCCTTTCATTGAACATACCAGGAGAAGAGATAAGAGGGGTTGTGAAGGGCCTGGACTTCATAAGGGAATTCAACAAGGACGCTGCAGAATCGCTCTCCGGTAAAAAGATCGCTGTTATAGGAGGAGGGGATGTGGCGATAGATGCAGCTCGATGCGCCGTCCGTTTGAACGCTGAGCGAGTTTGTGTTATCTACCGAAGGTCCTTTGACGAGATGCCCGCCTACTCGCCCGAGGTGGAAAATGCAAAAAAAAAGAGAACATCTAGTTTTTGATCCAAACCATGCCAATAAAAATCTTAGGCGATGAATGGGTGAAAAGCATAGAGTGCATCAAGACGGAATTGGGAGAACCGGATGAATCCGGCAGAAGGAAACCCATCCCTCTCCCCGAGTCAAAATTCGCCATCGATGCCGATGTGGTCATCGAGGCAATAGGTCAAAGGGTCGAAAACTCTTTCATCGAGAGCAATCCATTGGTGATCGGTTAAGCCCTCCAGGGATCCATAAGCCTCTCTCGATTGACGTTTGGGTCAAGCGCCTGACTTGTGTAGATCTCAAATAGGTCCATAAGGCTGGCGTCGATATTCGCATAATCCAAAACAGCATCGAGCAATATATGTGATTTCTCAGCAAATATGGTCGCCCATCTCAGGTGAGTATATCTAGGTGCGTTCTCTAAATTGGCCTTGAAAACAAGGGAGTACACGCGTCTCGATACTATTAACGTTAATATCCCAACCCATAAAAGGGCCTCGACAACCTGTGGGTTCGCTGTTGGCAGAACATCAAGACCATATCTGCTCTTGAGTTCCTTGAAAATCAGCTCTATCCCCCATCTCGCTGAGTAGAGAACCGCTATATCTCCAGCACTGAGGTGATCAGTAGAGATATTTGTGATTTATTCATGGTACTTTTTATCCTCTACGTTGTATATCGCAACCAGTCGAAAACGTTTGGAATCTTTTTTCTGCTTTCCATTGTACTTCCTGCGTTTGAAACTTACCTCTACCTTCACGTCGATGATCCGCCTCTTAAGTTTTGGCAATACTTCGCTCAGCTTCTTCCCAACGATGTCCACCGTACGTCCAAACACTTGCGGTTGGTTCCCACGATAAGTGGGTCTACCTTGTCCCTTACTCTGCTTACGAAGTATCCTCCGTTCTCACTGATGCGGGTGAAGATCTGATGTTTGTAAAAACCAAGATCCATGAGCAGTATCCGATCCTTGATCCACGGGCCAATCTTAAGAGTCTTCACATCGCTTGTGCGCTCCCCATATAACGCCACACTTTTTGGCCCATCCGCTACGGCACTTATGATGAGACTTACCTTAACCCCTGCAGCTACCTTCCTAGACCTTGCAGCTGGCCACCTCTTAGCCAGCTTTTCATGTAAACGGA
>Ga0209633_10004319_pt1 | contig 12794 bp, 14 predicted proteins | sample Cruoilmetagenom1_FD_187290 | JGI IMG/M metagenome (GOLD analysis project Ga0209633, IMG submission 187290) | Oil polluted marine microbial communities from Coal Oil Point, Santa Barbara, California, USA - Sample 1 (SPAdes) (version 2) | ecosystem: Environmental > Aquatic > Marine > Oil seeps ... | reverse complement strand
TGCCCGTGTTCATCAACATGGCGCGCCGAAAAAAACGATCAGGAAGAACAATCTGTTGGAAAATCGCGCGGAGGATCAAGTACCAAAATACATGCAGCCGTTGACGCTCCGGGAAACCCGGTGAGATTGTTACTGACGGCAGGCCAGGCTTCCGAATACGGACAAGCAAATGCCTTGACAGAAGGTTTTAATACAGATTTCGTATTGGCTGACAAAGGATATGATTCTAACGATTTTATCGAAAACATCAAGGCGATTGGCGCTGTGCCGGTTATTCCACCAAGGTGTAACCGAAATGAGCTCAGGGGGTATGATCGATTGGCGCAAAATTATTTGTCGATGCTTCACCTTGCTTCGGTATTGATTTGGCTTAATTGAGAACGCCCCCTAGTGAGCACATGCAAATGAGGGTGCAACGACAGGCTTCTCCCCCAGGTGTGGAGTGCAAGCAACAAACCGGGCATGGCTGCCAGGTAACGCGGATCACGACTAAAGGTCTTCAGTGTATCTTGCACCGCTTGAAATAAGAGCCCCGACATAAGTTCTCGGTTATAACGCCACAAGCTGTTAAGGGATTCGGGTAGGGTAAAAATAACATGATGATGAGGACAGTTTAGTAACACGTCCTGCGTATTGAGTAACCAGTTCTCGCTGGCTTTACCTTGGCACTGGGGGCAAGCTCTATGTTTACACGAGTTATACCACACACCATTTAGGTGTCCCTCTGAACAATACTGAGCATGACCACCCAAAGCGGCCGTTCGACACTGGGAAAGTTTACAGAGGGCTCGGTACTGATCTAAAGAAAACCTGTTACGAGAAAGAATTCCCTCCAGATTATCTTCCAATATCTTTTGTAATGTGGTGAAAGCGATACACCACCTTATACTTGATAACTGCCTTTATGTACAGTAGTATATGAGGCAGTATTCGATGTTGCTTTCTCCGAGCGTGCTCGGCGAATTTAACAGTAAAGTTTCCATCACAAGACGCAAAACTTCGCGTCGTATGACGTATTCTGCCCAACCGATCAAAAATCAACCGCATTTTCACCAATAAAAACAAGATGATACAAGTATTGCCTGTTTTTTAACCCTGTTTCCACGTCGCACGACGTAAAACTTTACGTCACTTCCCTTTATTTACCCCTTCAACATAATTACTGCTCAAACCAAAACGTAGCAACAACCCTCCCCCTTTAAAAACTCCAAAACGCTATCTATTTTTCAGTGTCGGTGACTTATAGACGAATAGTGACCAAACAACACCTAAACCAACATCCCCTCTTTCTCTAAAAACCCAATAATCTCATCCACCCCCTGCTCGGTTTTCATATTGGCAAAAATAAACGGTCGCTCTCCGCGCATTTTTTTTGCATCTCGATCCATTATTTCCAACGATGCGCCCACCATAGGCGCGAGGTCGATTTTGTTAATGATTAATAAATTCGATTTAGTGATACCTGGTCCGCCTTTGCGGGGGATTTTATCGCCAGCGGATACGTCGATGACATACAAGGTAAGATCAGATAGTTCCGGGCTGAATGTAGCACTGAGGTTGTCGCCACCACTTTCCACCAGCACCATGTCTAGGTTTGGATGGCGTTGTTGTAGCTCGTCGATGGCGGCGAGGTTCATGGAGGCATCTTCGCGAATGGCGGTATGGGGGCAGCCGCCGGTTTCGACGCCGATAATACGGTCGGCTTCAAGGGCTTCGTGTTTGGTGAGAAATTCGGCATCTTCGCGTGTGTAAATATCGTTGGTGACAACGGCTATATTATATTTGTCTTTTAAGCGTTGGCAGAGTGCGCGTAATAATGCTGTTTTGCCGGAACCTACTGGGCCGCCGACACCCACGCGTAGTGTTTGTTTCATTGTTTTCTCCACACTTTTTATGATCTGAATAATCGGGAATATTGGGTTTCATGCCAGGCGCTGGCCATGGCCAAACCAGGCAGGTTTGCGCCGATGCTTTCATCTTTTATTGCCAGGGCACGGCTTACGGCACGGGGAATCATTTCGGATTGTTTCAGCAACATCTTTTGCCCGTCCGTTTGCCCCATGGGTAATAATTTTATGGCGGCGGCCACCTGGTTTTCTAACCATGTCCAGAGGTAGCCCTGTAGGGCCTCACTGTCGCTTAAGCCCCAGTGCTGGGCAGCAATGGCAAAGCCTGCGATGTATGACAGTTGTTCGCCGCAATAGCCTTGCGTTTCGATCTCTAAGGATCTGAGCAGGCGATACATGGCTTGCCCCATGACCACTTCTGCTTGGAACATTTCTGCGGATTCGCGAGTGGCGAGTAAAAAGTCACGCCAGGTTTCGAATGCCTGTTTATCGTCGCTTGCGTAAGCCTGCTTTAGGCGTAATAACAATGGCAGATCTTGCTGGGCAAGGAATTCATTTATAATCACCTCTACCCATTCTGCAACATCCGTGGTGGTTTTTAACCAGCCTTGCTCCAATGCGTATTCCAAACCTTGGGAGAAGCTGTAGCCACCTACGGGCAGGTTTGAGCTGCACAGTTGTAATAAACGCAGGGTGGCCAAAGAATTAGGCATGATAAAAAGAATACTTCGCTGATTTAGTGATGATTATGGTGTGTATGCGCTGCATTTTTTTCTGTAGTGCTGTGTTTGGAGGAAGTACTTTGTTTAGCATAAGCGCCGGGCTCTGGAATAAATACGGCTTTGCATTCTTTTACTTCTAAACCAAAACTCTCCACAAGCTCGGCCAACACGTGGTCGGGCAAAATCTGCAAGGTGCACTCGCCAATTTCGATACGCACGTGCCGATTACCAAGGTGATAACAGGCGCGCACAAAGTCGGGCCAGTTTTTTGCTGTGGCACGCATCACCGGCTCGGCTGCGTAATCTACTTGAATTATTTTCCCGCATTGGCTTTTTAACAACTGGCCCATTTTTAATGTATTGCCACGCTCCAAAAACACCCGCACTTCGTTGCCAGATTGAGCGGTGATTTTAAAACGACCCTTTTCGCGTTGAAGATGATCCAAGGCGATCACTTCATCAGGCTGGAAGGCGTCATTTTCGTTTGGCACAGTTGCTATTTTTTCGTATACATCCATCGTTATTCCCAGAATACACAATCCTCAGAAAAGGTTGTAAAGCTGAGTCAGTGGTAATTCTTTTGCCGGTTCACAGGTGAGCAGTTGGCCATCGGCCCGCACTTCGTAGGTTTGTGGATCAACCTGAATATCGGGCTGCCAGGCATTGTGAATCATCTGGCTTTTGCTCAAGGTGCGGGTATTGCGGCACACTGAAAAATTACGCGCCAAACCCAGTGTTTGTTTTAGTAAGCTTTGATCTGTTTTACCGCTGACAAAGGTTAAGGATGTGGCAGCAGGGGCGTGACCATAGCTGCCAAACATAGGCCGGTAATGGACCGGCTGCGGCGTGGGAATCGAGGCGTTAGGATCACCCATGGGCGCTGCGGCGATAAACCCGCCTTTTAATATCATGGCCGGTTTAATGCCAAAAAAAGCGGGTTTCCACAAGACCAGATCGGCCAGTTTACCCACTTTCACCGAACCCACGGCTTCTGAAACGCCGTGGGCAATGGCGGGGTTGATGGTGTATTTCGAGATATAACGTTTTACGCGAAAATTGTCGTTGCGTTCGCTGTCTTGCTCTAATGGGCCGCGCTGCACTTTCATTTTATGGGCGGTTTGCCAGGTGCGGGTTATGACCTCCCCTACTCGTCCCATGGCTTGGGAGTCAGAAGCAATCATGCTAAAAGCACCCAGGTCGTGAAAAATATCTTCGGCGGCGATGGTTTCTTTGCGAATTCTTGAGTCAGCAAAGGCCACGTCTTCGGGGATGGAGGGGTCAAGGTGGTGACACACCATCAGCATGTCTAAATGCTCATCGACGGTATTAACGGTATAGGGCCGCGTGGGGTTGGTGGAAGAAGGTAGCACATTGCTATGGCCTGCGGCTTTAATAATATCTGGCGCGTGCCCTCCACCGGCACCCTCGGTATGGTAGGTGTGAATGGTGCGGCCTTTAAATGCGGCAAAGGTGTCTTCCACAAAACCAGACTCGTTGAGGGTATCGGTATGAATGGCGACTTGCACATCAAATTCATCGGCGACACTTAAACAGTTATCAATGGATGCGGGTGTGGTACCCCAGTCTTCATGTAATTTTAATCCGCAGGCGCCATACATTAATTGCTCGGCCAAGGCTTCGGGCAAACTGGCATTACCTTTACCAAGAAAACCGAAATTCATGGGGAAGTTATCGGTCGCTTGTAACATTTTCCCTATATTCCAGGGGCCGGGGGTGCAGGTGGTGGCATTGGTGCCGGTGGCTGGGCCGGTGCCGCCGCCGACCATGGTGGTGACGCCGGACATTAGTGCTTCGTCGATTTGCTGTGGGCAAATAAAATGAATATGCGCGTCGATGCCACCGGCAGTGAGAATTTGCCCTTCACCGGCAATAATTTCTGTACCGGGCCCAATAATGATATCGACGTTGTTTTGCGTATCAGGGTTACCGGCTTTGCCAATAGCGGCAATATTTCCATCTTTGATACCCACGTCGGCTTTAACGATGCCCCAGTGATCAATAATGAGGGCGTTGGTAATGACCAAATCCATGGCGTGGGCGGATATAACTTGTGACTGTCCCATGCCATCGCGAATGGTTTTCCCGCCGCCAAACTTTACTTCGTCGCCATATTGGGTGAAGTCTTTTTCCACTTCGATAACCAGCGCGGTATCGGCTAAACGTAAACGATCGCCCGTGGTGGGGCCGTACATTTGTGCGTAGGCGAGTCGATCTATGGTGCTCATGCGGCATGTCCTTTAAATTTTTTGCTCAACAAAATGGCATGTGATGTGGAAACCTTTCACCTGGGGTTAGGGGTCAAGCGGCCCCATAACATCCCCACGAAAGCCATACACTGTTTTGCTTCCACCGTAGGCCACCAGTTCAACACTGCGCGACTGGCCTGGCTCAAAACGCACCGCAGTGCCAGAGGCAATGTTAAGACGAAAACCCCGTGCGGCTACCCGATCAAATTTAAGTGCAGGATTGGTTTCAAAAAAATGATAATGGGAGCCGACTTGAATAGGACGGTCACCGCTATTTTCTACTTTAATGGTGATGCTTCCCCGGCCTTCATTAAGGATATGGCAACCACTATCAACAATAAGTTCACCTGGAATCATAGGAGCTTTCCTCTTAAACAATTAGGCCTTTTAAACAATTGGGCCCTTTAAACAATCGGGTTATGAACGGTGACCAATTTTGTGCCGTCGGGAAAGGTGGCTTCCACTTGCACTTCACTTAGTAAATCAGGCACACTTTCCATCACTTGTTCACGGCTGAGTATGGTTTTACCGAAGCTCATTAATTCGGCAACGGTTTTACCTTCGCGGGCACCTTCAATTATTTCCATCGTAATCAGCGCTGTTGCTTCTGGGTAATTCAGCAGTAGGCCTTTGGCAAGCCTGCGCTCGGCCAACAGTGAAGCTGTGAAAATTAATAGCTTATCTTTGTCTCTGGGGGATAGTTCCATTTATTCTTCTCTCAATGCTGACACCTAAAAGAGCGCCTCAATTCAGGTGCGCCAAATTCTGGGTGGGCAAGCCGCTCGCCCTGTCAAAGCGGGCCGTATAATTTGCCAAATTCTGGAAAAACCTGCGCGCGCCTCTTCTGCATTATTACCCAAATAACGCGCCAGGTAGACCTTATTAACCCAGGTAATGGAAAACTTTTCGGCTAATGCTTGTGTTGCCATTTCTTCGCGGATGCGCGTTAACAAGATCAAGCTTTGTTTGCTTTCATTTAGTTGGTGGTCAATGGGAGGGGCGCAGGCAAAGGTGCCATAAACCGTATGACCACCCAAACCAGCGCATGCATCAAGCACGGATGAATTGCCGCAAAGGTGTAATCGATCAATAAGCAGCGGTTTGTCTTGACGATACAGCTCTAAACGTTGGCTCAGTGCGCCTTTTTCAAAGGGGACATCACTGGCCGGCAAACCCAGGCAGCAGACCTCCCAGCCGATAAATTGTGCGCTGTCATCCAAATACACCTGGGTATTATTTCTAGCCTGGGCACCGTTAAAAACAATGGTTTCCATAGGGAGCCATTCCACACAACTTCCGCTGTTAATAATAATTTTATTGATAACAGACTGATTGGCATCTTGCTTCAAATTTTTATAACGGGATTTATAAAAACGCGTTGCACCAGGGGTGGTAATGACGACATTCGCTTTTGACTCGGCGCGCAGTTGAATATGTAGCGCATCCCCGCTTACCACGCCTCCCGGCGGGTGAAGGGGATAAATATGCACACAGTCTTTTCCTTCAGGGTAAAAGGGTTTTTGCACATACAGCGGGCCGTGATGCTCGGTGGAAACCAGTCTCGCCCCATAGTCACCACCCACGCAGCGCAGCGATAAATACGCTTGCCAGCCAGGTTTATTGTCGCTGCTGTTAGCGTGCTCTTGTGTTGGGATGGTCACTTCCATGTTTATTCCATCGTTTAAACGGCAAGATGTTTTTTGATTAAGGCATCACTGAGTTGCGTCATATCGTCGGAAGCCACCACTTTACCTTTTTCCATCAGGTGGAAACATTGCCCTACGCGACGTGCAAAGCCTAGTTTTTGTTCTACCAGTACAACAGTGAGATTTTCTTCTTTATTAAGCTTGGTAATCACATCGCCGATTTGCTGCACGATGTTGGGCTGAATCCCTTCATTGGGCTCATCCAGTATTATAATTTTAGGCTCGATTACTAAGGCGCGACCTATGGAGAGTTGTTGCTGTTGCCCGCCAGACAAATCGCCGCCACGGCAGTGTAACATCGATTTAAGCACGGGGAAAAGTTCATATATTTTTTCGGGGATTTCTTTATCTTTACGACAGGCAAGCCCGGTTAATAGGTTTTCTTCCACGGTGAGTTGCGGGAATATTTCACGCCCTTGGGGCACATAACCCACGCCAATACGAGGGCGCTGCTCAGTGCTCAATGTATTGATATTTTCGCCGTCTACCATCATATCGCCTGATTTTATCGGCAACATTCCCATCAGGCATTTTAATAGGGTGGTTTTACCCACGCCATTTCGCCCCATAATACAAGTGACGCTGCCCTCTTCTATTTTCATATCCAAATCCCATAGGATTTGGGAGCTACCATAAAGCTGGTTTATTTTTTTAAATTCAATCACTGCTCTTCACCCAGGTACACTTCTCGCACTGCTACATTTTCTTGCACTTCATTCATAGTACCCTCGGCAAGCACCGAACCTTGATGCAACACGGTTACGGTTTTAGCAATACTGCGAACGAATTCCATATCATGCTCCACCACAATAACCGTTCGCTCACCGGCCAGTGCGTTAAGCAGCTCAGCGGTGCGCTCGGTTTCCTGCGCTGTCATACCGGCTACTGGCTCATCCACCAACATAACGCGGGGGCCTGATGCGAGCAACATGCCAATTTCCAGCCATTGTTTTTGCCCGTGGGACAAGGCACCGGCAAGCTGCATACTTTGATCTTTTAAACCGATAGTTTTTAATACTTCGTCAATGCGATCCATCTGCGCATCGGATGTGCGAGAAAATAAAGTCGGCATTAAATCTTTAGAGGTTTTCAGCGCCAACTCGATATTATCGAACACGCTATGAAACTCAAACACCGTGGGTTTTTGGAATTTCCGGCCAATACCCAACATAGCGATTTCAGCCTCTGTGCGTTTTAACAAATCAACCCGCTGGCCAAAAAACACTTTGCCTGAATCGGGCCGTGTTTTTCCGGTGATGACATCCATTAAAGTGGTTTTACCTGCGCCATTGGCACCGATTAAACAGCGCAGCTCACCATCGTTGACATAAAGGTTCAGGTCGTTAAGTGCTTTGAAACCATCAAAGCTAACGCTTAATCCTTCAATATATAAAATAACCTTATGAGAGACATCAATGATTTCATTATCTTCTACCAAAAACTCAAACACACGATCGCGGCGCATTAATTCCCGGAACTGCTCTAACGCACTCATGAGGGCTCCCCCTCAGTTGTATCCTTCGGTAGCTTCTTTGCCTTAAATAATCCGTCAAACAAACCCGTTACACCCTTGGGTAAAAAGATAGTAACACCCACAAAAAGCGCACCCAGCATAAATAACCAAGCCTCAGGCATCAGTGCAGTAAATCGGGTTTTGGCATAGTTAACAATGATGGCTCCCAATACAGCGCCATAGAGCAGTCCCCGTCCACCCACTGCGACCCATACCACTACCTCGATAGAATTAAGTGGAGAAAATTCGCCAGGGTTAATAATACCTACTTGCGGCACATATAAAGCACCGGCAATACCCGCCAGCACGGCAGAATAAACAAACAGCCAAACTTTATAGCTTTCTGTTTTATACCCTACAAAACGCGCCCGACCCTCTGCATCACGCAGAGCAACAATAACGCGGCCGAATTTAGACTCCAAAATAAAGTGGCTTAACAAATAAGCTAGCGCTAACACCAATGCAGTAATTAAAAACAAGCTCACTCGCACCGCATCACTTTGTAAATCAAAGCCGAGAATTTCTTTAAAATCGGTTAAGCCATTATTACCGCCAAACCCCATTTCATTACGGAAAAAAGCCAGTAGCAAAGCATAAGTGAGGGCTTGGGTCATAATAGACAAATAAACACCCGTAACACGCGAGCGAAATGCCAATGTGGAAAAAACAAAGGCAAGCAAACCCGGCACCACCATGGCCATTAATATCGCAAACGGGAAAAAATCAAAACCCTGCCAAAACCAAGGCAATTCTTTCCAGTCTAGAAACACCATAAAGTCAGGCAGCAGAGGGTCACCGTAAACACCGCGATCACCAATCTGTCGCATCAAATACATACCCATGGCATAACCACCCAAGGCAAAAAATGCGCCGTGGCCCAAACTCAAGATTCCGCAATAGCCCCAGATCACATCAACCGACAAGGCCAACAAGGCATAACTGAGATATTTCCCCATAAGGGTAATGGTATAAGTATCCACATACAGAAAGTTGTCCGGTGCTAATAATAAATTACTTAAAGAGCAACTTACCGTTACGATAAACAATACCAACAAAAAGAGCTGGGCACTGCGGCTATTAAACGTGCCGGATAAAAAAGACTGCCTACGCTGTTTAAAGTGTTCGAACTGCAGTGTCTCATTGGAAGATGGCATACTCATTCAACCGACCTCCCCTTTTGCGGAAACAGCCCACTGGGGCGCTTTTGAATAAATAGAACAAGAGCCACCAAAACAATTATTTTTGCGAGCACAGCACCCGTGGCCGGTTCAAGAAACTTATTCGCCATACCCAAACTGAGCCCACCCACCAATGTGCCCCAAAGGTTTCCGACGCCACCAAACACCACCACCATAAAGGAGTCAATAATATAGGCTTGCCCAAGGTTTGGCCCCACGTTGGTTAACTGGCTCAAGGCCACACCGGCCAAACCCGCAACACCGGAGCCAAGGCCAAACGTCATGGCATCCACCCACTCGCTGCGTATGCCCATCGCTTTTGCCATATCCCGGTTTTGGGATACAGCGCGCACGTATAAACCCAAAACGGTACGTTTCATAATAAGTAGCAACAGGGTAAAAACGATTAACGAAAATAAAATTACATACAGGCGGTTATAGGTGAGGGACAACACGGGGTTTATTTGCAGAGCGCCACTCATCCACTCGGGTGTAATAACTTGTCTATTTAAGGGGGAAAATATGGTTCGCACTGTTTGTTGAAGAATAAGACTAATACCAAATGTGGCCAGCAAGGTTTCCAGCGGCCGCTCTTTTAGAAATTGAATCACGCCCCGCTCAATGCCAACTCCCACCAAACCCGATACGACAAATGCAGCAGGAATAGATAATAAAACCGCCAAACCAATATGATTGGGCATTAGACTTTGTAAAACGTAGGTAGTATAGGCGCCCAGCATAATCAATTCGCCATGGGCCATATTAATCACCCCCATCACCCCAAAGGTAATGGATAAACCAATCGCCACCAACAGCAATACAGAGCCAAGGCTAAGGCCGAAAAAAACTGTTTCGACAAAACCATAGATGCTGCGTTTTAAATCGATGCTAGCCAATGCGCTTTGCGCCTCCATACGCACAGCTTTACTTGGTTCTAAATATTCTCCTTGCTCATTGACGCTTAACATCGCATCGAGTTTAGCCTTTACTGCTGGCTCCATATTACCGGCTAAGGTTGTGACGGCTTGCTTTCTAATTGCTGGCTCAGCATGATCCAAAGCGAATAGAGCAAGAGCGACATCAATTTTTTCGCGTACTGGTTTAGATTTTTCAGATTCCTGCGCTTCTCTGAGAAGCGATACATTTTCATCGCTCAACTTTTGCATTAACTGACCCACTGCGCTTAAACGCACCTCTTGGTGAGGGTGGAATAGTGTCAGCCTGGCAATCGATTTTCTTAGGGCTTTCCTTAGGCGGTTATTGACCCTTATTTTTTTTATTTGTTTTTTATTTGCCTTACCTGACAATGCATTGTTAAACGGGTCTTTTAGCGATAACTGTCCATCGATCTCTTCTAAAATAAGCAACTGTTTATCGCTTTTATTGAAATACAGTTTACCTTCTAAATACGCCTTAAATAGACCAGATAAAACTTCGTCCAACTCTGGGTTAGCCGCTCCCTTAACGAAACCCTCTGCCTTTTTTATCAGTAAGGCTGACTTTTTAAAATTTGCACCAGGCAAATCAGACAACAGGCTCGCAAGTTGATTAACATCAGGGGTTTTATAGCTACTTTCTGCGAGTACAGAGGGGCTTATTACACTAAAAAGCAAGATGCCTAACATACCAAATACAAATTGCAAATCAACTTTCCTAGACAGCGCCTTCAACAGCATAACAATTCCAACTTAGTGATATCTCAATACTTAAAAACTAAAACGCCATGCCGATATTTGATACTCTAGTCCTTAGAAATCCTGACCCGAGCACTTGGATGTTTTAACATTATAATTACCGCAACGAGTCGGCTTAGTCCAGTCAGCAATGATGTTTTTTGAGCCAGGCAGGAAGTCTGACCAGGCATCACCAACGACTAGCCCGTCAGTTTCCCATACCACTTCGAGTTGGCCATCATCCTGAATTTCTCCAATTAATACGGGCTTTGAAAGGTGGTGATTTTTATTCATAACCGCCATACCGCCAGTCAAGTTGGGCGAAGTAATACCAATCAGCGCTTGTTCAACCGCATCAACCTTGGTGGTGCCTGCTTTTTCTACTGCTTTCACCCACATATTAAACCCAATATAGGTGGCTTCCATTGGGTCATTGGTTACACGCTTAGGATCTTTGATGAATGTTTTCCACTGCTTAATAAAGGCTGAGTTGGCATCAGATTCAACACTCTGAAAATAATTCCATGCAGCGAGATGGCCAACAAGAGGCTTCGTATCAATGCCTGATAACTCTTCCTCACCTACCGAAAACGCCACAACAGGGATGTCTTCTGCTGAAACACCTTGGTTCCCCAGCTCTTTATAAAAAGGCACATTCGCATCACCGTTTATAGTAGACACCACGGCGGTTTGTTTCCCGGCGCTACCGAATTTCTTAATATCGGAAACAATGCCTTGCCAATCAGAATGACCAAAGGGTGTGTAGTTAATCATAATATCTTTATCTGCAACGCCTTTGGCTTTTAAGTACGCTTCCAGAATTTTATTGGTGGTGCGAGGATAAACATAATCGGTACCCGCCAATACCCACCGTTTCACACCGAGGTCATTCATCAAGTAATCTACAGCGGGAATTGCCTGCTGATTGGGTGCTGCACCTGTGTAAAATACATTTTTGGACGATTCCTCACCCTCGTATTGCACAGGGTAAAACATTAAGCCATTCAGCTCTTCAATAACTGGCAGAACGGATTTACGAGACACAGATGTCCAACAACCAAAAATAACGTCTACTTTGTCTTTTGAAAGTAGCTCGCGAGTTTTTTCTGCAAAGAGAGGCCAATTCGAAGCCGGATCCACCACAACAGGCTCCAGCTGTTTTCCGAGTACGCCTCCTTTTTTGTTCTGCTCTTCGATCATCATCAACACGGTATCTTTCAGTGTCGTTTCACTGATGGCCATCGTTCCACTTAGGGAATGCAACACGCCCACTTTAATCGTTTCTGCGGCTTGCGTGACGGCCGCAAGTGATAGGGAACCTACCAGTACTGCTGATGCAATTATATTTTTCAGATAACTCTTATTCATGACTTCTCCCTTGGTTGCAAACCCCTGAAAGTGTATTTCTTCTAGTGACGCTATGAGTTTGCTATTTTTGTTAAGACGGCTTTAGAGCAACGAATCATTAATGGCAGCTGAAAAAGCAATGCCGCTTTTATCTCAGCTGTCTAGGGGGCGTTCTCAATTAAGCCAAATCAATACCGAAGCAAGGTGAAGCATCGACAAATAATTTTGCGCCAATCGATCATGCCTTGTTGCGATCCGTCTGAATTGTTTCAGTTTCTGGAATAAGCGCTCCACCAGGTTTCTTTCCTTGTAGAGATGATGATCATACCCCCTGAGCTCATTTCGGTTACACCCTGGTGGAATAACCGGCACAGCGCCAATCGCCTTGATGTTTTCGATAAAATCGTTAGAATCATATCCTTTGTCAGCCAATACGAAATCTGTATTAAAACCTTCTGTCAAGGCATTTGCTTGTCCGTATTCGGAAGCCTGGCCTGCCGTCAGTAACAATCTCACCGGGTTTCCCGGAGCGTCAACGGCT
>Ga0209633_10004318_pt1 | contig 12794 bp, 10 predicted proteins | sample Cruoilmetagenom1_FD_187290 | JGI IMG/M metagenome (GOLD analysis project Ga0209633, IMG submission 187290) | Oil polluted marine microbial communities from Coal Oil Point, Santa Barbara, California, USA - Sample 1 (SPAdes) (version 2) | ecosystem: Environmental > Aquatic > Marine > Oil seeps ... | reverse complement strand
GCGATCGTGGCGACTGATATGGTTGGGTTTTTTAGCTTTTCGGCGCTGATGGGCTACGGTTTTTATGGCCTGCTGGTTGGCGCTGGAGACGAGACGGCGCGGCGGGCCGGACGCATCTATATCAGTTTCATGATAGTGGCTGATCTGCTGCTGTTCGAGGTGTTGTTCATCGTGGCTGCCGCCTCCAGTGAGATGGAGTATGAGGCGGTGCGTCATGCGCTTTCGACGTCACCCTCAGCAGGCTTGTATGTGTCCCTGGCGCTCGCCGGTTTTGCTCTGAAGGCAGGTATCTGGCCGTTCCACTCCTGGCTGCCGCTGGCTTTTCGTTCGGCCCGTCGGTCAGTGGCTGTGCTTATCGGCGGTGTTCCTATTGCTATGGGGCTGCTGGGAATGATGCGCTGGCTGCCCCTTGGCGAAATCAATTTGCCGGGCATGGGGTTGATCGTCCAGCTGCTGGGCATGGCTGCCATCCTCTACGCCATTGTGGCGGGAGTGAAACGGGCTCAGCTCAAACTGCTTCCCGCCTATGCCGCAATGATCGCCACGGGGTTTTTCTCCATTGCCCTTGGCGCCGGGCTGGCCGATCCAGCAGCCTGGAACCAGTATGGAAACATCTCATATTTTTACATTGTCTCACTGGGGTTCGGGATTGTCGTTGTAGTTGCCGCCATCTGCTTACTGCAAACAGATCGCCATGCTCCAGCCACCATCACGAAGCAGGCAGACGATTCAAGCCTGTGGATCGAACGCTTTGCCGGAGCAGTCGTACGTTGGGAGGAAGAGCTGGGGTACGAAATACTGCCGCGCTTGCGCAATTCATGGCAGGCTATCGTGGGGAGCCTCCTGCAGATTCGTGTGTGGCGCAAAGCTGTGGATTCTGCAGAATATTCCCTGCAACGCTGGATCCTTGCAATCACCCTGTTTTTGCTGCTGGGAGTGGCGACTGTATTTCTCGCTGCAATTTGACAATTTTGAGGAACTGGAGAGCATTGCCAGCGAAATGAGGTTGGAGTTGATCTCGATTAGCAGGTATTTCGCAGTTATCGTCTATACTGCGATCTGTGGAACCATCTAAATCCTTCAAACAGGAGAAGCCATCATGAACAAATCACCCCTGATATTCAGCATGCTGCTGGCCTTGTCTGCCATGCACAATGCGACAGCCTGGTCTTCCTGGTCCAGCTGGTCGCAATATCCGCAGTCTCCCCGGGATTACCAGCAATGGCACAGAAACTCGCAGATATCCACAGGCTTTCAAATTCAGCAATTCTCCGCACCTGACGGCTATCACATCCGAATTGTCTCAATGGGTCAAAATACGGACCAGATCAATCTCCATGTTGAGGGCAGGCGTATTAGCATCAGCAGCCGTCAAGTTCAACAAGATCAAAGCGGAAGGGTGCGTATGAAGCAATCCGGTGATTTTTCGCAATGGATAGCCCTGCCCATGGATGCTGACATGCAATTATTGCGCCGCAGACAGAGTCCTGGAATGACCGAGATTTTCGTACCAAGGATTCGCTGAATGACAGCTGTCATGTGGTTCTGCCACTCTCCCAACTGATCAGGGCGTTCATGGCGATCATGTTGGAAAACATATGCCGCGACGTCTAAAGAGAGAAGCAACGAAAAGCGAATCTGTTCCCTTTGTATTTTTGCTGCATGGTTTGCTGATGCCTGCAGCGTCGATGATTCCGCTTGAGCGTGGCTTGCAACAGGCGGGTTTCGCTACCAGAAGAGTCTCCTACCCATCACGTGTACGACCGTGGCAGAAGAGTATTGAGGTTTTGCGCAGGGAGGTTGAAGAGTGTGCTTCGGATCGGATTCACTTTGTCGGCCACAGCATGGGCGGTCTGATGGTGACAGCACTGCTCAACGACACTCCAATGATTGCTTCGGGCAGTGTAGTGACTATTGGAACGCCATTCAATGGCAGCAGCGTTGCGCGGAATATGCTGAAATATTCGCCAGGCCGTTGGTTTCTGGGCGGTGCCGAGTCACTGTTGGCCTCTGGCCTTCAACCCCGGTGGAGTGATTCCCGTGCATTGCACGTCATTGCCGGGACCAGCGGCATAGGGCTGCCCCGGATGTTGTTCGGTAAAGAGTCAGGTGCAGTTCACGATGGTGTTGTGAGTGTCGATGAATGCACGCTGGAGGTAATGGCAAGCATGGATACATTCAGCTGCAATCATACGCTGTTGCTGGTGAATCAGGCGGTAATAGAGCGGGTTGTGGTGTTGCTGAAGGATCGCTGAATTATTCTCATGGGCAACCCCTTATTGCGGTCATTCAAGAGCAGTATTACAATTCCTTATTGTAGAGACTGTACTGCCTGAAAGGGTGTTTCAGCAGTAGGTTTTTTTAGTCCCGAACAGGCTCCAGGCGTTTGGCTCCCATACGCCAGCAACTGCAATCATTCATTACCGGATCATAACCATGTCAGCAGAAAATCCCCCGAACAAATTCGACCAAATCGTCGCACAGACTCGCAGTAACCGGGAGGATAGAGATAAGGGTTACCGCGAAAGAGCGCTGAAGATGTATCCCTGGGTATGCGGCCGCTGCGCGCGTGAGTTCAACCGCGGAAATCTTCAGGAGCTGACGGTTCATCATCGGGACCACAATCATGACAACAACCCGCCGGATGGCAGCAACTGGGAGCTGTTGTGCCTCTATTGTCATGACAACGAGCATTCACGCTATACCGATTCACAATATACGGGCACCAAAGAAGATAAGCAGAGCAACATCGCTACCCATAATCCTCTTGCGGAGCTTGCGGCTATGCTCAAGAAAAAGAGTTAAGTCCATCTCTCCTGAAGCCTCGTGCCAAGTGCTCTTCGTCGTGAGCATCTTTCTACATTTAGAATGACTGGCAGGGATATCAGAAGTTTGCGAGAAAGAATGGTATCAGCACTGCATTGATCAGATCGATGAAAAATGCGCACACCAACGGCACGATGACGAACGCCAGATGTGAAGCGCCGTAACGTTTTGCGACCGCCGACATGTTCGCCATGGCGGTGGGGGTGGATCCCAGAGAAATGCCGCCAAAGCCTGCTGACACGACGGCCGCATCGTAATTTCTCCCCATGAGCGGAAACACGATGAACAGGGTCACCAGGACCGCTATGAGGAACTGCGCGAGGAGGATGGTGAAGATAGGGCCTGCGAGATCCACCAGCGTCCAAAGCTGCATACTCATGAGCGACATCGCCAGAAATGTGCCCAGCGAGATATCCGCAATCAGGGCGATGGCGGGCTTACGGGTCGGCCACTCGGTTCCGCTGATTCTTGGATACGATTTTGGAACCGCATTGGTAATGATGATGGCAGCGAACAGGCAGGTGACAAACAGCGGTAGTTTGAGTCCCAACCCTCCCAGACCTTCATTGAGTAGATAACCGAATATGACGCTTACATGAATCGCAAGGATGGCGTCCAGAAAATCGAGGTGCCCGATGCCCTCTTTTTTGCTTTCGTTTGAGACACCGACATCAACTGCTTCGACCTTGAGCGGTTTCAGGTCATGCCGGGCGATCAGGAACTTCGCGATCGGCCCCCCCATGAGGCTCGCCAGGATCAGGCCAAAGGTGGCGCAGGCAATGCCGATCTCCATGGCGTTGCTGATGCCGTACTCCTCCGCGATGCGCGGCGCCCACGCAATCGCCGTTCCATGACCTCCGATGAGTGAAACACTGCCGCCGAGCAGGCCAACCTGCGAAGGCAGTTCGAATAGAGAGGCGATGGTGATGCCAGTCAGGTTCTGTACAATCATATAGCCGATGGTGATGATCAGCAGGATGACAAGCGGTTTGCCGCCTTCGATCAGATCCCGCAGGCTCGAATTGATGCCGATGGTGGTGAAAAAGTAGACCAGCAGGATATCGCGAGCCGTGAGATCGAACTCGATTTCGACGCCGGAAAGGGTGTACAGGAGCGCGATTAGCAGTGAAAAGATCAAACCGCCGGTGACGGGTTCCGGAATGCTGAACTCGCGCAGAAATCCAACGGCATCGTTTAGCCGCTTGCCGACGAACAGCACGATGATTCCAATCGTCACAGTGAAAAAACCACCTAATTGCAAAATGTTGTTTTCGAATTCCATGGGTCTTCCATCGCGTTGTTATGACGCTGGATTTTAATGCAGTCTTATCTGCAGCGCTAGTGCTTCGTCAAGGTTGGATTGATGGGTTCAGTCGGTCTGTCAGCGCTCATGGCAAGGCACGCCTCGTAGCGAAATCCCCTAGAAAGCTGTGCGGAAATAGGGAGAAAAAAGTATAGGTGTTGCATCGAATTCATGTAATTGTCTCAGGCTGGCCAGATGCCGGAAAGAGAATCGAGGTTGGCATTTTAATAAAGACTCTATCTGGGTTCAGTGTTGGTATGAGCATGAATCTGGCCGCGCATCCAGTCATTTTTAATGGCTACGGCATCCTACTGCCATTTTCTTTTGACTTCAAAAGTGTAAACTACTTTCAGTAGCGAAAATAAGATGCCAATGATTCGAGCTCATTTTTTCCCGAATTTTCCGCAGCTCCGGTAAACTGCCAATATGCTATCCGAACTCTCAGAAATAAATTCCTATCTCCCCATGCTTGCCGGGCTGTTAATACTGTCGGTCGCAGCCGTTGTGGTTGCGTTCATTACCAAGCGGCTATGGTTGGCTTTGGTCCGATTGCTAGTAACCCGCAGGCATGCGACCTGGGATGATGCGTTGGTTCACCACAATGTCTTCGGCAGGCTTGGTCAGCTTGTTCCGGCGATATTGGTATACAAAGCCGTGCCGCTGGTTCCCGATCTGCCGGATTGGGCAGATGCGGTTGTGCAGAACATTGCTACCGCCTGGATTGTGCTGTCTATAGTAATGACGGCAAGTGCCACGCTGACCGCAATCAATACCATCTACGAGAAGAACCCAATCTCGCGTGAACGGCCGATTAAAGGCTTTATTCAGCTTGGGCAGATTGCGCTTTGGACAGTTGGCATTATCGTGGTGATTGCTGCGCTGATTGATGAGTCTCCGGCCATCATGTTGAGTGGTTTGGGCGCACTGGCCGCTGTCTCCATGATCGTGTTTCAGGACATTTTATTGTCGCTAGTCGCCAGCGTTCAGTTAACCAGTCAACGGATTATTCGCGTGGGTGACTGGCTCGAGATGCCAGCCTATAACGCGGACGGCGATGTTACTGATGTTGCTCTGTACAACATTACCGTACAGAACTGGGACAACACTATTACGACTATTCCGACCAGCAAGTTGGTCAATGGCGCCTTCAAGAATTGGCGTGGGATGACGGAGGTGGGTGGTCGGCGCATCAAGCGGTCGATCAACATCGACCTGAACTCTATTCGTTCGCTGGCCGATGACGAACTGCGGCGCTTTAGTGAATTTGCTTTGTTGAAGGATTACATCGCATCTAAAGAGCAGGATCTGGATGCCTACAATGCTGCGTTGGATTCCCCGGGTGAGGGCGGTGTAAACCTGCGCCGACTCACTAATATCGGTACGTTTCGCGCCTACATATACAACTACCTTAAGAACCACCCGAAGATTGCGACCGATATGACGTTGATCGTGCGTCAACTGCAGTCGGGTAGCGATGGCGTGCCTATTGAGGTCTATTGCTTTTGCAATGACACCAATTGGTTTAATTACGAGGGTATTCAGTCAGATATTTTTGACCACTTGTTTTCAATCGCACCGGAATTTGGTCTGCAGGTGTATCAACGTCCAGCGGGAATGGACGTGCAGCAGTTGGCCAGCAAAACCACATAAGTTGGGCTCACTTCATTCATCAGTTAGATTCGCGACATCTGACCTGTTGTGCCAGATTGTTTGCTGCAGTTGCCCCGCGCATCGTCAATCTTCGGCAGGATCCCTTTGAATTTGCTCCGGAGCGCAACGCCAGCTGGAACTATCAGGAATGGATGTTCCGCCGCGGCTACGTCTACGTGCCGGCCCAGGGCATCGTTGGCGGGTACGTGAAGTGCTTTAAAGACTATCCCCACGTGGCCTACCGGCTAGCTTCAGTGTGGGCGATGCACTCAAGAAGATAAGCGGGCCACAGCACAACTAATTGTGCGTGGTGTATCCGTCTGTCGGCCAATGACTACAGAACTTCCGCGAGTTTCCGACGCGCCAGAAGCCCGGCAACCTCAACCTCGTGATGGAAACCAAAACCAGAGGCGCGGGCGACAATTACCGACAAGTAACCGCTTGCTGACCAGCCTCGGTTACCGGTTGCAGTGGACGGCACCAAACGTGCCGTCGCTGAGCCGGGACGTTATCGTTAATCATCCGATGACTGCTTTGAGTCAAAGCAGCCATCGGAGTGTTCACGTTGGAAGGTATCTGTAGATTCAACCGGTGAGGTTGGAGGAATCGTTATCGCCGTTTCCTTCGTAGTGTCTCCGACGGTAGTTCTCCAAACAGTCGGCGGTAACGTGAGGCGAAACGACCGAAGTCCCACTCCCCATGATCCATTAGGATATCGCTGACTAAACATGCTTTGAAATCCGTTTCAGTCAACGCAAGATGCACCTGATGGAGCTTCCTTAGTTGAAGATACTGAACAGGTCCTACGCCAAAATACTCGTGGTAAGCTGTGCGAAGTGTTCGTTGTGATACCTGGGACGCAACAGTCAGTTCCTCAATAGAAACATGTTTATTATTGCTCGCCTCCAGAAACTCATCACATCGACGGATAATTTCTTGTCGCGAAAGCCTCGTTCGCCCTCTTGGACGAAGTTCGACGTTTTGTGCCTGTTCGACATACGACGATACGATTTTCAGCACTTCCGCCGCGGCACACGACGCTGCACTCGTAGATTCAAATTGCGAGTACTTGTTGGCGGCCGTCATGATTTTCCCTGTAAGTGCTTGAAACCGGTTCACAGCCAGGCGATTTGGGCGAGTTACTCGACACGTCTTCCCTTTGGAACCCGGCAATGGCTCCACGGTTTCGGTTTCTAGAGCGAACATGTGGGACGGAACGAACGCAACGCACCAATCGTGCTCTTCTTTGGTGGTGATACAAAACTCGCATCCAGGCTCCAGAAGCGCGAACGAATTTTTTTCCAGAACAATTCCATTTGCCGAGTACTCGACACAGTCTGTGAGCGGCATGTAGAGCATATATCCATCCTGCCGCATTTCTCCCTGGGCAATGTTGCCGCTGCCTAGCCGCCCAACCTGAATATTGATTCCGTTTAAGTTGACCGTGCTAATACTCCAGGTACGGTTCTTTGGATGTCTGAGCAACATCCTGCTGTCAACATTGTGGACAGATTCGGCGAAGGCGTCGAAATCGTTGTAAACGTGAGTTTGCATGACGGTTCCTCGTGATCCTCACAATCCCTGGGTGACTAACTTCTTATAGACATACACATGAGTGAAACTTGAAAGAAATTGATCTCGACCATGTTTCGTCACTTTCAAGCTGGACTAGCAAATTATTGCCGAAATTGCATAGCATTGATGTTCGTCAATCTGCTATATTCAAGCACAGATCCTAACATAAATAAGTGCTGCTTGTTTATAGGGGTTCAATAGAAAGAGACTTTGTCTGTGTTAAGTGTTAGCTAAGGGCGGCGAGCCCAGCAAGAGCCAGCATTCGCGCTTGGATACATCCTCGTAAAAACAGACAGTTACGAATGACCAACACTTAACGCAGACAGAGCCTAGAAAAAACAACCAAACGACGGAGAAAATTATGAAACGCAGAGATTTCGTTAAAACAATGCCGCTGGCTACACTGATACCTGCCGGGCTCGTTGCCCAGGCTGGGAACGCCTTGGCAGGTGATGCACAGGCTGGCAATGCCGAGGCCGCGAAGGCCCCGGCTGGAAAAGGTCCAGCGCCGACGGCGTCAGACGGCGGTTCGAAAAAGGTCGTTCTCCCCGACTACGCCGGCAAGCTCCAGACCTCCGACGGAAGCGTGACCTCCGCGGACGGGGTCACGCAACCGGGCTTCAAGCACAGAACCAGCAACGCCGATCCGAAGGCGCCCTACAAGATGCCGCTCACCCAGGAGGAGCAGGACATTTTCGATGGCAAGAAGGGGGAAGAACTGGCCAAGGTCATGCAGATCGTCGTGGCCCACGGCAATGTCTTCGGGGCCGAAAAACTCGTCGATCTCGGCGGCGCGCCGCACTGCTCCCTCTACACAGGGACGGACTACATGAAGCCGATGATCAAGCTGTTCCAGGAATGCGCTACCGCCGGGCTGAAGACCTACGCCCCCTACACCGTCAATCCGCGTTGCTACGACCTCTACAACGTGAACAACAACGAGACCGACATGCAGTTGATTTACGAGGGGTACAAGCTGCAGCGGGATCTCGATTGGGTTCATGCTCAACTGGGTGCTCCGGATCTGAACTACCGAAGCTGCGCCTGTTACGTCGACGAGGTCGGCAATGCGCCTCCACCAGGAACCTATGTGGCCTGGGCGGAGTCGTCTGCGATTAACTACGGCAACTCCGCGCTCGGAATCCGGACCAACCGCAACGCCGGCGGGATGGAACTGCTCTGTGGACTTCTCGGCAAGGCGCCGCTGTTCGGACTCATGACGGACGAAGGTCGCATGGCCAACTGGCTCATTGATGTGAAGACCACGAAAGAGCCGGATTTGGGCGTGCTCGGTACGGCCATCGGCCTCAAGGTGATCGACGGAATCCCCTTTATCACCGGGATGGAAAAAACCTTGGGGACCGAGGTCACCAATGACAACATGCACCTCCTGAAGAAGATGGGAAGTGCCACCGCGGCCAGTGGAGCTGTGGGCCTCTACCACGTGGAAAATCTCACTCCCGACGCCAAGGAGAAGGGACGCAAGCTGCTCAAAGAGGGCTACCAGACTTACGTCTACGACGATGCCGAGCAGGCGCGGGTCCTTGCCGGTTTCCCGGTTGAATGGGAAGGGCGTCCTGAAGATCCGACGGTCTGTCTGATTGGCTGTCCGCACAACACCTACAAAGAGCTCCTTGATTGGGGAACGAAGGTAACAGACGAGTTGGAGAAACGAGGCCTGAAAACGGGCGCCATCCCGACCAAGATGTTCTGTTCAAATGTCGTGCGGGACCATCTCGTCAAAGAGCATCCGCTGCTGGTCGGCAAGATGACGCAGGCCCAAATGAGATTCACCAACATGTGCACGGTGAGTTACGCGGGCATGAAAGATTTCTCCGAGAGGACTTTCGGTGTCACCAATTCTCCCAAGACGCGGAACTACTATCCCAGCGTACGCTACCTCAAGGACGATGCCCTCATCGAGGTCATCTGCACGGGTAAGATTCCCAAAAGCGCGTGATTGAAATTCAAGTAACTCATATACCAAATTGGAGACAATACAATGGCTAAGACATTCAAAGGACGCCCCCTGCTTGCGGGCAATCTGGAGGGCAAGGCGCTTGCTTCCAAGCAGCCGCTCAACACGACCGGTTCCTACCTCGAAAACCTGTTTGGCGGCAATACCACCAGTGCTCCCTGCACCGATCCAAACAACAAGGAGTTTTACAAGAAAGACCTGGCCGGTGCGATCATCTGCACCACCACGACGGTGGGCTCCTCTCTTGGTGGGGCCGCGTTGATGGGCGTGGGGGATTTGGGCATGGGGCCCAAGGCGATGTTGTTCTCGGAGCACGTCGACTCCGTCTCGATTGCCGGACTGTTAATGGATGACATCTGGAATGGCAAACGCGTCATCGCGATCGACCTGCTTGGAGATGAATTCCTGGATGCTGTCAAAACCGGCGATCCACTCTCCATCAAGGAAGATGGCACCGTCGAAGTAGGCTGAGCAGCGTCCTGGCTGGCCAACCTTGCGCCCGGCGGTTTCAATGAAATCGCCGGGCGACGCAGACCTGATATGGAACATGGTTGTCAATTAGCCGTGGGCGCTTTGTAGGCGGTCTGATTCGGAGTCCCTCTATGGCTGGTTTCGCAATCTATCGATGTGAACACTTCGCGGCTTTACTTGAAACAATCGCACTTCAAAAGGCACACACCAAAAGGCACACACTATGAGACACTTGATCCTCCCCCCCTTATTGATTGGCTTGCTCAGCTGTTTCGTTACGGCAACAGCCTCTGGAGATGTGCAGGGGACGGGCGGTAGTGAATCCGGGTCAGTGATTGGCGGCAATAATGAGGATCCGTCAGTCATGCTGCACGAGATCCAGGCACGCAGGGGGCAGCGTGACTCGATGCTCGGTGTTTCACCGCTGAAACCACTTCACGATGTGACGGGGCAGGCGAAGGATAAACTCTACGATGCGACCCATCTCAAGCTGGGACTGACCATCAATCATCTTTTTCAGGGAATAACCGAGGCGCTTCCCGACAACGACAAGCAGGGAACGACGACAGACCTCGATTTTGTCGGCTCCTGGGAACTGATCAACCGGGGAGAACCTACCGAGGGAAAACTCTATTTCCACCTCGAAGGCCGCTGGGACTACGGAACCACGGGTCCCCAAAACCTCGGGTTCGTCAGCCTGGCCAGCCAGATTGGCACAGCCAACGCCTTTGCGGCGTATATCCCTGCCTTCCTTGTGAGAAATCTCTACTGGGAACAAGGCAGTAAGGAGGCCGGGTGGGCCTTTCGCATTGGCAAGATCACTACGGATGCCATCCTGGCGACATCCCAACACATCACTCCTGTCACTACCTTCCTGCCGAACGCCGGCACAGGGTTGTTTGTGAGCGGCTACCCGGACTCCGGGTTAGGGGCCGTGGGAGTCTGGTATCCCAGCGATCGCTTCAGAATCCTGGGACTGGTGTCGGACGCAAACGGCAACCGTTATGACTTCGGCGACATCCGTGCAGGCGATTTGTATGCGGCTGCCGAGCTTGGTGTCAAAATCGCTCCAAAGACGGAAAAAGCCGGTTATTCGAAGTTCACCATCTGGCACAACGACGGCACCAAGGACGGGCTGCCCATCAATGCCAGCACCGGCCTCAAGGGTTGGGGTATGACGGTCAAGCTCGAGCACGAATTTACCGATGACGGCAATACCGTCGGGGTCTTTCGGTGGGGAAAGGCCTGGGATAAATCGGCACTCTACGATCAACAAGCTGGAGTGCATCTCCTTTTCTATGATCCGCCCGGTCCCGCCGGGATGCAGAATGATCTTGTCGGTATCGCCGGTAACTGGGCGAAAGCATCCGCTGACGGGGCTCGCGATGAATACAACGTGGAGGTCTTTTACCGATTCCCTCTTTTTACTGGTCTGGACACGACGCTGAGTTATCAGTCAGTCATCAACCCGGCCTTGACCCGCGAGATCGACCATGCCTCGGTGTTCAGTCTTCGGATTCGGGCTGTGTTTTGATCGTCTTCCTGAACCCTGCTCGCGACGACCAGGAAACAGAAGCTGAGCGAAAGATCTATACATTGAATTAACGGCGAGTGACGCCGAAAATCGCAAACTTGGCCCGAGACGCTATGTGGTAAGGGCCGTTGGATAGAGATCGGTCTTCTCGAAAGTCGATGCTGAATCACTCATCTGTGGTATTTTTTCTTCATCACTTTCGAATATGCGCTGTACTTTTTCATGGTCCGCTGAATATGTTTCAGCACTTGTATACGAGACTAATGCGGTGCATTAAACAGCTATAGCAAACAATAGTGTGAAAAATCTTGGCTTCATGATTATTCCTCTTTTGCTGATTGTCAGGCATGCATTCTAAAGGTCATTTTCTACTTGAAGTTCATATCATCTATAAATCCTATTTATTCTCAAAGTGATACCTGCTTGTATCTCCGAATCAGTCTACATGTAGTTCTATGCAATCAATGGTTGTGGTTTTGTGGATGGGTACCAAAGCTGTCGTCGCCGGAATTCTTAAGGATACTCGCCTTCAACTGTGAACGAGTTCCGAAACGCCTCATGCCTCAGGCAGGCCAGAGGGTTCCTTGATTGTATCGGGAATCGGTGATCTGTAAATGTAACCCCCGGTCCGTTTGTCGAAGTCCGCCTTCGCCTGCTTAGGGGACTCCGCATCCGTGAGAAGATCGATGCAGGTCAGCGCCAGTACCTTCGATGCTGTGACAGCCCCTTTGATTCCAATGCTGGTTCCGTTGCTGGCGGTGGCCATCCATGTATGCAGGGCGACTCCCTGCGGGAAGGTCGGGATTGTGATGCCCACGGTCGGGGTGATGTAACTGATATCGCCGACGTCGGTGAATCCCCCTCTATAGGGCTCATTCGGAATGGGCTCGATTTGCGTGGCCATTCCCGTCGGTTCCAATCCGACTGCCTCCTGGAGTTCGGTGGCAAAGGTTTGCTCCTCCGCCGTGTATTTTGGTAGGGCCACGGCTTCAAAATGCTTCTGCATCCGGTCGGCAAGCGGAGTGTTCGGCAACAGATCATGCATTCCAAAGTAATCGACCGCCAGTGCTTCGGTTTAGTCGCTAGGCTCGCGCCTTTCGCCATGTCCTTGATCCAGGCGATGCCTTTGTTCACCCGCTCGCGGTCAAAATCCCGATAAGACAGCAGGACTGACGCATGATCCGGAACGACGTTCACAGCCTTTCCGCCGTCCTTGATGATGTAATGAACGCGAGCTGTCGGCTCCACGTGCTCCCGTTGAAAAAAGGTCGGGCAGCGACCATGACGCACGATTACAAACGTAACGGTACGACCACCCTGTTCGCCGCACTGAATGTGCTCGATGGCACCGTCATTGGCCAATGCCAGAAGCGTCATCGCCACACCGAATGGTTGAAGTTTCTACGTCAGATTGACCGGCAAACACCCAAAGGAAAAACCTTGCATTTGATTGCCGA
>Ga0209633_10004317_pt1 | contig 12796 bp, 11 predicted proteins | sample Cruoilmetagenom1_FD_187290 | JGI IMG/M metagenome (GOLD analysis project Ga0209633, IMG submission 187290) | Oil polluted marine microbial communities from Coal Oil Point, Santa Barbara, California, USA - Sample 1 (SPAdes) (version 2) | ecosystem: Environmental > Aquatic > Marine > Oil seeps ... | reverse complement strand
CCATAAACTTTTGGGGTATTCCCCCCCCTGGAAAATCCTTCCCGGATGGCAGCCAACCCCTGGTCAAAACTATCAAATTCAGCCAGGGAAACAGCTTTATCAAAATTTGGCATTCCCGCCATATACCTATATTTTACCAATTTCTCTACCTTAAGATCTCCTCCGAAGGGCTCCAGCTTGGAACCGTCTCCCTTTATGATCCCCTTCACTTGAGCGGATAGTTCAAGTGCTAAAGAATTAAAAGAAGGATCATTCATCATATCCTGGAAATAGGCATAGAAGATATATTCAGGATTTACCATTGAAACAGTAACCTTACCTTCCGACAGTTGAAATCCAAGCTTCATAGCTGCAGCCAGCATTCCTCTGTCCTTAGATTGCTGACAGAAAGCAAGAAGCTCATCGCTGGTGAAAACCAGGACATACAGGTCTGGATTATCGCCTGGCTGATACTGCCCTATGATCTCATAACCCTTATCTTCAAGCACGGTTTGCATTTGACCAACCACCTCATTCATTGGTCCCTCATAGCTTGCAAGCTTCACATAGGGTGCAATACCCGAAACCCATACCAGCCCCAGGACCAGAAACGTAGCACTAAAAACAAATCTTTTCATCTCTTTGATTTAAATGGATATTATATCTCTACAAATAAAGCAGATCATACATGCTTATAAGGAAATGGGGTACTGATATATATCAGTTGGGGCCTTGTTGCTAAGCATAAAAAAGGGCATCCTTTCGGACACCCTTTTCCTCTCTCGAGCGGGAAACGGGACTCGGACCCGCGACCCCGACCTTGGCAAGGTCGTGCTCTACCAACTGAGCTATTCCCGCAAATGGATTGCAAATATAGTATGCAAAAATCAATCCTGCAAGCCAAATCATTGTATTTTTCAGCCAACAAGGGGCTCAAAATACTGATTACAATCCAGATAGCTTCTTAATCTCATTCAATTTATTGAGAGCCTCTACCGGAGTCAGATTGTTGATATCCAATCCTGCGATCTGATCGCGAATTTGCTTCAGGATGGGATCATCAAGTTGAAAGAAGCTCATTTGCAAGCCTTCTCTGCCGCCAGCCAGCTCTCCCACAGGCTTGCTGAGATTCTTTTCTCCTCCGGTCTTCTCCAGCTCTGCAAGTATCTCATTGGCGCGCTTTACCACACTTTTAGGCATTCCTGCCATTTGGGCCACATGAATCCCAAAACTATGCTCACTACCCCCGGGAAGCAGTTTCCTGAGGAAAATAACCCTATTGTCCAGTTCCTTGATACTAACGTTGTAGTTTCGAACCCTGGGAAAAGAGGCCTCCATCTCGTTCAGTTCATGATAATGGGTAGCAAACAGGGTTTTTGCTTTTCCTTCAACTTTTTCGTGGATATACTCCACCATGGCCCAGGCAATTGAAATTCCATCATAGGTGCTGGTTCCCCGGCCAATCTCATCGAGGATTACCAGGCTCCGTTCTGAAAGATTATTCAGAATGCTGGCAGCCTCCAACATCTCTACCATAAATGTTGATTCCCCCAGTGAAATATTATCGGAAGCTCCCACACGTGTAAAGATTTTATCCACCCAGCCAATGCTGGCTGCCTCTGCCGGCACAAAACTTCCAACCTGTGCCATAAGGGTGATCAGTGCAACCTGTCTCAAAAAGGCCGATTTACCCGACATATTAGGGCCGGTCAGGATCATGATCTGCTCTTCATATTCATCCAGCTTGACATTATTGGAAACATAGACTTCATCGGCAGGTAGTTGCTGCTCGATAACCGGATGGCGTCCTTCGGTAATCTCAATTGTAGTAGAATTATTGACTTCGGGACGGCAATAGTTTTTATCCAGAGCAGTCACAGCAAATGAAAGCATGCAATCGAGCCTTGCCACCAGAGAAGCATTCAACTGGATTGCCTTCACCCAGGATCCTATACTGGCTACCAGCTCCTGGTACAAACGCGCCTCCAGAGCAAGACTAAGCTCCTCTGCACCCAGAATCTTATCCTCATATTCCTTCAATTCCTCTGTGATATACCGTTCGGCACTAACCAGGGTCTGTTTCCGGATCCATTCCTCCGGCACCTTGTCCTTATGAGTGTTACGTACCTCTATATAATAGCCAAAAACGTTATTATAAGCGATCTTCAGGCTTGAGATCCCTGTACGCTCCATCTCTCTCTGTTGCAGACCCACCAGATAATCTTTACCAGAGTGCATTATCTCCCTCAGCTCATCCAGCTCCTTTGAAACACCACTTGCTATAACGCCTCCCTTATTGATCAGGGCGGGGGCTTCCGCTTCAATCTCTTTTTCAATTCGTTCTTTTACTTCCAGACAAGGATCAAGCTGGGCCGCCAGCTGTTGTAGCGAGACCTCCCTGGATTCTTCGCATTGCTCCTTTAGTGGGCCAATGGCCTCCAGTGCTTTTTTCAACTGGATCAGCTCCCTGGGGCTTACCCTCCCAACGGCCACTTTAGAAATGATCCTCTCCAGATCACCCACCTTCCTGATTTGTCCATTTAAAAAATCCCTGAAATCCTCTTCCTGGCTTATATGTTCCACCATATTGTGCCTTTCCCGAATCAACAACACATCTTTCAGCGGCAGGGACAGCCAGCGCTTCATCAAACGTGATCCCATGGGGGTGAGTGTTTGATCCATCACATCAAGCAGGGTTGGCGCCCCCTCATATAAGGATTGGAAAATCTCCAGGTTCCTGATGGTAAAGCGATCTAGCCACACATAATGATCCCTTTCAATGCGGGATAGGCTGGATATGTGTCCTGTTTTGGTATGCTGGGTCAGGTCGAGGTATTGTAGTATGGCCCCACTGGCAATTATCCCATGAGTCATATCCTGCACACCAAATCCCTTCAGAGTCTGGGTGCCAAACTGGTGTTGAAGTTTGTCCCTGGCATTCTCTTCTGTATAAACCCATTCTTCCAGCAAAAAGGTATAAAAGCTCTCTCCAAATACCTCCTGGAACTGATCGCGATGGCTCCGCTGTACCAGTACCTCCTTTGGCTTGAAACTGGTAAGTAATTTATCAATGAAAGTCTGATCACCCTGCGAAGTCAGAAACTCCCCCGTGGAGATATCCAGGAAAGCAATACCATGGATCTGCTGATCCATATAGATGCTGGCCAGGAAATTGTTTTCCCGCATATCCAGGACATTTTCATTGTAGGTGACACCGGGAGTAACCAGCTCCGTAATTCCCCTTTTAACAATTTTCTTGGTTAACTTGGGATCTTCAAGCTGCTCACAGATAGCCACCCGCTGTCCCGCCCTAACCAGTTTGGGTAAATAGGTGTCCAGGGCATGGTGCGGAAAGCCGGCAAGCTCCACATGTGAGGCGGCACCATTGGCTCGCTTGGTCAGAGTAATTCCAAGAATCTCTGATGTTCGAATTGCATCTTCTCCAAAAGTTTCATAGAAATCGCCCACCCTGAAGAGCAGAACTGCATCGGGGTGACTGGCCTTGACGGAGTAGTACTGCTTCATTAAAGGCGTCTCAACGATATTTTTCGGGATGGCCATCCTAAGTTATTGTGTCTCAAAAATAGAGCTTATGTCACGATTATCGAAGTGTTGTTGAAAAGTAAGTGCTTTTATTTCTCCGGTATTTTCACGTAATTGAACTTATGAGCCTGCGAAAACATTTGCTTACCTATCTTATTTTTGCCGGATTTTTTCTGGGAATTCTTTTTGGTTATTTAGTGGGAGAACCCATCCTGGTAGTAGCTGAACCCATGAAAGAGCTGTTTCTTCGGCTTTTAAAAATGGCCATTCTCCCCCTGGTAATTACCTCCATCATCAGTGCCGTGATACAGGTTGGAAGCGGGAAGGGTTTAGGAAGGATCAGTTTACGTACATTCATCTACTACATCACCACAAGTGTTCTTGCCATCCTCACCGGGCAGATACTGGTAAATATTTTTCAACCCGGGAAAGGTGCTGTAATCGGACTTATCGAACAACCGGAAGGCATTGGTGTGGTGGACCAGGGTTTTGGTGAGTTGCTGCTCAACCTGATTCCAGAAAATCCCTTTGCCGCCATGGCCAATGGCGATGTGCTTCCTGTGATCTTCTTTTCCCTTTTGTTTGGCTTCTTTGTGACCCGGCTGAAAACGGATCAGGCCAGTCTGATGGGTAACTTCTTCAGGGCTGCATTTGAAGCGATGATGAAGCTAACCTCCTTTGTGATCTGGACGGCTCCCATTGGTGTTTTTGGAATTATTGCCGGGATAGTTGCCAGGACGGGCTTCGATGCCTTTGCCTCCCTGGGGAAATTTTTCCTGGTGGTGATGGCGGGTCTTTCCATTCATTTCTTCATTACCCTTCCCCTGATCCTGAAATATATGGGGAAGTTGAGTCCGGTTAAACACTACCGTGGCATGCTTTCAGCCCTGATGACAGCCTTTTCCACCTGTTCAACCATCGTCACCCTTCCTCTGACCATGAAGGCTGTAACAGAAGTATCAGGAGCTTCTAAAAAGGCGGCCGGATTTGTGTTGCCCATTGGTGCCACCATCAATATGGATGGAACTGCCCTTTACGAATGTGTGGCCACCATTTTTATTGCACAGGTATATGGATTTGATCTGGGCCTGGCCCAGCAGGGCATCATCGTTCTAACAGCCGTTCTGGCCTCCATTGGCGCAGCCAGTATTCCCATGAGCGGACTGGTCATGCTAAGCATCATACTGAATGCGGTGGGACTTCCCCTGGAAGGGGTAGCTATGATCCTGGCTGTGGACCGCATCCTGGATATGTTTCGTACCACGGTTAATGTATTCTCCGACAGTGTAGGCGCCGTGGTGATTAGCCGGCTGGAAGAATAAAAAAACCGCCCCGTTTTTAACGGGACGGTTCCTTTTTCCTTTTATACAAAAACTAGAAGCTGAAGTCTATGCCTATAGCAAACATATTTGTGCTTTTTGCATAAGTATCGATATAGGGTACCGAAATGCTTGAGGATTGTGACTTGCTGTAATCGTCGTAAGAAGTGACGCTGTAACCTGCATTGAGGGTGATCATTTCGCCCAATTCAACGAAAACACCAGCTCCCCAGGAGGCGCTCTTCAATCCATAGGTAAGGCCTGACTGATAATCGTCGTTCACTCCATTGTTACCGGAGGTATATCCGGCACTTACACCTAAGATCGACAAGATTTTATACTCCAGACTGAATGCCCAGGTATAGCCATTTTCATCTATGGTCATTTCATTATCAATCTGCTCTCCATTCCCATCCGTATAACCATAATAGGCACTTTTGTCCAGGTAATAGTTGAAACTGGCTGTAGCAGTAAGATTTTTCAGCGGGCTAACCTCTGCTCCAAGGGCAAACAATCCAGGCATGTCGGCTCTTGTCTTCTCTCCGTCAGGAAACATATTCACATCATCCACCTCGGTATCATTGGTCAGTTCAATCTTGGTATGATGTTCATACTTGGCAGCAATATTGATCTTATCGGAGAGGTGAAAATTCACACCAATAATCGGGGCAAAACCCGAACCAGTCTGAGTCGCATCAAGTTCTGCGTCAGCAGTCAGGGCATCAAGACCAGTCGCAGTTGCTTCCAGTGAAGCAATTACATCAGCAGGCAGTTGCGGATTAGACGCAATCCTTCTGAGGTAATCCCCAGGGGTCTGCCAGTCACCATAAGGAGCATCAATGAGTACCCCGGTTAATGATCCTTCATATATATTGCTGGCCATAACGTATCTTCCTCCAATAGCAACTGAAATCATATCATTAAGGGCATAGGTGGCCCCGACCTGGATTCCATAATATGTGGATGAGCCATTAAAGCCTGCGCTCATATCATACCCGGTAACATTCCTGTAGCCCGGATCCCAACCGGTAGCATCTTCAATAGACTGATCCAGGGGCTGTAAACTACTATATAACATCGGTACCAGGTCGGAGACCGGGACCTCAAAAGTTGGGAGTCCCGTTTGAAAATCAGCACTGCCGCCTCCGCCAATGATATTAAAACCTGCTGAAAAGGTCCATTTATCCATTTTATAGGCTGCATAGATACTTGGAAAAATAGGAGCAGTTAATTCAGCGTCATAATCTACGGGGGTTCCATTGAGGTACATATAATCACTGGTAACCTTTCTGGTCTGAAAAATGGACTGGTTAGACAAGGAGAGGTGCAGTCCATTATTCAATTGTGATAGTCCAGCTGGATTGAAGTAAACCGCATCAATCCCAAGGGTAGCATTTCGGGACATGGTCCGAACCCAAGCTGCACTTTGATTTGTGTTGGTTTTCAAGCCTCCTGCCATAAGGAGCTGGGAAGAGACCAACATAGCAACCAACAATAAATTCAATCTTTTCATGAGGATTTTTTTTTGTTTAGCGCGTACAAGAAAGTAATTTTTTTTAAGAATCAACATTTTTGCCCTGATTTGGTTATCTCTATATCATGAAGAAACGAGTAACGGGATTGGGTGGCGTTTTCTTTAAATCCGCCAACCCGACAGCATTAAAAGAGTGGTACGAAAAGCATCTCCATATTGAAAGTGGTGAGCACGGAGCCCTCTTCAAGTGGAGACAGGATGAAGATCCGAAAAAAGCTGGATATACGGCCTGGAGCATATTTCCGGACGACACAACTTATTTTAAACCCGCAGACAGGGACTTTATGTTCAACTACCGGGTGGAGAATCTGAAAGAACTTCTGCAGGTCTTGAAGGAAGAAGGTGTACAGGTAGTAGGTGAAATGGAAGAATATCCATATGGAAAATTTGGATGGATTTTGGATCCCGATAGAAATAAGATCGAACTATGGGAGCCGGTTGATGAAGATGCCCTCTGATGCCCGATCAAAAACAAATGAGTTATATGTGGGATAGGAGATACGGCACAGAAGAATATGCCTATGGCAAGGATCCAAATGCCTTTTTTTCCACCCATCTGGATGGCATGGATCCTGGCCTTTTGTTGCTGCCGGGCGAAGGAGAGGGTAGAAACGCCGCAGATTCCGCCCTCAATGGCTGGACTGTGGATGCCTTTGATCAGAGTAATGTTGGAAAAAGCAAGGCTCTGGCCCTTGCGTCGGAGCTTGGCGTGGAAATTAACTACCAGGCATGCCTCCTGGAGGATTTCCAGTTTCTTCCTAATCATTATAATGCTGCCGGGCTTCTGTTTTTCCATCCCGATCCAGCAAGCCGGTCATTTCTACATAAGAAAGTTTATGAGTCCCTTAAACCAGGGGGAACTCTAATTCTTGAGGCATTTCACAAAGAGCAACTACAAAAGAACACGGGTGGACCCAGATCCAAGGAGATGCTGTTTGACGAAGAGACGCTCTCTTCCGACTTTGCTTTTTTTAATACCCTTTTGCTTGAAAAACAGGAAATTGAACTCAACGAAGGGCCTTTTCACCAGGGCCTGGCATCTGTGATTCGCTTCCTGGGAATAAAACCCAATTAGAATCAATATAACATGACAACTAATGACTCTCACCAGGTATCCCCTGTATCCATATCCTTTACCGAAGAACTCACTGAAGGCATCTATCTAATTGGATTTAGAAGAGAATTTCTTTTCCGGGCCGGACAGGTAATAGGCATTGCCATGGAGGAAAAAGGGCCCCGCCGCCTCTATAGCATATGCTCCGGAGAGCAGGAAGAAGAAATCCATATTCTATACAAAGTGGTGGATGATGGTTTTCTGACTCCTCAACTATCAGACTTGGAAATAGGCGAGACCATCTGGATTACTGCTCCCGGAGGGGAATTCACAGGAGATAAAGATCCGGCTGTCTGGATAGCCACAGGAACCGGCATTGCCCCCTTTTATTCCATGTTCCGTTCCGGACTGGGAGAAAATAAAACTTTACTTCATGGGAATCGCTTCATGGAGCAGTTTAATTTTTATGATGAATTCCGGGAGGCTTTTGGCCAAAACTATATCAGGTGTAGCAGCGCCGATAATGGCGAAGAGGTGTACCAGGGGCGGGTTACCAGATACCTGGAGGAGCAGGATGCACTGAATCCGGCCTTAAAGTACTACCTTTGTGGAAGCGCCGATATGGTGGTTGAAGCCAGGGATATTCTTATCAGTAAAGGAATCCCATTTAGTAATATTATCTCTGAAATATATTTCTGATCCATGCGGGAACATCTGTTTGGCAAGACCCTGGAAGAGTTAAAAGACCTGAGTGTTAAACTTGGGCTCCCTGCTTTCACAGGTCGTCAACTTGCCGAATGGCTTTATAAAAAAGAGATAAGTTCCTTTGATGAAATGACCAATCTTTCCCTGAAGGCCAGGGCGCTTCTCAAGGAACATTATGATACGGGCATCATATCTCCTACGGATATTCAGGTCTCTGTAGACGGAACCAAAAAATATCTCTTTCCTGCACTCGAAGGAAAATTTATTGAGACAGCCTATATCCCGGATGGCTTACGTCATACCGTATGTGTTTCTTCACAGGTTGGTTGTAAAATGGGCTGCCTCTTTTGTATGACCGGTAAACAGGGTTTCCAGGGCAACCTTAGCTCAGGAGAGATTCTGAACCAGTACAGAAGCATTCCCGAATGGAAAAGCATCACCAATCTGGTATATATGGGCATGGGTGAACCATTGGATAACCTGGAGGAAGTATTGAAGAGCCTGGAGGTACTTATTTCGGACTGGGGATTTGCCCTGAGTCCCCGCAGAATTACCGTTTCAACCATTGGCATCACTCCGGCCATGCTTGAATTTCTTAACAGGAGCAATGCTCACCTGGCGGTAAGCCTTCATACCCCATTTGAGGAAGAGCGCCGCAAGCTCATGCCGGTCCAGCAGGTTTATCCCCTGAAGGAGGTTCTTAAGGAAATCAAATCCTGGGATTTCGGCCGGCAGCGCAGGGTTTCTTTTGAATACATATTATTCAAGGATTTCAACGATTCGCTGTCCCACGTTAACGAACTCTCGAAAATCCTGCATGGAATCCGTTGCCGTATCAACCTGATCCGTTTCCACCCCATTCCGGATACCCCACTTGAATCGCCCGATGAAGAAACCATCCAGGCATTTAAGGAAAAACTAACTGCCAAGGGGATCACCACTACCATCCGGGCCAGCAGGGGTCAGGATATCTGGGCCGCCTGCGGACTACTTTCTACCAAAAAACTCGCTGATAAATAAGAGGAAATACCATCAATCTTGAAAAAGGGATGCAGTGGCTCATTGACCTTCTGATGCTTTTCTTTCCCTCAAATTGCCTGGTGTGTGGCTTAAGGTTACACGCCCCCGGAGACATCTTATGCTTTATGTGTGAAATGGAAATGCCCAGGGCCGGGTTTGGGGATCTGGAAAACAACCCGGTGAGTAAAATCTTTTGGGGCAGAGTAAGTGTTAATGCCGGAACTTCTCTTTTCAGATTCGAAAAGGGATCTGCATACCAGACCCTGCTTCATGATCTGAAATACCGAGGCAACAGGAGGGCTGGCTTATATCTTGGACGGCTGCTGGGTCATGAATTAATAAATAGCTCTTTTGCAGATAGTGATCTTATGGTCCCGGTGCCTCTCCACAGACTCAGGCTTAAACAGCGTGGTTTTAATCAGAGTGAACTTATCGCCCGGGGAGTTTCTGAAATTACAGGGATCCCTGTTGTAAGCCATTTATTAAAGCGACACAGCTATCAGCGTTCACAAACAACAATGAACAGGCAGGAACGATTTGAGAATATGACCGTAGCATTCACCCTGGGCAACATAGCTCCCGATCTACATGGGAAAAAAATATTGATTATCGATGATATTATAACCACGGGAGCTACCCTGGAGGCCTGCAGCCAGGTAATACTTAGCGAATTCAAATGCCAGATCTACATTGCTACTATATCCTATGCCTGACTATTGGTGTTTAAACCGGTAAGCCAGGGAAACACTGATCACATTATGAAATAGACCTCTGTACTGGGAATTATTCCATTCCTCCGGATCTCGAAAGGGTATAGCCGAATTTGTATACCTGAGTCCGGCCATCATCCTGTCGCTGAACCAATATCTAATTCCGGCAAAAACACTTAATCCAAACCTCCTGTTATCGGGGTAAGAGGACTTGTCCAAGACTCCGTTTTCATCCCAAAACACGTTGGTAATCAACACTTCAGGAGAAATGCCAAGCTCAAGTATTATCTTTTCATCAAAGAGGTAGTGAACCGAAAGGGGGAGTTCCACAATATGATAGGCGCTTTTATAAAGGCTTGGATTGGTATCAGTTGGACCTTCATAAACACCACGGGTGCCATACTTGATTTCAGCTTGCCAGTAAAAGTTCTGATCAATGAGACGATTTACAAAAACTCCTGCATTGAATCCAAGTTTATTAAATCCCTGATAGGAGTCTCCGCTAACCTGGGAAATATTTATTCCCCCAAAAAAACCGGCATTAAACTGCTGTCCGTTCATAGAAACTGTCAAGCATAACAGTATCACGATCGCTAATATAGTCTCCTTATGTCTACCCTGTCTCTTATTCATTTCTAATCTCCTCCATAAGTAGCTGAACACCTTCCCCGGCACTTTTTTGGATAACCTGAATCCTCGGATGCTCGGCAATGACCACTTCGTTCGGATCAATCACATAGATTGGAGCTGTTCCTGAAACATAATTGATCAGACCGGCAGCCGGGTAAACATTCATTGAGGTTCCAATAATCACAAAAATATCAGCTTCAGAGACCACCCTGGCGGCCTCTTCTATGGCCGGTACTGCTTCGCCGAACCAGACCACATGGGGGCGTAACTGGGATCCCTTTTCACATAAATCTCCCTCATCAAGTTTCCAGCCTTCAATATCATACACCAGGGTGGAATCCATCGTACTCCGTGATTTTCGGAGCTCGCCATGCAGGTGTAATATATGGCTCGAGCCAGCCCGCTCATGCAGGTCATCCACATTCTGTGTGACGATCTGCACATCAAAATACTGCTCTAACTCAAGCAGGTCAATATGTCCTTTGTTGGGCTTTGTTTCAAGCAGCTGTTTTCTTCTTTCATTGTAGAAACGCAAAACCATTGCCCGATCACGTTCCCAACCACCCGGACTGGCCACATCATAAACATTGTTTTCCTCCCACAAACCTCCCATTTCACGAAAGGTTTTCAATCCGCTTTCTGCGCTCATACCGGCGCCTGTTAACACCACAAGTTTCTTCATAGCTCAAATGAATTAATCCTGCACTTCCAGAAAGGTTCTGATCTGCTCTTTAAGAGTAATTAGCCTGCATTTATCTCTATTCTTGGTGAGTATTCTTAATGAGCCTGCCTCATTCGCGGAATCAAAAAAGTCAAAATCATACTTTTTTTTCAAATAATCCATCACCGGATACTGAACCCGGCCATCTGTGCAATTTACCACTGTTCCAAACCTCATAAGCCCTTCTGAATATAAATTCAATTAACGTAAATATAAGATTTTGGCTGAACAATTAGTTTCTTTACTTTTATCCAGAATGATCGACCAGCAGACTATAAATCAGATTTTTGATACCGCGGACATTGTCGAGGTAATATCCGATTTTGTAACTCTAAAAAAGAGTGGGGCCAACTTCAAGGGTCTCAGTCCCTTTTCCAATGAAAAAACCCCCTCTTTCATGGTCTCTCCGTCAAAAGGGATTTTTAAAGATTTTAGCTCGGGAAAAGGTGGAAATGTGGTGGGCTTCCTTATGGAACACGAGAAACTCTCCTATCCGGAAGCTCTCAGATACCTGGCCCAGAGGTACAACATTGCCATCGAAGAGAAGGAGCTCACCGCCGATGAGATTCAGCAAAGAAATGAACGGGAGAGCCTGATGGCTGTCACCGCATTTGCTTCCTCATATTTTGTTACTCAAATGAATAGTGACGAAGGAAGGGCCATTGGCCTTGGATATTACCGAAACAGGGGCTTTCGTGACGACATTCTGAAGAAATTCGAGCTGGGCTACAGTCCGGAAAAGCGGACCGCTTTTAGCGATGAAGCAGGAAAAAACGGATACAAAAGAAACTATCTGGTAAAAACGGGCCTTTCCATTGAACGAGATGACTATATATTCGACCGTTTTGCCGGCAGGGTTATCTTTCCCATTCACTCCCTCTCAGGAAATGTGATTGGTTTTGGTGGTCGCACTTTAAAATCGGATAAAAATATTGCCAAATATCTGAACTCACCTGAATCGGATATATACCATAAGAGCAGGGTGCTTTATGGGCTGTTCCAGGCAAAAAAAACTATTGTATCGCAGGAAAGATGCTTCCTCGTGGAGGGATATACCGATGTTCTTTCCATGCACCAGGCCGGTATTGAAAATGTGGTGTCTTCTTCCGGAACAGCTCTTACAACGGAACAGATCCGCTTAATTAAACGATTTACTCAGAATGTAACCATTCTCTACGACGGTGATGAAGCGGGTATCAAAGCTTCCTTCCGGGGAATTGACATGATCCTGGAAGAGGGCATGAATGTGAAAGTGGTCATGTTTCCACAGGGGGAGGATCCGGATTCCTATGCCCAGTCGCATAGCTCATCTGAGTTTCTGGAATATATTAAGACCAGTGAGAAAGATTTTATCTCTTTTAAAACAGAGATCCTGCTTGCGGAAGCCCAGCACGATCCCATCAAAAGAGCCCAGCTAATTACAGATATTGTAAGATCTGTATCTGTTATTCCTGATGGAATTATGCGCAGCGTTTTTCTGAAAGAAAGCAGCCTGCTTCTTGGTGTAGAAGAGCAGGTGCTTTACACAGAAACAAATAAAATCAGGCAACGGAGGCAGGAACAGCAATGGCGCAGAGAGCA
>Ga0209633_10004316_pt1 | contig 12797 bp, 8 predicted proteins | sample Cruoilmetagenom1_FD_187290 | JGI IMG/M metagenome (GOLD analysis project Ga0209633, IMG submission 187290) | Oil polluted marine microbial communities from Coal Oil Point, Santa Barbara, California, USA - Sample 1 (SPAdes) (version 2) | ecosystem: Environmental > Aquatic > Marine > Oil seeps ... | reverse complement strand
CAGTGCAAAGAAAATCGGCAGAATAATCCCAAGCGGATGCACCCTTTTTTTCCCGCCCGGCTGAGGAAGAAAGCGTGCTATCTTATCCTCTGCCGCAAATGAGGTAAACTCATCGGGTTCATTTGTCTTTTTTAGGTAGTTCAGTCCGCGCTGAGCCTGCAGGTTTGACGGATCAATCTCAATGATATCAAGCCATAAGCGAAGGGCGTTGCCGGTGTCTCCGCGCTTCAGATAAACCGCGGCCAGACCTAGAAGTACATTAACATCATTTTCACGAATATCAACGGCCCGTCGTAAGTAGGAGAAGGCTCCGCCGTAATCACCCTGATGCAGGCAGGACATTCCAAGCAGATAAAAGAAGTTGAAGTTCTCCCTGAACCTGAAGACCTGAGGTTCAAGAATTCGAATAACGTCAGAGTATTTTCTTTTGTTGAATAATAGATATGAGTCTTTCAGTGTATCAGACATTATTAATCTTCAAACTTGTTCCTATTTTTCTCCAGTGTTTCAATCATGGTAGACAAAGTTTCCAGCTCATCATCCGATAAAGGCTCGTCACTGTCAATAAGACGGTCAATGTGAGTGATAATATCCTCAGTCAAAGTAAGTTCATTTTTGATCGAATTATCCACGGACTGAAGGCCGCTGCTTTCGGTTGAAATCCTGTTGTAAAGATCATCAAGGGTTGAGGTGCCGGTTGATTCCAGTGCAGTGCTGAAACCTGAATCAGATACATTTCCGAGAACAAGGGTTATCTTGCGTTTGCCGCCCTCAGGGACCCTGATAGGCTCATAATAATGGCTAACAGCCGAATCATTGATCGAATAAGGCAGAAGGTTAAAATTACGGTCTGCCTTTGTGTTTAAAGTCCACCCGCTTTCATCCAGCCTCTTCCAGTTAGCGAATATGACCTTATCCGGCTGAGTGACTACAGTATTATCAAGCATCATTAAAAGACCTACCTCGGAGTTGAATCTTTCTGATGAGCTCCAGTAGTCAGGCAGAATACCCTGTAATACTGTTTCGGAGCTAATTTCAGCTTCATCGGAGGTATAAAAATGAGGTTTACCCCTGCTTTTTTCACCAAGCCAGGTATCAAAGAGATACTTCAGGCCGATGGAAAGGGTTTCTTCCGATATATTTTCGATAGTGATATCAATTTTTATTCCGTCGGCAATACTGCTATTGACGGATGTAACGAATGAAAAGCTCTCAGTAACGTTCAGCGTCTTTGATGTCCATACGAATTCGGCACCGGATCTGGTTTCAGAAACGGTCTGATCATATTCGAAGGTATCGCCCAGCCTCTGAGTACGGTTGTCTACCAGGAGTATTATACCACTTGTCCTCGGATCCTGTTTGAGCAGCAGTGAGGTATATTCCTCAGAAACAAGTTTATTCTGATAAAAAACAGAAATGCGCCCGCTTGATTCATGGAGAACAAGCTTCATCCTTCCTTCCTGAAGCTCAAGGGCCGCGGCTGAGAAGGTAATGCTTATTAATATAATTATTATAACTAAAATTTTTTTCATATTATTTCCCCACATTGCCCAGGTATTTCAGATAGAAGTTCTTTACTTCCTGAGCCCTCGTTTTAATTTCAAGAAGTCTGAGCTTGTCTTCGGTAGTCAAAACACCAGTATCATCCGGTTCTACGACGATTTCTTCAGGGTTTAATTCTTCAACAACTTCCTGTGAGGGAGTTTCCGGGGTCACTTCTATAGTTTTAGCCGATTCGGCGGCCTTGGTTTCAGCGTTTGTAAGGCGATATTCCAATTCTGAAATTTTTCGCTTAAGCGCCATTATCTCATTATCTTTATTCCTGATACTCGTCTGCAGATCCAGAAGTTCGAGCGAGAGCGACTGTCCTCCGGTGCTGGAACTGACGCCGTCATTTATGAGAGACAGCTTTTTCTGATAGGAATCCAGCGCGTTTTCATAGGTTTTCTCTCTAACCTGAAACTCTTCTATTGATTTAAGGTATTCTTCATGGGTAAGTTTAAGAAGTTCGACAAGAGATTCTTCACGATACTTCTGTTCTATCATTGCAAGTCGATAAGTGGCTGATTCAACTTTGTAGCTTGCAGGATAGGTGTAGACTATATGGGAATATAGACTCTCAGCTTCTTCAAGACGACCGAGCGCATAGAGAGACTCGGCAGACCAGAAGTATGCATTGGCTGCATAGGCTGAATCCGGATAGCTTTCAATGAAGTTATGGCTTTCGAGAATACAGTTTTCATAATCATTCTGAAGGAACATCAACCTGCCCTTCTGGTAGAGGGCTTCCTGATAATATTTATGATCAGCGAAATTCTGAATGAAAAATTCCAGATTTTCTTCTGCATTATCAAGCTGTCTCAGAGCTATATAAGATTTTGCGATCCAGAAATAAGCGTCAGAATGAACTTTTCTCTGATTAGAATCAATTACAATATCTCTGAAATAAGTAAGGCTCTCACTGTATTTTCCGCTTCTGAAGCCGGCAATACCCTTATCTAACAGACCGATGTCGCTTTGGGCAAACAAACCCAACGAAACAGTAAGGAATATTGCGAGTAATAAAGTTTTTTTAACAATAGATTTCAAGGTCTACACTCCTGTTCTAAATTTCGACCTTTTTATGTATTATATAAAGGATACAAAAATAAAAATAGTATTATTTTTATATGAAATCAGCCGATACCCTGGAGTATTCTTACTTCATCTTCTTTGTTGGCAGCGCCGAAAAAGGAACTCCCTGCTACAGCAAGGTCTAATCCTGCTTCTCGAACTGAAGCAGCGGTTTCTCTATTGATGCCCCCGTCGGCTGAAATAAGATAATCATACCCTTTCTCTTGACGTATTTTGTCAAGCTGTCTGATTTTGTCTACACATTGAGGGATCATCTTTTGTCCTCCGAAACCAGGATTAACCGTCATTGCAAGAACAATATCAATAAAAGGAAGAAGCTCTGATAAAGCGGATACTGGTGTCGAAGGTACTATGGCTATACCGGCTTTCATCCCGCGAGCCTTAATCTGCTGAATTATCCGGTGAGTGTGAATAGTATTCTCAATATGGATCGTTACATTATCAGTACCGGCGTCAGCAAGAAAATCTATCTGATTTTCAGGGTTATCGATCATCAAGTGGGCATCGAGAACAAGATCTGTAATTCCTCTGATAGCCTTAACCATCTGAGCACCGAAGGTTATAGGAGGAACGAAACTTCCATCCATCATATCGAGATGAATCCAATCACAACCAGCTTCTTCTATGTATCTGATCCCCTGCTCCATATTTACAAAGTCAGCGGCAAGAACAGATGGTGCAATTTGCATTATTTTATTTTTCATGGGTTAAGAATAGCAAAATTGAGATAAAGGTGCAAGAATAGCCTCTTTTTATGGATGAGGTCCAGGGCTGGAAAGAGCCTTATTTTCTTCACATGATTGACTAATAATACCCACATGTTATAATGAAAAACGCACATGAACAATGCTATGAAAACATCTCTCCTGGATGAAGCATATGATTGTTTTAACAAGGGTTTGTTTGGAGAGTCAGCTAAAATTTTAGATAAAGCCCTTTCGATCGATTTTGAAGATCAAAGAATTATATGCGCTCTGAAATGTGCGAATTTCTGGAAAGGAAAAGAAGAGAAACTGGAGTCAATCTCCGAACATTTTGCAAAAGGTGAATACCTTTTAAAAGAATGGATAAATTTCTCTTCGTTTTTCAGCGGTTTCAGTGAGTCTGATGAGAAATGTCTAAACACAATCAGACAATGGTGTTTTGGAAATGCCCTGAAATCCTATGAAAAAGTCTTTTATGATTCAGGGGGTAATGATTCGGGAATATTATTTCGAATCGGACGGTGTTATAAAAGTATCGGGGATTACGAAAATGCTCTGAATTTTCTTGAAAGAACGTTTCGTCTGCAGAAAGAGAATTCAACAGTAATTGCTGAGCTGGCAGATTGTTATGCCCTGATAAATGAAGTTAAAACGGCTAAAATCTTTTTCAGAGAGGCGTTCTTTATCGATCCTCAAAAGATCGAATTTGCCTTTCTTGAATCATTGATGATTGAACGCCTGATTAACCAGATGAAGGATCTGGGTATAACCGGAGAGGCCGCCAGGGAATGGCTTCCTGTATACGGGGTTGTTTACGGTGTATTGAATATAAAACGTGAATTAAAACCTTTAGAGCTAGGAAAGCTTAAACAGTCTATATTCTCTTATGAGAACAGGCTTGAAGAAAATAGTGATGTCGGTTCGGAGACTATGCCGAGACTTTTAAATTATTACTTTAGATTAATCGATCATTATATATGCGTTGCAGAAGAACGTGCCAAGATCGAAGACATATTGAGAAAGATAAAAAGACTCAATGATGAGATCTTTATGGAGTACATTAACTAGCAGGAGTGAAGAATGTCCGCAGATTGCGTAAAAACTATTACTGAAATATTAAATGAAGAGAAATGGACCAGAGCCACGCTCAATAACTACTCAATTAGTAACTTTAAAGAACTTGATGACCAGATTAAGCTTGCCTATGAACAGGAGCTGCAGACTGAGGTTAAGGAGCTCTGTGACGAGCATCTTACACACACAAAAAACAGTATTGCCGCCCTTTATATCTCAGGTATTCTAGGGCTTAGACGTCAGCTTATTGACGATACTAATTTAGTTGTTCTGATTACAATTTTTGCAGATAATCATAAATGGAACATTGTAGAATTTTTATGCAACAGTATTCTGGAATTCGGTGAAAATAAATATGCATTACGAACTCTCGCTGAATGTTATGAGAATGAGAATGAAGAGGACAATAAATTCGATGTCTGGGAACGTCTGATCAAGGTTGATTACGAAGAAGCCGAGATAGTTAAGGTTCTTGCAGAGAAGCGTGAGGAAGACGGTAATATTGAGGGCGCAGTAGAGCTTTACAAGAAGGCAATACACAGGTTTATCAATAAGAAACTCTTCAGCAGCGTTAAAGAGATATGGGCGAAACTTATTCAGTATTCTCCTGAAGAAATAGATTTCTTTTCACATGTAAACAGAAAAGTGAGTACCATTATCAGCACCGAGCGTGCATCACAGCTTCTTGAAGATCTCTATACTTATTATAAAAGTAAAGAGGATTGGAGCCGCTGTATAGAGATCCTTAAAGAGATACTGCTGTTTGATTCAAAGAACGCATGGGCCAGGAAAGAGATCACCGACAGCTATAAAGCAAAATACAGCTATCACAGTCAGCTTGACGAGTATATAAGGCTGTCGAACCTTAGTCAGAGCTGGAGAAATGTTCATGACGCTATCGCGGATTTTGAGAAACATATATCTTTTGACGTAGGCAGTTTCGTCAGTCATAAAGCCTGGGGGATTGGAAAAATACAAGGTATCAGCGGTGACGAAATCACTATTGATTTTGTTAAGAAACGAAATCATAAAATGTCGCTGAAAATGGCCGTAAATGCACTTACCAGTCTCGCAAGTGATCATATTTCAGCCCTGAAGGTCCGCAAGAAAAAAGAAGTTCTGAAAAACAAGATTAAAACTGATGTGCCCTGGGCATTGAAGATCGTTATCAGAAGTTTCGACAATGCTGCTAATATGAAGCAGATTAAGGCTGCAATTGTTCCGAGTATTTTAACTCCCGGTGAATGGTCAAGCTGGAGTACTCAGGCAAGAAATCTGCTGAAAGAGGATCCAGTATTCGGCAATCATCCCGACAAAATTGACGTATTTATGGTACGTGATAAACCTATTTCCAAAGAAGAGAAGATCTACAATAAATTCAAGGCTGAGAAAAATTTCTTTAATAAAATAAAGGCACTTGATGACTTTATAAAGATTAGCGATCCTGAGTCGGACTTCTTTAATGAAATGTTCACCTACTTCGCAAATTTGCTTAAATCATATACTGTTGCGGATGAACAGGTTGTAGCAAGCTTTTTTATCGTTTCAAAGCTGATTGATCAGTATCCATTTCTGAACTCAGCAGATTTCAATCTGAATTTCCTCGATCTCGTTCAGAGTATTGAGGATCTTGAAACTGTGTATGTCGGACTCGATAATACCGATATCAGAAAGCAATTTCTTATTGCAATGAAGGAAAAAGAGGAATGGCCTGAAATCTATGTAAAACTTTTCCCGAAAGCAATGTCGACATCAATCATCGATGAGCTTGCATCATCCGGGCATCGGGAAAAAATTAAAGCACTCTTCCTTACAATGGCCGACAGATACCGTGAATTCAGAGAAACATTCATCTGGATAGTCAAAAATTATGTTTCAGAATCATGGTGTGAAAAACACAACGTCAGTTATGAAAAAATACTGATAAATATGATTCACCTCCTCGATATCACATACCGTGAAATTTCTGATAAGCGTGACGTCAGTGACAACAGAAGACTCAATAAACAGGTTCTGACCTTCCTGATCAAAGATGAACAGGTTGTGAATTACATAAACCAGGCAGATGAAGATTCGGTAACTCGGATATATACTCTTATATCAGATGTAAAGGATCTTGATGTTAAATTCAAACAGGAACTTAAAACTCTAATTAAAGAAAGATTTTCAGGCTTTAAATTCTACGATGAAGAAAGCTCAAAAGGCGATGTTAAGGTAAGCGTCCGGGGACTCCTTGTTTCAGAAGCGGCTTTCAAAGCAAAACAAAAAGAACTCAAGCATATTATTGAAGTTGAGATTCCGACTAACTCAAAGGAAATCGGAGCAGCTATTGAGCTCGGAGACCTTAGTGAAAATGCAGAATATAAAGCCGGAAAGGAAAAGCAGGAGCTTCTTCAGATTTCAGTAGGAAAGCTCCAGGAAGAAATTGACAAAGCCAAGGTTATCAATTCATCGACGATTTCTACGGAAAAAATTGCTTTTGGTATCATAGCCGCACTCAAGAACAACACAAGCGGCGATAAAGAAGTATTTACCATTATGGGGCCGTGGGAATCAGATCCGGCCAAGAATATTATTTCTTACCAGTCGCCCTTCGCGGGAGAACTTCTTGGACATACAACCGGAGAATCACTGCAGTTTACAATAAATGAACGGGAATATGATTACAGCATTGAGGAGCTTACGGTAGCTGATTTTTAAATAATCGGAGTTGAAATGAAAAAAAGTATCTTGTTAATTCTTCTGATTCTTGTTTTGTCGGCATCGGTGTTCGGTGTCGACAGAGTCGATATGATTGTGCTTCTTGATAATTCGGTCAGTGTTCTGCCTTTTTACGATAATATTCAGAATTCATTAATTAAAAGAATTATTTCCGAGCATTTAAAACCCGGTGATACCTTCAGTCTTATCACCTTTGCTGATTATCCCGAAGTGGAAATTTCGCGTGAAATCAAGAACGACAAAGACATAAATGAAATACTCGCCTACTCTGCAATTCTGCAGCCAATGGGTAATCATACTGATCTGATTCTTGCCCTGCGTTTCCTCTACAAATATACCCTTGACCTGCCTCTCAGTAACAGGAAGAAAATAGTGATTCTTACTGACGGTATTCATGATCCCCCGTCCGACAGTCCCTACTACAATTCTGATCCGAATGTAGTAAAGGCGGAAATAGAAAAGGCAGCCGGAGATATTCACCGCGAAGGATGGGATGTATCAATAGTTGAGCTTGAAGATGCCCCGGGGACAGACGGAGTTCTATCGACAGCAGATTCTGATGAGGAAGCTGATGATCCCGCGGTTATTGATGTCATTGATACGGTAGCCGAGACCCTCGGCAGCAAGCCGAATGCATTTAAGAATGACGGAACAGACATGGCCGGAATTGCCTTGGGTATTCCCCTTGTCGGAATTCCGGAGCATCTTGGAGAGACCAGAGGCGAGCTGACGGTACCGTTGAGTATCCGCAACCGCGGAAACGAGGTAATGCTTTTCAGTTTGTCTGCGGTTAACGCGGAAGGCAGTGATATTCTGAAGGAGAAGGTATCGATAAAGCTCGAACCTGATTCAGAAGGAGTGCTAAATGTTAAACTGAACATAGCTGCCGATTCTGAACCCGGTGAATATTCAAAAGATATCGGCCTCAAGCTTGTTGGTGGACTTAATACCGAACCTCGTACACTGAAAATAAACTACACTTTCATTGAGAAAGGCGGTTTTGACCGTGCTATTGATATGCTTCTTGACTGGCGGGTTATAGCTGTGCTTATCGCCGTAATAGTCGCAGTAATTATAATTATACTCGTTAAAAGAGCATCATCAGGTGATGGAGAGTTCATTAATCCTCTACCTTACAAAGATGAGGAAGAGGAAAAAACCGGGACTGCTCGTGAAACAGAAAAAGAGACTTCGACAGCTGTACCGGCGGGTCAGGAGACGAGTAAGAAGCGAGAGCCTGAAGAATATTTAATTGCGGCCATGTCTTCTGAAACAGAGGATGAAATTCCTCATAAAAAGCATCGTCCGGTACAGATGCTGGTTTACGGGCAGAATACAAAATTAGGTATTACAAATGTTAAATGGCTCGGTCTGAACAGAAAGCGCAGCATCGGGAGCTCATCATACTCGATTTTCAAAATATTCTTTATTAAGGTACCATCTGTTATTGCTGATATTGAATGTACTGGTGACGACTTCATTTTTACACCGGTTAGAAATGAGTATTTCCCGGATGTTGAAGAACCGATTCATTACTGCCTGAATAAAAAGATTAAAATTGTAAATACGGATAACAAGATGTTTTATATAGAATTCAGACAGTGGGTATCGGAGCTTGAAAAACTCAACAGACTGATGGCTATGACAAAGCATAGCGGAAAACCGGATATGGAATTCTAAGCAATAACGAAGCCGATCAATGGCGAAGCCATTGATTACATCTGCTCGATAGCTCCGAGAGCGGCCTTACGGACGGCATTGTTAATCTTTTCATCCGTAAGCTCCTCCAGACGTTTCTTCATGCCGCCGAAACCGTTCAACTGAATCCCTCTAATGCCGTATATCTTCACGGCAACGTCATTATGTCCGAGCATCCTCTCGAAAACAGGCTCGAGTTTCGGACTTTCAGCCTTACTCAAGAATTTACAGGTATAGCTTAATACTGCTGAATTGTCCTTTTCCCATTCCTGATCGATAACCTCAGTAATAACCTGGAGAGAGCCGGTTATATCTTTTTCGATGATAATCTCAGCTGATCTGGTTCTCACGGACGGCGGCGTATTGCTTTTACGGTAGAGTTCCTTCAGAAAATCAAGCGCTTCATTATTTGAAATTTCACCGAGAGCCGCGACTGCAGCAATCTTAACATTATTTTCAGGATCTTTTTTAGCTTTGTAGATCAGAATATCAACGGCTTCAGTACTTTTAAGCTCACCAAGGGCTTCAGCTGCACTGACCCTGACCCTCCAGAAAGAATCTTTAAGCGATTGAATCAAGGTGTCCTCAATATCATCACCTTCAAAGGTAGCAAGGGCCTTCACGGCATAGGCACGAAGATAGGTATCGCTGTCCTGCAGGGCAAGCTCAATGGACGGTAATGCATCGGGATGCCCGATCTTGCCCAGGGCTTCACAGGCGTTCCATCGCCACGATTTTTCCTCATCGATATCCTCAAGAATATCGATAAGTATGTCCAGTGATTGTTCTGAACCAATATCTCCAAGAGCCTTGATTATAGTCGGTTTTAGTTCGTCATAAAAGTCATCGTCATCAAGCAGGTCAAGCAGCGGATCAACCGATTTTTCCGTACCGCATTTACCGATAGCAGTTATTGCAGCTGAAGCAAGTGTTTTTATCTCATGGTCGACCAGAGGGAAAATAATATCTTCAGAATCATCATCGGGAAAGGAAGAAAAATATCTTAAAGAAACTGAAAGTGTATTGAAGTTTTCATCCTCCCAGTTATTAATCCTTGCAGCGGCCACAGATACAGCATCTGCATAGTCGATCTTTATGAAGTAGTCGACCGCGGCCTTCATTATATCGGCGTTATTGGATTCAGAGTAGACTAAGGCGACATCCTCAGCGTAAACAGGATCCTCTTCTCCGGCAATTTTATTCAGCAGAGTGATAATTTCTGAGTCAATGCCGTATTTAAGGGTGTCCCGGCGTTCATCGGTAAGGGATATGAGCTCTTCCTTTTCTTCTGCTTCTTTTACTTCTGTTGCGTCTTCAACTTCAGTGTTAGATTCTTCGACTTCATTCTGGATCGTATCTTCGGCGCTGAGCAGAAAGGTAAGATTAAGCAGCATCAGTATAAGTAATAATCGTCCGGCGGTTTTCATGCTTTTTTTCTCCCTCTTCTGAGTATATCATCAAGCATTTCAATTTTAAGGATTCTATACATAGTTAAAATAATAACGCAGCTGCCGACGAAGGCGGATATGAGCAGGAAAAGGTTCCTGAAACTACTGCCGTCCATCCACCAGTTTCCGGTATATTTACGAAGAATGCTGAGAAAAAATATGAATGGAACCATCGAAATGATAATCTTTAGAAAAGTAACGAGGACCTTTTTCCCGTGGAACCTGCCCTCACATTTTCTTACAAACGACAGTAACACTATCAGTCCGATTGTAAAAGCTGCAGAATTTGCAACTGCAAGACCGCTAACGCCGAGGCGGGTTTCTTTAAGCCATACTGAGAGAATAATATCAACGACGGCAACAATAGAGGTAACAATGAAGGGAACACGGTAGTTACCCCCGGAGTAGAAATAGCGTTGAAGAAAATTGTAAGCTCCTGTACTGAAAAGTCCAAGGCTGTATGAAGTTAAAACCATTGCAGTCATACTGGTATTTTCGGCAGTAAACTCTCCCCTCTGAATGGTAACTCCGATAATCTCGTGACCATAGAGCGATAGAAAGACCGCTGATGGTATCAGCAGCACCGCAAGATATCTCAAACCGTACTGCAGGGTATCTCTGAGACCTTCGCGGTCGTCCAGACCAATCTGCTTCGACATCTTAGGAAAAAGCACAGTCGAGATAGAAGCTGAAAAAATACCGTACGGAAACTGCCAGAATACAATGGCATAGGTCAGGGCTGAAGTACTGCCGACGGCAAGCCCTGAGGCAAAACGAAATGCAACTGCCTGAGTGACGCTAAGAATCGAACTAGTCGCCAGAACAGGCAGCCACTGTCGGATTATTTTTCTGAACTGCTCGTTATTAAAGGAGAAATCCGGTTTTAAATCAAAGCCGTATTTCCGGAACTTCGGCAGCTGAAACAGCACCTGGGCAGCTCCGCCTGCCAGTACCCCGACAGCCATGGCATAGACATCCAGATAGCGGTACAGAAAGAGTATGGAGCTTATTACACAGACTGAGAAAAGAATCGGGGTGACGGCCGGGATTAGAAAATGTCCGGATGAATTAAGCGCGCCGATTATGACTGCGCTTATACTGATGAACAGCAGGTAGTTGATAAGCCATTTAAACAGACTGGAAGACAGTTCAATCTTCCAGGGCTCGGTAAATTCAGCGAGGACTATCCTGATAAGGGGTTCGGAAAAAACAATGCAGATTACTGAAAGCGGGATGAGAATAAGCAGCTGAAATGCAATGAGATTACGAACTATCTTAACTGCTTCTTTTTTATCAGTATTACCTGCAATTGATTTGGATAATACAGGGATGAATGCCGATGAAAGTGCACCCTCAGCAGAAAGCTTTCTAAGGTTGTTGGGAATCGAGAATGTTAGATTGATGACATCAGCCTTGCCGCCGGCCCCGAAAATTGCAGTAATCACACCTATCCGTACAAACCCTAGTATTCGTGAGATGAGCGTGCAGATCATTACGACCAGGGTTGATCGTGTTGTACTTTTAGAGGACATATCAGCCTGCTTTACCGGTTGAGCCGGCTGAATTGTATTGCTTCAGAAAGTCTTTTTTATATTCGGTGAAACGGTTCTCTTTTATGCTCTCACGTATTTCCAGAATAAGTTTATTCAGGAAAAACAGATTATGTTCTGAAGCAAGCATTGGTCCGAGCATTTCGCCGGCCTTAAAAAGATGACGAAGATAGGCTCGGGAATAATTCTGGCAGGCATGACAGCCGCATCCATCAACAATTGCCTCGTGTGATGACGCGTGTTTTGCTTTTTTAAGCTGGATAGTTCCTTCCGGTGTAAATACGGTCCCGTTGCGGGCAATACGGGTCGGAAGCACACAGTCGAAGAGATCTATGCCGTTTTCAACAGCGTCGAGAATGTATTCAGGCGTACCGATACCCATCAGATACCGCGGTTTCTCTTCAGGAAGAAATTCGGCGGTATAGGACAGAAAGTCGGTAAAAGCATTATATTCCTCGCCTACCGACAGACCGCCGATGGCGATTCCGGGCAGATTGAGGGCTGTAATTTCCTCTGCACTGCGTTTGCGGAGATCTTTGTAGAAGTTTCCCTGCACGATGCCGAATAGAACGCCCTCATAACCGGGGGTTTCTTTAATCCATTCGGTCTTACTTCGCTGCGCCCAGCGTGTTGTAAGTTCAAGCGCCTCGAGAGCCTTGCGGTAGGTTATTTCAGGAGGTGTACAAACGTCAAGCTGCATCATGATATCGCTTCGGAAAGCCTTCTGCAGCTGCACCACCTTTTCAGGGGTTAATGTATGATAGGAGCCGTCGATATGAGAGCGAAAATAGACGCCCTCCTCTTTGATCTTGCGAAAAGGAGCAAGAGAAAATACCTGGAAGCCTCCGCTGTCGGTCAGGATGTTATGTTTCCAGTTGCTGAACTTATGTATACCGCCGAACTCATCGATGATATCCATTCCCGGTCTCAGATAAAGGTGGTAGGTATTTGCTAAAATAATTTTAAAA
>Ga0209633_10004315_pt1 | contig 12805 bp, 14 predicted proteins | sample Cruoilmetagenom1_FD_187290 | JGI IMG/M metagenome (GOLD analysis project Ga0209633, IMG submission 187290) | Oil polluted marine microbial communities from Coal Oil Point, Santa Barbara, California, USA - Sample 1 (SPAdes) (version 2) | ecosystem: Environmental > Aquatic > Marine > Oil seeps ... | reverse complement strand
AGGGGTTGTTGACGTTTGGCCTTGATTGTTCCAGACCGTGTGGGAACGCAAAAACCATGAAAGCCGAATTGATGTCAGAACTTGCAAACGCCTGCGCCCTTTGTGGCAGCGAAACGGCCCTTGCGGCGGTGGATGTGCCACCTTCCGAGCAGATCGTCACCCTGTGTGCGACCTGTTGCGCGGGCATTGCTGGCGACATTTCCGATGCCCCCCATTGGCGCTGCCTGTCCGACGCAATCTGGAGCACGGATGCCGCCACCCAAGTCACCGCCTATCGCTTGCTGCACCGCCTGAAAGCCGAGTCCTGGGCGCGCGATCTGTTGGACATCGCCTATCTTGAGCCGGAAAATCTGGAATGGGCCGAGGCTGGTCTAGCGGAGGAAGATGAGGACAGCGGTGTGATCCACCGCGACACCAACGGCGCGGTTTTGACGGCGGGCGACACCGTGACCTTGATCAAAGATCTGAACGTCAAAGGCGCAGGCTTTACCGCCAAACGCGGCACAGCTGTGCGCAACATCTCTTTGGTGCCGGACAATGCGGGTCACATTGAAGGGCGCGTTAGTGGGCAGCAGATTGTGATTTTAACGGAATTCGTCAAAAAATCCTGATATCATCCCTTCATGGATAGACATTTGCTCAAAATCATCACCGTTGCTGTCGGTTTGATCAGTGGTAGCACAGCAGCTCATGCGGCTGGGTGTGACCTGCCGCCCAACGTGGTCCAATTGGCCGCTGATGCGGGCCGCGTGATGAACGCCAAACGCGTCAAAGCGGGATTGAAGCCGCTCGTCGTGGATGAAAATCTAGAGGCAGCGAGCTTTGCCCATGCCTGTAACATGTCCCAAGTTGGGTATTTCTCGCATCAAGCCAAAGATGGCAGCGGCCACAGCCAACGTTTGAAGCGCCAAGGTTGCGCGCCCAGAATTTCAGCCGAAAACATCGCCGCCGGTCACACCGAGGCCCAGCCGTTGATCAATGCATGGATGGCCTCAAAGGGGCACCGAAAAAACATACTGATCAAGCGCGGCGCGGACCGCTATGGCATAGGTTTGGCCCATGCTGGCAAGGCCTTTACCCACGGGTTGGTCTGGGTCGCTCTGTTCTCTAGCCCGTGCCGCTAAAAACCGCTACTACACATCCATCCAGATTGTCACCGGCCCGTCATTGACCAGCTGCACTGCCATATCGGCCCCGAACGCACCTGTCGCAACTTTAATCCCTTGGCCGCGGATTTGGTCCGCGAAATATTCATACAACGCGCGCCCTTCATCCGGGGCGGCGGCGGTTGAAAACCCGGGACGATTGCCGCGCGATGTGTCAGCGGCCAGCGTGAACTGACTGACCACCAGCGTCGCACCGCCTGTGTCCAGCACCGAGCGGTTCATTTTACCAGCTTCATCGGTGAAAATGCGCAACTTGCCGATTTTGGCGGCCAAAGTGTCAGCATTGGCCTGCGTGTCGCCCTGCATCGCACAAACCAAAATCAACAGACCCGCACCGATCTCGCCGATCACCACACCGTCCACCGTGACCGAGGATTCTGTGACCCGTTGAATTAAGGCTCTCATCAAAGGCTCCTATTGGTTTTGCGCAATAATGTAGCCGATGACACCCGCCGCAATCGCGCCTAAAATAACCGCAAAGGCGATCTTCCAGACCGAATAAGGGCGTTGGCCTTGAACCTGACCCGTGCGCCCGTTCACAACAAAGCGAAAGGTCTTGCCGCGGTATTTATAAGCCGCCAACCACACCGGCAGCAGGATGTGCTTGAAGGTCACATCATTGATGGTCGTGTCGATATTGCTGATCCGCTGTCGATCCCCGCCAATGTCGAATTTCACGTCCCGCGCGATCACCCGATCCATATAGTGACGGGCTTCTTGGTAACCATCGGCCAATTCGACCGTATAGCCTTCGGCGCGAAATCCGGCCAGATATTCGGGGCGATAGGGCTCAAGTTCGGACAGATCCCACGGGCCGAGCGCATCTGTAAAGCGTTTTGGCAAGGTCTTGGAGGCCAGAACCAACACATCATCAAAAAACCGCGCCACACGGCCTGATGCGGGGGACCAACGGACCTTTTGCACCCGCTGTTGCACGCGCTTTCCATCGCGTATCACGGTCTTTGTGACATAGTAAACCGTGCCGCGCTGTCCTGTGTAACGACTTTTGGTGTCGGCATCATAGGTCCAGTAAGGCACGTAAATACCCTGTAATTTCCGCCCCTTACGCGCATATTGCTTGACCCCGTTTGGCGCGAACCAAAGCCCGCCCAGCCAATCGGCAAGGGCATCCCGCGCCACAGATTCATTCATCGCAAAAGGCAGCAGCGCTTTTGGTTTGATCTGGCGCAGGGTGCCGGTGTCCGTGACCACTGGGGTGGCGCAAAACGGGCATTCAGAAGCGTGAACCTCGGCGTCAAACTCGAATTTGGCGGCGCAATTGGGGCATTGCACCACGCGAACCTCTTCGATTTCGGCCTCGGGCAAACGCGCATTCAAGGCGCTGTTGAAATCCAATTCTGCTATGGCTTGCAACCGTTGCACGCCATCCCCCTCGATCACCGCGTCATGGCCGCAATGATCGCAAATCAGCTTGCCTTCACCCGGAGCAAAGCGAAAGTCGGCCCCGCATTGATCGCAAGGGAACCGATGTTCGACGGCAACATTGGGCGTCATAAAGGGATCGGGCGCGTTTGCCATTGGTGTTTACGCCCCGGGTGGTGGGGGCGGCATGATGGTGAACAAGGTCGCCAATTCATCCACATCCTCGGCCGTTTTCCAGCCGTCTTGACCTGCTGCCCAAACATATGTTTCGCGGCTCAAACTGCCATCCATCAACATCCGCCCCATGTCGGCTCGTGAAAAAGGCCCCTTGGTTTCGGTGCCTTCTGCCACATGCCAAACTTTTTCTACGCTTGGGGCGGGCGGAGGTGGTGGGGTCGCCGCCTGTGCTGTTTGCGGTGCAGTTCCCCAAGGCCCCGTTTGGTTGGCCATCTGGCCCGCCATCGCCATGCCCATCCCCATGCCAAGGCCAGCTCCCATGCCACCCCCGCCATTCGGGTTGCTCGCAGCAGCGGTCATCGCTTCGGCCGCAGAATATTGGGTGAACTTGCCCAGATCGCCTGCCATCCCCATCGAGGTGCGCTTGTCCAGCGCGGCCTCAACGGCGGCTGGCAACGAGATATTTTCGATGTAGAGCTCCGGCATCGCCAGACCGTATTGCTCCAACACTGGCCCGACTTGGCTGACAACCAGTTTGCCCAAATCAGAGGTATTGGCGGCCATATCCAGCACTGGAATGCCACTGCTGGCGATCACCCGCGAAAATTCCTGTACGATGATGTTGCGGATTTGATAGCTGATCTCGTCCATAGTGAATTCACCATCGGTGCCAACAATTTCTGTCAGGAAACGGGCCGGATCAGAAACCTTGACCGTGTATGTGCCATAAGCGCGGATGCGCACGGGGCCAAATTCAGGATCACGGCAGATGATCGGGTTCTTGGTGCCCCATTTCAGGTCGGCAAAACGCGTGGTGTTAACGTAGTAAATTTCCGATTTGAACGGTGATTTGAACCCGTGATCCCAATGCTGCAACGTCGTCAGGATCGGCATGTTGTTGGTTTCGAGCATGTAAAGCCCCGGCGTGAACACATCTGCCATTTGGCCCTCGTGGACAAACACGGCGGCCTGACCTTCGCGGACCGTTAGCTTGGCGCCATATTTGATCTCGTGGTCTTCGCGCTCAAACCGCCAAACCATCGTGTCACGGCTGTCGTCGACCCAATGGATCACGTCAATAAATTCGCCGGTTAGAAAATCAAGAATACCCATTTTATGTTCCCTTCAAGCATGGGGTCATGAGGAACCCCCTAAAAGTTCGGCTGCAATTGTCTCGATGATCGGCCGGGCTTGCTGCTGGGTCATGCCGGGCTGCAAGCGTGGATCATAAAGGATTTGCAACAACAGTTCGTCGTGGCGGGTGAGGAGCGCAAACTCCTCGTCATCGTTGAATATCGAGGGGCGGGCCGAGGGGCTGTCATTGGCCAACCCCATGCCCTGGGCCAGTTCTTCGTGGATGCAAGCCAACCGCAGCAGATCGTTATGCTCGCCACGGATTACGGCCACCGCTTTGGCGTAGGTTGCATCTTTTTCGCCGTTTGTATCGGCCAGCAGCAAACACAGGGTCGAGCGCGACATATCCGTCACCAATCGCAATGAGGCGGTGCCAATACCGGGCACAATTTCCTGCAATCGCGGCCCTGCCGTTTGGCGCTCATCCTCATTGAGGATCAAAACATTGTAGTTTGGGTTCACATTGCTCAGCCGGATCGGCACGCCAGTCAAGCGTGACAGGCGTTTGATATAGCGGCCAATCTGGGCACGATCTTTGTCGCGCTGCGCCAATGGTACCGAGGGGCCGAACTCGACCATCATCCGAATAGGTTTTTCCCAACGGCGCAGTTTGCTTTCAGTGACCTTAGCGATAATTTCGTCGCCCGTGTTGACGTACTCGTCAAACAAAGCAACGCGAATGAAGTTGTTCACCAGATTGCGTTCGGTGAACGGCACATCAGGCCCACCACCGTCATCACGCAATAGACCAAGCACCAAGAGATCGGCCTGAACACGCGCCAAATGTGTCGACATGGCGCGGCTGGCTTCACTTTGCGGGGTTACAAGTGGTGCTGGTTTGGCTGGGCGTGGCGTGGGGGCCGCAGGTGGCGTTACAGGCGTTGGCACGTCGCAACCGGCCAGCCCAATCAGGCTGGCCAGTGAGAACGCCACAAACAATCTGTGCAGTATCGCCATGCTTTTTGTTAACCCAGTCGTTATTTTCCCGTCAGCGCGCCACCGGCGGTGTCACCCACCTTGTCGCCGCGCGCCTTGGCGGATGCAAGCGTGGTTTTCAACTCGGCTTCCATTTGCGTCAACTCGATCTCGGCAGCGGCGCGATTGGCCTTGCCCTCATCCGCGATGCGCAAGCTGTCTTCAATGGTGGCGATCAACTCGGCATTGGCGGTTTTCACAGCCTCAATGTCAAACACACCGCGCTCCATTTCTTCGCGGACGGCCTTGTTGGCGACGCGCAAGTTCTTGGCATTGGCGGTCAGCAATTCGTTGGTCAGATCATTGGCTTCACGCACCGCGCCCGCGGCCTCGGCCGAGCGCTGAATGGTCACAGCCTGCGCCAGTTGGGTTTCCCACAATGGCACCGTGTTCACCAAGGTCGAGTTGATTTTGCCAACCAGTGATTTGTCGTTTTCCTGAACCAAGCGGATCGACGGCAAGGATTGCATCGTCACTTGGCGTGTCAGTTTCAAATCATGCACACGACGTTCCAGATCGTCGCGCGCCGAGCGCAGATCGCGCAGTTCTTGGGCTTGCATGACTTGTTTGTCCTTGGCGGCCTTTTCGACCTTGGCCTCTTTGGCGGGGATGGTTTTGGTATCCAACACCTTTAGCTTTTCTTCGCCAGCCGCGATGTAAAGCGCCAGTTCGTCATAAAAGCTAAGCGTCTTTTCGTACAAGTTGTCCAACGATTTGATGTCTTTTAGCAGCTTGTGCTCATGGCCCAACAGGTTATCCGTAACCATATCCAACTGGCCCTGAACCTTTTCAAACCGCGACAGGAATTTGGCAAACGGGGCTGTGCGTCCCAGCAGCTTTTCCCACCAGGACCGCTTGCGCCGCACATCCAGTTCAGAAACCGAAAACCCGCGAATGGTTGTGACCATATTACGCAATGAATCACCCGCAGGGCCGACGTCCTTGTTGCGCACATCCACCAACATGGCTTGCGAAATCTCACGCAGCTCTTCTTGGGCGGACGAGCCAAAAGCAATGATCGAATTGGTGTCCCCCATGTCGATTTCGGCCATGCGTTGCTTGATACCCTCGGCAATCGGCTTTGGCGCGCCTTTCAGTGGCACGATCTCGGTCGAAGGTTCGGGCAGGACCACGGCTGTGATCTCCTCAATGGATTTCAGCGTTTTCTCGGCCTCTAGGCGGGTTGTCTCGGACATTGGTACATACTCCTGAACTGGTTTTGTGGCCCTATCGGCCAGTTTGTATTCCGTCGCGTTTCAATCGGTCGCGCAGCACTTCAATTTCGACATCCAAATCACTGCGGTCATCCAGCAGCAGTTTTTCGGTGCGGGCGGCAAAGTTGTCCTCAAGGTCACTCAACAAGGCCACAAAATCAGCGCGCGTCTTTTCATCCTTGGTGCGGGCATAAAGATCGGCAAATTTCACCGATGCATCCCGCGCCCCCAGCAAATAGACGCTAAGGTATTTGCGCGCGGCTGTTAGGTCGCGCGGGTCTTCTTCTACCGTGCGAAGCATTTTGCGCACAGTGCCCTGAAACTTGGCCACGCGGTCCTCGATTTGGCGGTCCCCTGCACGCAAAATCGCGTCGCTCATTTGGGACAGATGTTCTTCGGCCTTTACGACCACCCGCGCCACGCGCTCGGTCTGGAACGGATCAATCCCTTCCATGCCCTTGTCGCGCATTGGATCAATCCCAAAGGCAAAACCGTGCAACACCACGCCAAGTCCGCCGAAAATCAACGCCGCAAACGGTCCACCACTGACGTAGCCCGCGATGAACAGACCGATCCCTGTCAGGGCCGACCCGAATATTTTGCGCGGAATTGCCGGGCGTCGCGCCACGCGCCGTGCGTTGTATTCGTTTTGGGCGACAACTCCGTCGCGGGTTAACCATGCCGCCAGCATCAGCACGCCGAACGCCAACAGGCTGGTCGCCATACCTTCGGGATTTTTGAAAAATGCGCGAAACAACAGGGGCAGGGGGGCAAAAAATAGCAGGTTCGCCCGCCATCCCGCACTGATATCTGCCGAAATCTCGCTCGGCTTTGCATCGCGATCAATGCTGCCATCGGGGCTGAATTTACCACCAAAACGCTTGGCCATCACACGCCCCCAAACAAAGAAACGTAAAAGATCAATGCGATCAGTAATGTGAACGCAAGTTTTTGAAGTCCGGTTGCAGACATATTTCCCCCTAGAGTCTCCTAATATATAGGCGAGATCAGCCGCCCATACCAGCCTGACCAAACGTCGCTAATCTTTGTAGTCGGCTTTACGCTCGGCATCCAGTTTGCGGGCATAGCCAGATTGGATCATTTCGACCAGCACCAGCACCACAATCGAGAAATAGAAGGTGGTTTTCGACATTGGCAGTAACGCATGTCCAAAGACCTTGATCTGTAGGCTGTCGTCATGCATCGCATGCGCCGCCGCAGGGCCAGCCTCGCCCAACAAAACCACACCAACGATCAACAGGATGAACAGGCCCAACACCTCATACATCCGGTTCCTTTCCAAGAATGCTGTGACCCCGTCGGCCAAGACCAACATGGCAACACCCGAAAGCAAAATGGCCGTGGCAAGGATCGGAAACACATCGGTGATGGCAAGCGCCGAAAGCACAGAATCAAAGCTGAAAATCAAGTTCATAACCACGATCAGCATGACCACTTGAGTAGCCGATTTGCCTTTTTTGTGACTGACATCGGCATCCAGATGTTCGACCGACAACATGTGCGAGATTTCCTTGAACGCGGTATACATAATGAACACACCGCCAACGATAAACACCGTGGTGGCAAAGTTGATGCCGCCCTCAATGATACCCGGAGAGTTGAAGATGTAGAACGGTGTCGACATTGCGGCGATCAGTTTGATCATCACAAAAAGCAGCACAACCCGCAGGACAACGGCGATGATTATGCCCCAAAACCGCACGGCTTTTTGTTGCGCAGCAGGGGCGCGTTTGCTCTCGATGCTTATATATAGCAGGTTGTCAAAGCCCAGCACGGCCTGAAGGAAAATCAACACCAACAGGTTGCCGGCGTTCTCAATTGTTAGCAGATCAGTCATGTCGCACGCCCTTGGTTACAAAATTAGATAATTATTACATACGTGTTGGCGCGCGTTTTGAAAACTGTCTTATTTGCGGCGCCGTGTGGGTTTTACCTTGGGTTTTTGGCTTGGTGCAGCCGCCATGCCTAACTGATCGCGCAGCACGCGTTGTTTGATTTCCTCAACGGCACCCGCTTTTAATTCACCCAACCGGAACGGGCCGTAACTGATGCGAATCAAACGGTTCACCTTTAGGCCAACCTCTTCCATTGCACGCCGAATTTCGCGGTTTTTGCCTTCACGCAGCGAAATGGTCAGCCACGCATTGGCACCCTGTTGACGGTCAAGCACCACGTCAAAGGCTTGAAAACGTTCACCATCAACCGTCACCCCCTGTCGCAACGGCTCCAGCGCCTTATCGTTAGGGCGCCCATTCACCCGCACACGGTATTTGCGCGTCCATCCGGTTGAGGGCAGTTCCAGCTTGCGTTTCACACCGCCGTCATTGGTCATTAACAACAGGCCTTCGGAATTGATGTCCAAGCGCCCGACACTCATCACCCGTGGCAAATCCTTTGGCAGGTTCGCAAAGACTGTGTCGCGGCCCTTTTCGTCACGTTCGGTGGTCACTAACCCGATGGGCTTATGATACAGCCACAGCCGCGCCATATCCGGCTCGCCTACATCCGCCCCATCCACAACGATCTTGTCGCGTGGGGTGACGTTCAGGGCCGGGCTGTCAATCAGCACGCCATTCACGGTGACGCGGCCAGCCGCAATCATCCGTTCAGCCTCGCGTCGGGATGCAAGACCTGCACGGGCCATAACTTTAGCGATACGCTCGCCGGTTTTCGGGGGGGCTTTGGGTGTATGATTTTCCATGCCTCGCTCTAACCCTTGTTTGCCTAAATGAAAAGCGACTTGGCAAAACCCGCTCCAACAGGCAAACCTAGCCCCATGAGCCAATTCATCAGCCATATGGGCATTGCCTTGGAGGAGGCCCGCGCCGCCGCCGCCCGTGGCGAAGTCCCCTGTGGTGCAGTGATCATCGCCCCAAACGGTGACATCATCGCGAGGGCAGGAAACCGCACCCGCGAACTCAAGGATCCAACGGCCCATGCTGAACTCCTTGCCATTCGCGCGGCCTGTGCCATCGTCGGCTCCGAACGCCTCACGGATCACGATCTCTACGTCACGCTAGAACCCTGCCCAATGTGCGCTATGGCAATCTCGGCCGCCCGCATCAAACGGCTTTACTATGCTGCCTCCGACCCAAAATCCGGTGGCTTAAACCAAGGCCCGCGTATCTTTACCCACCCCCAAGCCCACCATGTGCCTGAAATCTACGACGGCATCCGCGAGGCCGACTCCCAACAACTCCTCACGAATTTCTTCGCGTCATTGCGAAAGTAATCTTTCTTCGCGTCATTGCGAAAGTAATCGGCCGCCCCCATCATTGTTCCGACAAATATCCCCGCCGGAGGCTCCAAGACCTCCAACAAAACCAGCGTCAAACTGAACCACAGCCTTGCGACCCGCCCCGCAGCCCGCTAAAGCAATTTACAAACAGATAAACCGGAGCACCGTGATGTCGATCGACAAGGAAACCGCCGCCCGTGTGGCGCATTTGGCCCGTATCAGGGTCGCAGACGAGGCGCTACCGGCGCTGGCCGAAGAATTCAACGCCATCCTTGGCTTTATCGAGCAGTTGAACGAGGTCGATGTTGAGGGTGTTGAACCAATGACCTCCGTCACGCCAGCCCGCCTAAAACGCCGCGATGACGTGGTGACGGACGGCTCCCAGCAAGAAAAAATTCTCGCCAACGCACCAGATGCCCGCGAGGGTTTCTTTGCCGTGCCCAAAGTGGTGGAGTAGCCGATATGACAAACCTGAACACCCTTACCATCAGTGAGGCCCGTGACCGTCTGAAAGCAGGCGACATCACCGCGGTCGAGTTGACCGAAAGCTGCCTGTCCGAAATCGAGGGCGCAAAGGCGCTGAATGCTTTCGTTCACAACACACCTGAAATATCCCGTGAACAGGCCAAGGCGGCTGATGCACGGATCAAAAAAGGCGACGCACCCGCCATGTGCGGCATCCCGCTGGGCATCAAAGATCTGTTCTGTACCAAGGGCGTTTTGTCCCAAGCGGGTTCCGCTATTTTGGACGGGTTCAAGCCGGAGTATGAAAGCACAATCACCCAACAGCTTTGGGACAGTGGTGCCATCATGTTGGGTAAATTGAACATGGATGAGTTCGCTATGGGCTCGACCAATGAAACCTCGACCTACGGCAATGTGGTGAACCCGTGGCGCCGTGGCAACGACACGGCTGAACTGACACCGGGTGGCTCATCCGGTGGCTCCGCTGCGGCTGTGGCCGCTGATTTGTGCCTTGGCGCAACCGGCACTGATACAGGTGGATCCATCCGTCAACCCGCCGCTTTTGTCGGCATCACGGGGGTTAAGCCGACTTATGGGCGCTGCTCGCGTTGGGGCGTTGTGGCCTTTGCGTCGTCGCTTGATCAGGCCGGACCGATGACCAAAACCGTGCGTGATGCGGCGATTATGCTCGAGGCCATGTCAGGTCATGACCCCAAGGATTCCACCAGCGCCGATCTGGCCGTGCCAAATTTTGAGGCCGCGCTAACAGGCGATATCAAGGGTAAAAAGATAGGTATTCCAAAGGAATACCGCATGGACGGCATGCCTGACGAGATCGAGAAGCTCTGGGCGGATGGCACGGCTATGCTCAAAGACGCCGGCGCTGAAATCGTTGATATTACGCTGCCACACACCAAATACGCGCTGCCTGCCTATTACGTGATTGCGCCCGCCGAAGCCTCCTCGAACCTGGCGCGCTATGACGGGGTGCGCTACGGCCACCGCGCCACATTGGCGGCCGGCGAAGGCATTGACGACATGTACGAAAAAACCCGTGCCGAAGGGTTCGGCCATGAGGTCCAGCGCCGCGTGATGATCGGGACATATGTTCTGTCCGCAGGGTTCTACGACGCCTACTACAATCGCGCCCGCAAGGTGCGCACCCTGATCAAACAGGACTTTGAACAAGTGTTCAACGCGGGCGTTGACGCGATCTTGACACCGGCCACACCGTCAGCCGCTTTTGGGCTGGGCGACATGACCGATGCAGACCCAGTGCAGATGTACTTGAACGACGTTTTCACCGTCACCGTGAACCTTGCTGGGTTGCCCGGCATTGCGGTGCCAGCAGGCATGGATGCACAGGGCTTGCCATTGGGGCTGCAACTGATTGGTCGCCCGTGGGAAGAGGGCGATTTGCTGAATGTTGCCTATGCGCTGGAGAATGCCGCAGGTTTTGTTTCAAAACCTTCAAAATGGTGGTAGTCACCGATAAATCGACTAAAGTGCGACAGAAATTGATAAGGGGTTTTTCGATGCGGTTATTTGTTCCAGCCATTATGGCGCTGGCCCTTGGGGCCTGTGATACAGCCGTTCCAGATTCAGGGGCAGGTGTTGGATTTGGTGGCTATACCAGCTATGAACAACAGCGGGCCGCCCGCGAAGCCAAGCTGCGGGGGCAAACCGCACCGGCAGCGGGGACTATTTCAGATGAAACGGTTACCACAACAACGCCAACCAACCCGGCACAACCAGCGGCCACCACAAACAATGGGGCCATTTCGGACGAACAAGATTTCGGTGCCGTATCCGAGCGTGAATCCATCAAAAGTGACGCCGAACGATTGGCGCGTCGCAAGGCAGGTTATGTCCAGATCGCGCCGAAAGCCGTGCCAACAGGCGGCGGCGGACGCGGGGCCAGTGTGGTGCAATTCGCGCTTTCGACAACGAACCGTGTTGGCGAATCTATCTACCGTCGTTCCAGCGTTTTCGCCAAATCGCGCTATGACAAGAATTGCGCGAAATACACCTCCTCCGAGGCCGCGCAAACGGCATTTTTGCAGTCCGGCGGCCCACAAAAAGACCGCAATGGTCTGGACCCTGACGGCGACGGTTTCGCTTGCTCATGGGATCCGCAACCGTTCCGCAACGCCAGAACGGGCGGTTGAGGGCAGGGGTGAGCGTCACCGGCGCGGTGAATATCACCCCACACCCGTCGCCCAATTTCGGGCCGCGCCGTGAAGGCGCGATGCCCGATATGGTGGTGCTGCACTACACAGCTATGAAGAGTGCAGCGGCAGCGCTAGAGCGGCTGTGTTCGCCAGACGTCGAGGTTTCGGCGCATTATCTGATTTCAGAAACGGGTGAGGTGTTCCAACTGGTTGAGGAAGATCAGCGTGCATGGCACGCTGGTGCTGGCTGTTGGGGCGAGGTCATTGATGTGAATTCGCGCTCAATCGGGATTGAGCTGGCCAACAACGGTTTTGCGCCGTTCCCTGAACCCCAAATGGTTGCCCTAGAGCGATTACTGTCCGGTATCATGCGCCGATGGGCAATCCCGCCACAACGCATCATTGGCCATTCCGACATGGCGCCAGGGCGTAAGATTGATCCTGGGGCGCGGTTCGACTGGTATCGCTTGGCCATGGCGGGGTTGGCGATCTGGCCGGACAGCGCGGGAAAGCCCTGCCACTATTCCGGAATAGTAGAAATGTTAAACAGGTTTGGAATGAAGGCCGATTGTGACGCCGAAACATTGTTGGCCGCCTTTCGCTTGCGGTTTCGCCCATGGGCGACGGGGCCTGTCGATGACGTGGATATGGTGCTGGCGGCGGATATTTCTGCGCGCTACCCCGTTGACCAAAGCGATCTAACCTCATAAATCACCTATGCGCGGATGGCTGGATGGCCGCGTTTGTTTCGGCAAGCGAGGAAAGTCCGGACTCCACAAAACGACGGTGCCGGGTAATGCCCGGCCGGGGAAACCCGAGGGAAAGCGCCACAGAAAACAGACCGCCTGCATCCGTGCAGGT